>Ga0315309_1000436_pt1 | contig 25250 bp, 24 predicted proteins | sample TDP4_MG_FD_203080 | JGI IMG/M metagenome (GOLD analysis project Ga0315309, IMG submission 203080) | Freshwater sediment microbial communities from Lake Towuti, South Sulawesi, Indonesia - TDP4 | ecosystem: Environmental > Aquatic > Freshwater > Lake > Sediment | place: Indonesia: South Sulawesi...
TGAACTGTCCACATTTGAACTTGTTTATGATGGTTTTTCACCCACGCTAGAGCCAACGCCTATGCCGGAATGGTATTTTGATGTGGAAAAGATCGGAGGGTGGCTGCTGGATGCAGGTTACCATTTAATAGATCTATTCCAGTGGTTTTTCGGGGACGCTGAAGTTCTCTATGCCCATCTCGGCTCACGTTTTCACCTACCATATGAGGACCATGCTATTATTGTCCTCGGTTCCAAGAATGGAACAGCTAAGGGTGTGTTGAATGTTGGATGGTTTTCTAAATTGACATTTCCACAGTTTAATTTTCGCGTAATTCTTCATGGAACGGCGGGGTTCATATCTACTGACCAGTTCGTACCTAGGAATTTATATATCCATGCTGCTAAGGAAGGCATCAAAAATGTTCTTCGCAGGGCTCTCGGAATAGAAATACGCCCTCTAACCTATACTTACTTCTACTCCTCTTACGCTGAAGAGCTACGTCACTTCTTTACCTGCATAGAAAATGACAGCACGCCAATCGTAACCGCACAAGACGCATTCAGAGTAATACGAACGATAGAAGAGATTTACAGTATGCATAATGGTAGCTGATCTTGGAGAAACCTAACGTATCAGCTGGTCAAGGCGGCCGTACAGCTTCAAGGATAGTCCTTGGACAGAGTGATGATGCTCCCCCTTTGGGTTACCTCCCCTTGGTCTCAGTAGTGGTTACCACTTATACCCTTGACCGGCTGAAGGACGTGAAAGAGCTCATAAATAGTCTCCGGGCCCAGACCTACCCGCACATTGAGGTGGTCTTTGTAGGTGATGGCCATCCAGTGCTGTGCCAAGAGGTAGCACGCTACGCCCAGGCCATCGGTATTGAGAACATGCGGGTGGTCTTCAATAAAGGGGAGCCCGGAGCCTCAGCGGCCAGGAACTTGGGCATCCAACACGCTCGAGGTTATATCATTGCCTTTATAGATGACGATGCCGTTGCTGCCCCCGACTGGGTCGAGCAGATGGTGAAGACCTACACTGCGTACCCGGACGTTATCGGAGTCTTCGGTCCTGCTTTCCCCTTGTGGGAGGATCCTTCGTTAAGCTGGCTACCGGAAGAACTCCACTGGCTCGTTAGTTGTAGTAGCTGGTGTGAATGGAAGAGTCCTACTAGAGTCCAAGGCCACACTTGGACATCTAACGCCTCTTTTAAGAAGGAAGCTTTCTCCGGCGGGACCCTTTTCCGGACAGGGTTGGGCCCTCGGCGGGGCGAGCCTGGGTGGAGCCGGGAGATTATCTCAGAGGATATAGAACTGTCTATGCGGATACAGGAGAAGACAGGTAGGGATGTGGTCTATAACCCGGCCATCCGGGTATGGAAGAAGGTGTCCAAGGAGAGGATGGCTTGGTGGCGCATGGCGGCCTGTGCCTACGGAATAGGGCTGTCCCGCAGGACAAAGCAGCAGTTCTTCCGTCGCATGATGGGCGGGAAAGCCCTACTGACCGAGAAGAGGCTCTTACAGCACATCCTCTACCGTCTAATGCCTGCCATACTGGGACGGTTTTTTGCAAGGCCACTCATAGCCTGGTTGCAGCTCTGGGCTACACTATTAGTTCTTTTCTTTGTGACCCTGGGGTATCTCTCGTCCCCTTTCAACCAGCGGTTCCGCAAGGGCTAACCGAGAAGACACGGCATGTTGGACCAAATTGCCCATCCTATGCGCCCGTATGTCCCTTTTACTGCTGAAGTACCTGTAAAAGTTCGAAGGCCAATAGTTGAGCTAGAGCTTAGCACGCCCTTAGAGTCTTAGGAGAAGTGAGTTGTAGTTGTTGGATAACACTTTCGTCGTTGAAACTCTACACGACTTAGCTTGGGAGATGGTCGAGGATAGCCCAGATTTGGTATAGATTGGGATGGAAATTTACTATTGAAGTGAGCGTACGCAATGAAGACCCTATGCGCTTATACGTGATAGCATCAAAAGCAATCATGAAATTATTTGAAATTGTAAGGTAATGAAAGATGGGCGGGGAAAGATTAAAGGTGCTTGTGACCGGCGCCACAGGCTTTATCGGTAGTCATATTGTACCAAGGCTTATTGAGCGGAAATTTGACGTTTATAGCCTTGAAAGATACGTTACTGGTCGCTATGTCCTCGGGCAGAGGAGAGAAGTTAAAACGGTCTTTGGAGACCTTAAAGAATACTTTGTTGTTAAACGAATTATCCATGAGATTCAACCTGACGTAGTTATTCATTTAGCCTCGATAAGCCCGGTTGCATACAGTTATGACCACCCGCATGAAGTCATTGAAACAAATTTCCTTGCCACTGTGAACTTGGCTGAATCCTGCTTGCGTGAAGTGCCCCACTTTAAACACTTCCTATTTGCATCCACATCGGAAACTTATGGTAATGGACCTAATCCAAAAACCGAGGAAACGCCTCAGAATCCTAACAGCCCCTATGCCGTCAGCAAGGTTGCATGCGAAAAATATTTACTTTATATGCGTGACGCCTATGACTTTCCGGTGACGATTCTTCGGAATTTTAACACATATGGGAGAAAGGATAATACGCATTTTGTGGTAGAAAGGTCGATCGCACAGATGGCCCAAGGAAAGATTGTTAGACTCGGAGATCCAACGCCCATACGAGACCTCATCTACGTTGATGATCATGTAAATAGTTACTTGACGTGCTTGGAAAATGACAAAGCCATAGGCGAAATATTTAACTTCTGCACAGGTCGGGGTATTTCAATAGCCGAGCTTGTAGAGTTGATTAAAGAGCTAACCAACTTTAGAGGCGAGGTAATCTGGGATGCTATTCCTAAACGCCCCCTAGACATTGCTGTTTTAATTGGCGACTACTATAAGGCTAAGCGACTACTAGGCTGGGAGACGAAGTTCACGCTCGAGGAGGGGCTGAGGCTTACAATAGATTTTTGGATGAAAAAGCTGTTTGAAGGATCGCCATGAGTAAGGTTTGCATTGTCATTCAGCATACAACGAACTGGAGAACCTACCGAAGCTAGTAGAGGCAATGGAGTAGAAGATCCGAAAGGAAGATCTTAAAGTTATAGTGGTTGACTGAAAAATAAAAGGGGTTAACATGTTAGGAGCTCATTACTACCCCTGGTATGGAAAACCTGCTCATTCTATTTTAGGTGCAGGGGAGTGGAAGTCAGGTTACACTGATCACCCTATTTTAGGCGAATATAATAGCCGAGACCCCGCAGTAATTAACCAGCATATCGCATGGGCTAAAAGTGCTGGAATAGATTTCTTTGTTATGGAATGGACTGGACCGCATACTTGGGAGGATACTACTTTAAAGGAATACTATTTACCAGCTTCAAAAGCCGTAGAGATTAAATTTTGCATCCTTTATGATAGTTATTTTGCACTAAATAAACTCGGAACCCTATTTTCTTACAATTTCAACGATAGATATACAAGAGCTAAGACTAAAGGGCGAAAATTCCTTGACGATTTCGAATACCTTGCTGACACTTACTTCAGCGATCCCCGATATTTAAAAATAGGTGACCGTCCTTTAGCTATGATTTATGATGTTCATGGTTTTCGGAATGCTTCAAGCTACCTTGAACAGCTTAAGGTTGCTATGACAAAAAGGGGTTTTTCCCTATTCCTAGTTGCGGATGCAGTATTTTGGACTTCTCCTATGTCGATTAAAGAAGCTCTTCCAATTCTTTGGAGAGAACCTTTAATTAAAATAATAAGAGGTGTTTACCAAGCGATTTGCCACTCTTTTCCGAGCACTTTAGAGAGAGGGATTTCCCTTAGCAGATACTTTGATGCTGTCTTTGGCTATAACATGTACATGAGATATAGAACATCGAATTTTCTCAAAGACGTAGATAGAGAATATCAAAAATTTTGGGACTATGCAAGCAGGCATAGCCTTCACTTTATTCCTACTATTATGCCTGGATATAATGATAGAAACCTTAGGGGATTAACGTGCCCTATTTTACAGAGAAAGGAGGGAGAATTTTATAAGGAGTTTTGGAAGATAAATAAAAAATATATCGATCCGACGCTTAACATACTTCTTATTACAACTTTCAATGAGTGGCATGAAGGGACAGAAATTGAGCCTTCCCAAGAGTATGGATTTACTTATCTTGAATTGACCAAACTCCTTTCTAATGAGTTGAAAGGAGAGAAGGAATAAGATGGTAAAGCTACTAAAAGCATGGAAGAAGGCGTATACTTCAAGTTTAGCACCTCCAAAAAGTGGAATGGATAAAGAGACCATCTTGAGGATGATAGCAGAAGTGCCATTTTGGTGGCATCATATTGAACTTGGGTATGGAATAGTTACCCCAGGTCATTGGTGGAATGGTCGTTTTGATATTCAGCGTCTCCTCTTAGAGAAGTTAGATTTGCCTAAGGATCTCCGCGGTAAAAGTGTGCTTGATGTTGGCGCTTGGGATGGCTTCTTCAGCTTTGAAGTCGAAAAACGAGGAGCAAGTAGAGTATTAGCTATAGATAATCTTTATCGTATGGAGAAGGAAAAATTTTTAGATACAGGGACTAAAGGCTTTGAAATAGCCAAAAAGATATTAACCTCGAAAGTAGAATACAAGGTAATGGATGTTTGTGATCTAACTCCAGAAAGCGTGGGGAAGTTTGACATAACCTTATTCTTAGGCGTAATTTACCACTTAAAGAATCCGGTTCTAGCGCTAGAAAATATCGCTTCTGTTACCGATGAGATGGTGATAATGGAATCTTGCTCCATAAATAAAGGTGGTAATATTCCTCTAGCAGAATTTGTGGAGACAGAATTTCAGGGAGACCCTACTGTTTGGTGGATACCAAATCAGGCATGTCTTGAAGCTATGGTTCGTCGTGTTGGTTTCAAAAAAATATCCTCTGTGAAATGGCGAGGGGGTCGTATTAGTCATATGGGACGTATTATAGTGAAAGGATATAAGGTTGATGCGTAAGGAACATAACCTATTTCACTACCTGACTGGTCGCTGGATGTGTGCATGTTAAAGAGAAAAGCCGGTAGTTCGACGTAGTTGAATGAAAAAAGTTGCCGGGACGAGTTGAATTGGGTGAACTGATTGGTTTCTCCCAACCGAATGACCTTGCGGCACACCTCTTAAGAGCGAAGTTGGCTCGGCGCTTTGGCGTTTTTGGACACACACCAATATGGGGAGGGGTAAGATTACATGAATTCTATCCTCCACTTTCCACAGTAATTATTCAGAAGTTAGGCATAACAGGTGCGGTCTTATTCTATTTCTTGCTTACTTCTATTGTGTGGTCGATTGGTAAAGGGCCGATAACAGCCACTCTGTTCCTCGTAAGCTACTTTCACTTGATACCTATGTTGTACATGGGTCGTTATACTGAATTCTTGGGTTACACTTTGGTTGCCTCAGCTGTATTCGCGAAAGACGGTTTAATTTCAGGTATACTCCTCGGACTGGCTGGATTGTCTCATCCTGTTGCTTTACTTTTTGGATTGGCTGCTTTGGCACTCCGTCTAGACGTGATCTTATTCCTAGTAGCATTTATTATCTGCGGTTGGTGGTATGTTCCGTTCGTTCTTAAGAGGAGAAAGCTTTCGTTCCTGAAGGAAAAACGCCCTGATAAGGTCTTTGGGGTATATCTAATCTCATATGATAGTATGGTCAATATGGCATTTTTTCTCTTTTCTCCTTCTTGGATGAATATTTTTGGCGTTCTATTATGGTTGTCCCCAGTTTCCCTTAAGGAGCATTTCAAGCCTATACTTGGTATACGGTACATATATCGGAGGTTGAGGACTTATGCCATACCACTCAGGAAACCCTTTTTCATATCTGATCTTGTAAGAGAGCTCCCCAACTTGAAGAATATAAATGATTCCCCAATCGCGATAATTCAACAACGTGAACTCCTTTCGATAGGTAACTGGGTTTGGGCTTGTGCTTGCTACCTTTTAGACAAAAATATAATAGTTTATAATGGGTTGCCGGCAACAGAAATTCCAATCAACAGCCTACATATTCCCCCCAATGTGAGGGAGATTTCGTTAGAAGAACTGAAGAAAGGTAGATAGATTGAACCCTATGTCCCTTAATTTTCTTCAAAAGGAAAAGGACATCGTTAAGTTGCTCATGATTTCCTATGAACGTACTGTTACCGGACACTGTAAGGAAACGCTGCCTTTCTATGTCGTTAAGTTCCTAGGGCACGGTTTGTTTATCAAGTATTCGCATAGTTTGATGGACACTTTCCTGTGATGAGTATCAAGAAAAACGACTTACTAAGCCCTAAGGGCGTCATTGTACTTGTACAGTTTGGGATAGAATGAAGTTTTGTGTCCTTATTCCAACATATAACGAGAAGGACAATATCACAGAGTTGATAGAAGAGTTAGAAGAAATATTCATAGAAAAGGACTTGAACGGTCATATTCTCATTGTTGATGGAAAGAGTCCTGACGGGACGGGGAAAATAGCGCAGAGACTGGCGAAAGAGTATGACAACATAACCGTTATCTACCAGAGGAAAAGAGGGCTTGGAAGGGCTTACAATTTGGGTATTCGGGCATGTCTTAGAAGGGGCTTCGATGCTTTAATTCAAATGGATGGTGATTTATCTCATGATAGTAGATACATTCCCTTGTTCCTAAACAAGCTCAAAGAAGATGATGTTGTTATCGGTTCACGATACATGGAAGGGGGTGGTGTAAGAGGGTGGGGGCTGAGAAGAAGGTCGATTAGCAAGATTGCAAATGTTCTTACAAGAACATTTCTCGGTCTCAAGGTCAAAGATGCGACAAGTGGCTATCGCGCTTGGAGAAGGCGGGTATTAGAATCGCTGGATTTAAGCAATGCAAGTTCTGGTTTCAGTTATCAAATAGAGACTCTTTATTTTTGTACCCAATCAGGGTATAAAATCGGCGAAATCCCAATATCCTTTTGGAATAGAAAGAAGGGGAGATCAAAGCTGGGATTTCGGGATGTAATTGGCTTTTTGTTCTCTCTTGTAAAATTAAGGTCGAGTGGTCTTTGAATATCTACCATTGGGGTTTTGCCTATGGGCACTCACAGACATTTTAACCACAATTTTATTTTTTCACGTCTTCTCCATCAATGGTTGGCATTTAAAGTAGGAAGATTTCCAGAGGCATTAAGAAACGCTTACTTCTCTCATTGGACTATTTTGTCGAAAACTTACGAGTTGGAGGATTTACGTTAAAGGCGTTAATTATCGGTGGAGGAATCGCTGGACTAACCGCAGGATACCTGCTTAGTCAAAATGATATCAATGTCACTATTGTGGAGAAAGAAAGAGAGCTAGGTGGGTTGGCAAGAAGTTACCATATTGGAGATGAGCATATTCCTTACACGTATCATCACATTTTGCCATCTGATAAACATCTTCTTGAATTGCTATCACAGTTAAATCTAGAGGTCAAATGGAAAAGAGTTAAGATCGGGTTCCATAAAAATGGAAGAAATTATCCGTTCAATACACCTTTAGATCTGCTTAAGTTTAAGCCGTTATCATTTCTTGACAGAATAAGACTGGGAATACTCGTTCTGAAAGCTAAAAACACTAACGAAGATTTGCTAAATGTTTCGGTAAAAGATTGGGTAACAAAGAACGCGGGAAAAGGAGTGTTTGATAGTTTCATCGATTATATGGTATCCTCTTATTATGGCTCATCAAAGGATGTTAGTGCTCAGTATTTAGTGAACAGGTGGAAAACAGAATCTCTAGATGCAACAAACAGGTTGGGTCACGTTGACATATGGAAATTGATAAACGTATTGAAAAAGAAAATTCTTGATAGCGGCGGTCAGATTATTCTTGGTAAGGAGGTTTTACATGTCAAGAATCTATCGGACGTCATAAAGACGCATATTGAGGGAAATCAACCTCTAAAATCAGATATCGTTATAAGCACCATCCCCCCACCAGTATTTTCCGATATTTATTCAGATGGCAATTTTGTTGGGTTGTTAAGATCGGTCAAATATAAATGCGTAATTTGCATAACTTTGATGTTTGAGCATATTACAAGCGATTATTATTGGCTGATAATGCTGGATGATAACTGTCCCTTTATTTCATGTTTTGAGTACTCAAATCTCAACCCGAACATTAAAAAAGGAGTGGTTTATCTTGTAGCTTACTGTGATGAGCCCAATACGTTCTGGACAACTTCTAATATTGCAGTAGTAGATCGGTTTTTGCTCGCATATTACAAATCTTCTATAAACTATGATGGTGATAACCTCTTTTTAAATTACAGGGTGTTTAAGCATAGGTGGGCAAATCCGGTTTTCAGAGTTGGATATGAATTTTTACCGATTAAACTTTCTGACAGAATCTATCTTGCGGGTATGGGAAGGATATTTCCCGATATAAGATGTATGGGCTCTTCTGTGAGAACGGCACAAGAATTAGCAAAAAAGATCAGGTGTTGAGAAAATAAGTATTGTCGGTATTTCGAGGGTTGATCTTGAGGGTGATTTACGAGAGAATATCAAACTTGCTGTAAGGAAAGCTATGGAAGAGGCTGAGTGGAAAAAACACATAAACCCAGATCTCGTCACGTACATCAAGTTTAACATGCCCTGGTGTGATTTCCTATTACCAGGGATGTGTGCTAATCCTGCTGTCTTGGAGGGTGTTGTTGAAACCGTTAAAGATTATGTTGATGACATTTATTTAATCGAGGGAATTGCTGCTGCAAGACAGAGTTTTAAAAAAGGATGTGAAATTAATAGATATACTGATATTGTCAATAAAGCTACCAAATCAATTCATTTACTGAATGTTGGTATAGAGAAAATGCAAGAAGTTAGTATTGATGGCGTTCCATTTCCTATCAAAATTCCTAAAATCTTACTCAAGGAAGACAAAAACTATATTTCTGTTTCACCAATTAAAACGCATAGCATCGCTAAATACTCAGGTGTGTTAAAGAACAGCTTCGGTGTGACTCATCATAAGAGAGTGTTATATCACTTTCATCTCGACAAAGTAATTGCTGGTGTAAACAAAGCTATCAACCCGAATTTTGGTGTGTTGGATGGGACTGTTGGGTTAGAAGGAAACGGTCCCGCTAATGGAAGACCTATAAAATTAAATAGGATTTTATGTTCTGGTGATTTAGTTGCTTTAGACTTTGTTGGTTGTAGAACGGCTCATATAAACCCTTTCGAGGTTCCTAATATAATTGAATGTGAAAAAGTTTTTGAAAAGAACGTACAATCAATCAAAATTAGGGGGCCCCTTGTAAGGAAAGAATTTGAACCTGCTAAACCACAGAAATATGCCCAACTAATGTTTTGGTTGATGAGGCACGGAATAACACGCAAGATAATGTTCGATTGGTTATGGTGGTTAGGAACCTGGGGCGTGAAACAGATACGGAATTTTTGGTATTGGCGACAGGGGAAGAAATATGTTAATAACTTCTTCTATGCTCATCCGAAGTACAAGGAGATATACGGGGTAATATGAATGTTTGTGAAACTAATAAATCCTGCCGACCCAACAGACGGTTGAGGATGTCAGAATGACACAAAGGCTTACGTTGTTAAGAAAACTGGACATAGCTTGGGCTTACAAGAGGACACTATGGCATATACTCGTGAAGAAGGGCCTAAAGCACCTCTACAATTATCTATACGCTAAAATAGTAGTTCTAACGGGTGAAGGTGCCGGAGGTTTAATGAACTTTATTCAGGTGCCATTATACCGGAGATTTCCTGAATTGAGCGGATTACCTCGTCAGATAGAGGTTGAACAGAATAATCATTGTCCCATGAAATGCGTGATGTGCGAGACAACATATTGGAATGAGCAACCAAGGGATAGAACGTTTGAAGAGTTCAAGAATTTGATAGATCAGCTTCCATTACGGTGGGTTAACATGAGCGGTATTGGGGAACCATTTCTTAATCCAGATTATCTGAACAATCTAGAATATGCCAAGAGCAAGGGTATCTTTGTGAATATTGTGGACGACTTTAGGCTGGTGAATGAAAAAGTTGCTAGGTTCCTCATAGATATAGGAGTGGATAGTTTTTGGATATCAATAGATGGTGCTACTGAGGAAACATATAGGAAGATGAGACCAAATTTTAGACTAAAGCAGGTATTATCAAACATAAGAAGGTTCATTGAAATCAAGAAGGAGATGAGATCTCCTGTACCAGAAATATGTTTTAGGTTCGTCGTGAGCAAGGTCAACGTTCACGAAATGCCAAAGTTTGTGGAGTTGATAGCATCATTAGGAACTAGAAAAGATTTCGGTCCCGCCAGCAGGATAGAGTTTGTTGGGATATTGTCCTTTCCAGAGATTGAATGGTTGTATCTGCCCGAAATTCCCTACGAGATCATAAAGGAGACTTGTCGAAAGGCAAAAGAGCTAGATGTGCTTGTTACGTTCTTTCATGCCCAAGAGAAAAATATGCCGGACATTAGTGATTGTATAGCGTGGACAGAACCTTACATCACGGTTAATGGATGGGTGGTTCCATGTTGTGCGGTTTTAATGGCTAACGATCGTGATTTTTTGAGACAGTATAGTTTTGGAAATGTTTTAGAACAAAGGTTTGAGGATATTTGGTATCATCCTTATTACAAGTGGTTCAGAAAAGCGGTTATGGACAAGAATTCACCCGTCCCTGCATTCTGTAAGGGTTGTCGAGCGTATAAGACTAAGCACAGGGAAAGGTTGCATGGTGTTGATTATAGAAGAAGGAACTAAAGTGTTGCCACAGTATCATCTGATGATTTCTTTTATTGTCATTACTTTGTTCAGTAAGTGAGCGAATGCAACCTTCAAGAAAAGAAATTGGGCTTTTGAGATAATATCCATAATCATCCCTACTTTCAATTCCGCCAGAACAATTGTGAAGTGTTTAGAGTCCATCAAAAGGGCTATTCATGATCCGGTTGCACTCAAGGATTACCAGATTATAGTGGTAGATAGGTATTCAGATGATCGTACGGTTGATTCAGTTTATGCAACGATACCTTTCGCGATGGTTTTGCAAAGCAGGGCTGGTAGAGGCAAAGCGAGAAATTTTGGTGTTGAGAACGCATTAGGAGAGATACTGATCTTTCTCGATAGTGATATAGAGATAAAGCCAGATACGTTACAGAGGATGGCTAACCATCTTAAAGAACATGATGCTGTCATAGGAACGTACTCTACTGAACATCCGTATTCTAACTTTGCTTCACAATATAAGAATCTTTTTGTACATTATACTTACATATCTGCCCCGAGATACGTTAATTGGTTTTTTAGTGCCATTGGTGCAGTTAGGAAAGAGGTTTTTAAACGACTCGGCGGGTTTAGGGATTTCGAGGCTGGTGAGGATATAGAGTTTGGACAGCGAATAGGACAAGTCTATTCGGCAAAGGATATTCAGGTGGTTCATCATCATTGTTATACACTGGCTGAGCTTCTAAAGAATGACTTTTGTAGGGCGAGAAACTGGGTCAAGATGTTTATGACCATCCGAAAGGAACACAAAACATTCGACAAAGGTGGTTTTGCCAATGCGACATGGGGGCTAATCGCTAGCGTTCTTGCCGTCTGGCTGTCTTCATCTCTTTTCATTCTCAAGGTTTGGGAGTTAATTCCATTATGTGTTACATTTTTTATGGTTTTGAATTCAAGATTTTTGATCTTTATTGGAAGGTTAAAAGGTATTCGTTTTTTTCTAAAATCTTTGTTATTCACATTCTTTGATCATCTAACGTTTGGGTTGGGTGTTTTGGTTGGGTTACTATCTTCGCTTAGCTGAACCATTGTTCAAGAAAAACCTAGTGATGCTCATCTTCTTTGTGACAAGTAGGTGTAATAGCAAGTGTAAGATGTGTTTCTATTGGCGACAAAGGTCAAGAGAAGACGAATTAACTTTACAGGAAATTGAAGAAATCACACAAAAGACGCCGAACTTCACGCATTTGATGATCAGCGGTGGAGAGCCGTATTTGAGAAAAGATTTACCAGAAATTGTACAATCTTTCACAAACAATAATGACATTAAGTTCCTAACGATTCCAACCAATGCTACTCTTCCAAGGATCGTGTATGACCAAACCAGAAAAATACTGGAAACATGCGATCTAAAACATTTCAATGTCGCACTAGCCGTGGATGGTATAAAGGAGAAACATGATGAGATAAGGGGGTTTCCAGAAAATTTCAAGTTGATGCAACAAACCTATAAATATCTATGTCTCCTACGAAAAGAATTTCCGAATTTTGCCATAAGCACAGTTACCACTTGTTCGATCTATAACCAGAAGGAATTGCTGAACATTTATCGATATGTCAAAAGGTTTTTGAGGATTGATAATTTTGTGATAAATCTTTGTCGAGGAAAACCTCGTGAACCTGAGGCAAAGAATGTGGACATTAGATATTACGAGGATTTAATTAATGTTCTAGATAAGGAAATAATGAATGGTCTGTGGAGGTATTCTTTCCGTGGCGCTGGATTGTGGAAAAGAAAGGATGTACTACAACACAGACTGATACTCAGGACTTTTAGAGAAAGAAGGAGGATAATTCCTTGTTATGCTGGCAGGTTAGGTCTAGTACTAAACGAGATCGGGGATGTTTTCCCTTGTGAACTTTTAGCCGAAGCATTTGGTAATGTGAGACATTTTGACTATGAGATAAAGAAGATCTTGTCACAGGAACACGTCAAGAATGTTTGTAGGTGGATAACCGAGAGCTGTTTTTGTACACATGAATGCTGGTTTGGTCTCAACCTCTTACATAATCCAAAAGAATTCCTTAAGGTATTGGTGAGCAAACGATGATAGATGTATGGAATAATAGTGAGGGCCCGCAAACATGTCTTTCTCAGAAGATAAAGAGGACATACACGGTGCTAACAGATGATAGTGCAAGAATCTTCAGGTTGATAGAGAAGCCAAAGAAAGCATTAAATGATTGGCAAGGAACTGGGCATTGCGTCTTCAAAAACGAAATTTTGATTTATATTGAGAGGATACCGATACATCCAGAGAGGGGAAAAGGAGCTTCCTGATTTGATACAGTGTGCAGTTGATGATGGGAAAATAGTGAAAATTTTGATATTTGCGATGCATACACAAATATAAATTCGGAAGAGGATATAGAAGAAGCAGAAGAAATTCTGTCATGAAAGATATAATCGATTTTTTCTACATATAGAAATTGGAGTTGCCAGTGACGAAAAAGAAAAATGAAAAAGACTACTGGAACACCTTTTGGAAGAATATAGAATATACTATGTCTCCAGACGAATTGTATTACATGGGGGATACGATTAAGCTGGAGTATGTCCTGTCTTTTTTACAGGGAAAACCCCCGTGTGCCAAGATCCTTGAAGTTGGGTGCGGATCCGCCCGTTTGTCCTGTTTTTTGGCGTCTTATGGTTATAATATCGTTGGGCTGGACTACTCAAAAAACGCACTAAAAGTTGCAAAAAACAATTTCATCCAAACAAACAATAACGGAGAGTTTATTCTAGGGGACGCGGTGCACCTACCATTTAAGGATGGCAGTTATGATGTGGTAATGTCAACTGGTCTTCTTGAACACTTTAAGAATCCTCAACCAATTGTGGATGAGATGGTTAGACTCCTAAAGAGTGAGGGGTTATTTTATTCGGATATACTCCCTAGTAAATTTTCACTTATGAGGTCGCTTGATTTCATTGGCAGATTCATTGCAAGGAAAAGTAGAGAGTTTTTTTATGAAAATAAATTAAAAAAGACAGATGTTGAACATTTGTTACAGTCCGCAGGTCTTACAAATATTCGTGTGTTCGCAGGTGGTGTCCTTCCACCGGCGATACTCTTCGACAGGAAAGTACCAATCAGAAGGAATGTTAGAGTCAGAATATTCTCCTGGATTAAACCATTAAGTAAGAGGCTGGACAATACATGGTTGGCGGAAATAGTAGGAAACCATTACATAGCCTTCGGATCGAAAAAGTGAATCTTTTGTTTACTCTCTTGATAAGAGAAAGATGTTTATCATAATATGGCGACCTTTGTGGTGAATTTGAACCCTCAGCCAGCTAAAGGCATAGAACTCATCCAACAGTGGCAATATCTTGGCAAAGCGCATCCTGAACTGTTAGAAGATAAGGCATTTAAAAATTGTAAAAAAGCAGGTTTGACCAGCATCCAGTCCTATGTTTACTGGGCTGAGATCGAGAAGGAACCAGACAAGATTGATTTCTCCACTTATGACGTATTGGTGGAAAGATTAGCTAAGCATGGGCTGAAGTGGGTTCCTTTCCTTATTCTTGGACCTAATTATGCTACTCCAAAATGGTTTCAAGAATCTAGAGAGAGTGTATATGCAAAATGTCTTGAACATCACAGAGAAAGCAAAACACAATCCATCTGGAATCCTTTTTTACCAAAATGGATTGATAAATTCTTGAGGATAGTAGCAGAACATTATCGGAATTGCGACGTATTAGAGAGCATTTTATTGGGAATTAGTGGCGATTGGGGTGAGGCCATATATCCAATGGCAGGTGGTTTCTATGGAGGATCTCATACGCATCCAGGCTGGTGGTGTGGAGATAAATATGCTTTTTCAAACTTCTGTCAATTTGCTCTGGAGAGATATAAATCTCTTCAAAAATTAAATGTTGCGTGGGGGATTAACTTTAGTGATTTGGAAGAAATAAGTTTTCCACCTCTAAGATATAGGTGGGGGGGCTTCCCTCATAAAGTCTTTAGCTTAATGCCCATCTGGGCAAGGTCCCGGTTTACATTTCTATGGAAATTTCTAAAATTTGTTTCAAATAAACGTCCTAAATTCGTAAGTAAAATTCCTTCATTTACGGAACGACGGTGGTGGCTTGATTTTGTTGAGTGGTATATGAACTCGATGACTAAGTATGCAGAATTTTGGGTGAGAACGGCACGAAAATATTTCCCAGATACCGAAATCTACCTTGTCACTGGAGGTATAGGAGAACCTATGCTAGGTGCTGACTTTTCTGCTCAAACGAAGATGGTTGCTAAATACAATGCTGGTATCAGAATTACTAACCAGACTGATAACTATGCAGAGAGCTTTATTTTTACACGTTTGGTCTCTTCCGCCAGCAGATTCTATGGGGCTTACTTTACAACCGAGGAGGCAGGGGTTAATCAGCCTCAAGGAGTGATTGCGCGCGTATTTGATGCGGCAACCTCCGGAGCCAAGGGCTTCCACTGCAAAAGCATCATCGGGATAGGAGAAGATATATGCACAGGACGCAGCTTTCCCATAGGCGAACCTACAAAAGGAGCGTTGAATTTAAGAGAGAATGTCCAGCACCTTACACTCTCAGAGCCAATCATCGATGTTGCTGTAATATTTCCTAATACCTCTATCGCTCTTAACCCCACTTTACTCAGTTTATTGTATAACCAGTGCTCAAAGCTTCGTGATGTGCTTGACTTCGATTTAGTGGATGAAAATATGATGGCGGATGGAGCATTGAAAAGATACCGCTTTTTGGTATTGTTGGATGGAAATTGGTTACGATTACAAACGATGATAGAGATTAGAAATCGGGTTAGGGATGGGGGCATCCTCATCACTACTAAGCACTCAGAGCTTTTCACTGTCGGGGGAAATAGAGAGCTGCATCGGCAGCTTTTCTCGCAACCTGAGAGGATAGAAAAATTCGGCAACGGATATGTGCTCTTGTTTAATGGCAAAGGCCGAGGCTCCCAAGGATTTATTGCCAAGGCTGTCTATAATCGAGATAAAATTTATCCCTGGACTGGTCTCCCAGAGATAGACAATGAATTTGATGGAGTTTATGCAACTCGATTTGCTGATAAGATAATGTATTACAACTCAAGTGATTCTACTGTGAGGAAAAGCATTGGCATTAACAACCTGCTTCGAAGGAAGAGCTTTGAGATAAATGTGAAGCCGCACTCGATGGTGGCTGTAGACTTGGATCGAGGGAAGGTATAGAAGAGAAAAGGTTCGACAAACTCTGGTTTGATTATATAGATGTTACAATATGTTGTGCTTTATGCCGGTGAGGGCAAAAGCGCTTCCCTTACTCTGCGGAAAAGCCTAGGATTATTTCCTTAAAGGAATCGTTCTAAGCAGGCTTATAAAGGTGATAGGGATGCACATCGGTGTGGATGCCTGGTCTATAACTCAGGAAGCCAAGGCTGGCATACCAACCTATCTTTCCAATTTGCTAAAGGCTTTGGCAGAGGTTGACTCAGAAAATAGATATACCCTTTACGTTAAAGAGGTACCTAAGGATGTGACCATAGAAAATGATAATTTTAAAATTGAGATACTGCCTTTTTGGCCTAGTAAATTCCCCCCATATTGGCGGCATACTCAATTACCGGTGAAATTACTCTCGGAGAGACCAGATGTATTTCTCTCGAGTTCCACATTGCCTATGTACTATTGCTTGAGTAAACGTGTTCTCTTAGTTTATGATGTTACTCCTTGGCTTTTTCCCCATCTTTCTAGCAGAGGCCTGATTGACAGGACAGTGAGAAACATTTCCAAAAAAGTAACTCCACACGCGATTATGCATGCTGAGGCGATCATCGCAATTTCCCATTCGACAAAGAGAGATTTAGTCAATCTGTTCAAATCCGATCCTCAGAAGATCTTTGTTGTTCATGGAGGATGGGATAACAGCGTGTTCAAGCCTCATACCGATTCTAGGGAGATAGAAGGAGTGAAGCGAAAATATAAGATTGTTGGCAAGTATATCTTTTATCTCGGTACTCTGGAGCCGAGAAAAAATATCTCAAGGATCATCGAGGCCTTCGCTTCTTTAAGGGCACAAGAACAAATTAACCGTAAGCTAGTGCTTGCTGGTGAGAAGGGATGGCTTTACAGTGACATCTTTCATAAAGTGGAAAAACTTGATTTGGAAAAGGATGTCATCTTCACTGGGTATGTCCCTCAGCAGGACTTACCTATTTTAATGAGTGGGGCAGATATGTTTGTATATCCTTCCCTTTATGAGGGCTTTGGGTTGCCCCCACTAGAGGCGATGGCTTGCCGCACACCGGTGATAACCTCCAATGTCTCTTCGTTGCCTGAAGTAGTGGGTGACGCTGGCATTCTTGTAAATCCTTATAGTGCTGATGAGATAGCTAAGGCAATATACCAAGTATTATCGAATGGTGAGCTTCGGCAACGAATGCGTCAAAAGGGGTTCGAAAGGGCAAAATTGTTTTCTTGGGAAAAGGCAGCGCTTCAAACCCTAAAAGTTTTCCAAAGCATTTCCTAGAAGGGACGAAGGTAATACATTGGTGCCATATCGGGTTACTGGCATAATAATTCCCCATAGCTGCCAATTCTATTTTTTAGAAGCAGGCAGGCTACTATGGCAGTATTTGTATACTTTTTCACCCCATAAAAGAGAAAAACAGACATAGGAGCCGCAAGCTATGAGAATTGCTCAAGTTGTCCACAGTTATTATCCCTATTTCGGCGGCATAGAAACTGTCGTTAAAGAGATAAGCGAGAGACTCGTCCAAAAAGGAGTTAATGTTGAAGTTCTCTGTGAGGATCCTCTAAGGAAGTATCCTTCTGTAGAAGTCATCAATGGTGTTCGTGTGAGGAGGTTTAAAAACGGTCTATTAGGTTGGGATTTCGCCTTTTCTAAAAACACTTTGAGAAAATTCTTGAAGGAAAATAGCGGCAAGTACGATCTAGTCCATGCCCACGGCTACGGTGCTTTTCCTGTTCTTTATGCAGCTTGGGCAAAGCAAAGAAATAAACTTGTTTTCAGTGCCTATTTTCCTGAAAGAGGGCGCACATGGTTTACGAGCCTGCTTCATATCCCATGCCGATTAATAGGGAAGGTTATTTTTGAGAGAGCAGATAGGATTATTTGCGTTTCAGAAACGGAAAAGGCCGCTATCCGAAGGCATTTTTCAGTTTCGGGTAAGTTCACTTTAACACCGTTAGGTGTTAATATTGAGGAGATTACAAAGGCAAAGCCTTTTCCTTTTGATGGCAAGCTTTTACTCTATGTAGGCAGATTGGAAAAATATAAGAACATCCATCTAGCGATAAACGCTATGCCTTACCTGCCGGCAGAATATAAGTTAGTTGTCATCGGTAATGGACCATATAAAGGAAAATTGCTTCAGCTGATCAGTAAACTTAAACTCACTGATAGGGTGCAGATACTTTCTGGGCTTCCAAATGAAGAAGTCTATCGCTGGTATAAAACCTGTAACCTGGTCCTAAATCTATCCAGTTCGGAAGCCTTTGGGCTTACTGTCCTTGAAGGTTTGGCCGCTGGTAAGCCAGTTGTAGTAAATAAGAAAACTGCACTGGCTGAGGTAGCAACTAAATTTGACCAAGTATATCCAGTGAATGCTACTACCTTATCACCCTCGCATCTTGCCGAGGCAATTATCCAAGGATGTGGAATTATACCCCTAATGCTAGACCTTAAGGAGTATAGCTGGGAATCTATTACAAAAAAGGTTCTCTTAATCTATCAAGAGCTTATGACTTAGCGTGCTAACAAATCAAAACGACAGATTTATATACCGTTAAACTTAGGTGAGTTAGTATTCGCTTGAAGTAAAGTTGTGATATAATGGTATGGCCGAAAAGGACGTTTAGGCACATGGTACAATATGGGTGGGCGTGGCGAGTGTCACTATTGTTTACTTCGGCCGCTGTAGTAGCAATGATGTTAAGCTTTAGTCAAGCCCGATTCATTATCGGTGAGCTGGGGCTTATTCACAGTCTGCCTATTTCCTTCTTTATAGCTTTAGCCTTCCTGACCTTTGCCTCCGCCATACTTTGGCTCTCGCCACAATATCATGGAAAGTTACTGTGTCTACAAACTTGTCTGCTTATTACTGGATTATGGTTAACTCCACTGATAATTACCGGCTTTTACTCATACCCTTACGTTCGCGCGGATCATCCTTATCGCTTTTACGGTTTCACTGACTATATAGCTCAGTGGGGGCATCTTAATCCTGGACTGCTGTCCTATCATGGATGGCCTGCTGCTTGGTTGCTGAGTGCTACTGTTATTGTAATATACGGTATAAATGATCCCGTCACCATGATCGCTTTAACTCCTTTTTTAATGCAATTTCTCTATCTCTTCCCCCTTTATTTATTCTTCAGGAATATATTCGGCAGAAATAATTATTGCTGGGCTGGAGTCTGGTTATTTTATCTGGGCAATTGGATGGGACAAAGCTATCTTGGTGCCCATAGCTTTAGTATTATCCTGTTTTTGAATGTCTTAGCCCTACTCACCAAAACCTCAGCATCGCAACAAGGCATTAATGGAGTTGTCTATCAACTTATTAGCATTGGCATTTTCGTTGGCCTAACTATCACTCATCTGGTGTCATCATTTGTTGTATTAAGTGGCCTGATAGTGCTTTATATTGGGAGGAAAATCAAGTCCTTCATAACGATTATGTTTGCAACTCTTTTCTTTGCATTTTGGTTGTTATATTGGGCAACATACTCTTTTAAGTCAAACCTCCCTGTTCTTATAGACGCTTTTTTGAGGCTTGATATGTTTGCATATCATAGTGTAGAAGCACCTCTCACGATAACGAGTGAAGCGCATCGGACAGTAGCCATGTTCAGGATATTAACTACGGTAATCTTTATTGTAATCGCCTTTACTGGCTTTATCATAGGTCGTAAAATTAAGAGAAATACCAGCAATGACAGGATTATCCTACTTATGGCGATGAGCTTCACAATGGCCCCGATCATTCTAGGTCCAGGCATTTTTTTGGAGGTCCCTGAACGAATTTTTATCTATATTTTGCCTCTTATAGCATACTTTGGAGCGAAGATGTTAGCCCATAGAACTACAGCTATCGTCTTTTGCAGTTTGCTTCTAATCTTGTTGCCCTTATTCTTTATATGTAATTATGGAAATGCAATTATAGATCATCTTTCACCCGTTCATATTGTTGCTTTGCACTTTTTTGAGGATAATACAAGTGAGGGATACATAACAGGCGGTTATGCTCTGGGGTATAAGAAGACGGGGCAAGGGATATATGATTATACCTCCATTTCCTTTGACAAATTACAATGGAAAGACAATAAATTAATCTATAACCAAACATTTCAAAGAGACCGTCCTCATCGTCCTCACTTTATCTCTATAAGCCGGCATGATGAGGCGTGGTATGATTTTAATTACAACAAGCCATGGTTTATTAGACAAATCCAGCAGCAATTAAATATGGCTGTAAATGTTAATCTTATCTATTCAAACCCAGACCTAAGCCTATACATTAATGAGAACCCATAGGCAAGACCATCGACGAGGTCTTAAAAAATTTTCACGAAGCCTTTGAACTTTGGTTTGAGAATGCGGAGCCATGGGAGAAAGAAAGAGCCATCAAGGGTGAGCCAGTCGCAACTATGGATGTTGAATTAAGATTTAAATCTCCTCAATTAACTTGAGAAACTCCTCGACAGTAAGTCCGGCCTGTAATTCCTAAAGTGGACTTCGAAATAAACAAATTTAAGTGGTAGCATACTTGTCCTGTGATGGTGAATATATACAGGATAAAATTGTCGAAATTTGTACCAACAAAAGAGGATTAGAAAATGTCTTTCCAGAGGATTTTGACATACAAAACAAAGCCAAGAAACTTAGGTTGCAGAAGCTGAAGCTAATACCTCTCCAAGGTTATTTAATTCTCGACGCAGGATGTGGTCCTGGAACCTACGGATTACTTTTAGCCCAAGAAGGAAACGAAGTGGTTGGAATAGACATATCCCTTGATGCAATAAAGGTAGCAAAAGAACGCGCCAAAAGAAAACGAGTCAATTCTACATTTACGCCCATATTAGCCGACTTAGAGAACCTACCATTAAGAAACAACATTTTTGACGTTTGCTTTGTCGGTTGGACGCTACACCACTTCCCCTCCCTCAAAGCAGTGAGTGGATTAGCCAAAGTCCTAAAAAATGGTGGCAGAATAGCATTGACAGAACCAAACGAGCTCCATCCAGCTCTAAAACTAAGCAGGCACGTAGAGAACTTCTTTAAAGCATTATTAAGAGAAGTAGGACTCTACACAGAAAACGTATCAGTCCACACATACAAAGATTACTATAAAAATCTTAAAGATCATGGATTCACTATAACTATGCTAACCTCATGCTACGCCAAAGAACCAGTCATTATACCACGAGGAATAGGGCTCTTGAAAAAAATACTTTTCCACTTCATCTTTTCTCTGCGTCATATTTTCTGCACATTCATAACAAACATTACTTCTTCCCTAAACGGCACCGACCTGCTAATTCTGGCTGTTAAGATAACAGAACATGGTTTTCCTGAGCCTTTGAACATCGGGTGATTGTACAGTTCTGGCGCGCGGTTAGATGCAAATTGATTGCCATAGTTCTTGCTGGCGTTTTGAAAGAATGACATTCCTGATTCTTAAGATGCTTTTCCGGAAGGGAGAAACCGCCTCAGCCATCCTAGTTGTAGCGCTCTTGGTAGCCATCCCAGCCTCCATAAGCCCCACAGTAAACCACATCAACTCGCAAATCGAGGCGCTAGGAGGATACGTGAGTGCGCGCGCATCGTCAAGGCTCAGCAATCGAAGGAGTTTATGCAAGACATGAACAGCCAAACCCTAACCTTCCTAAACCTATGGTCCATAGCAGTCTACGCCATAGTGGCAGCCACTCCTACGTGGTCGCCACAAGGCTCACAGCCGAATCCAGCTACGAGCTGGCCACACTCAGAGCACTCTTAGAATCCCTAAGAAATTCAAAAAGCATTGTTAAAACCAGCAACTCTTTTTAAGAAGGTAGACGGCAGTATTACAGGGCAAAATGATGGTTAGAAGAGTGTTAAGCAAAGTAGGCTTAACTGTTCAAGGCAGGGGAATTGATGTTGAAGCCATTTTTGATACAGGTGCTACTAGAAGCTTTGTGAACCTTCAGCTCGCAGAGAAGCTGGGATACGTAAGGTACGATAGACCTAGGGAAGTCTTGCTGGCAACCAAGGACAAAAAGGCGTCCATGGTCGGCGAGCTGATAGCAAGGGTCACGATACTCGGATATGAACTCCCCCTCAGCCACGTGTTCGGGGTCATAGAAGCGCTTAACCACGACACCATAATAGGAATGGACATGATGGAGCCCTATGAAATATTAGTGGACGCTAAGGAAGGCAAAGTCTCCTTCAAAAGGTTCCCACCCACGATAGAGATAATATAACACCTACCATAGATACTACCTCTGATTCACACGTTCATGTATTACATAGATGTTCTTGGTTCCGTGTGATTATTGAGAAAAAATGAAGATGGCCATTATGTGGCACCTGTTTCGGGACTTCCAAGTTGCCACGCTCAAAATAGGACGATGGATGGGCTTATGGAGAGGTTAGACGAAAAGGTATACAAAAGTTTAAATATTTACAACTGAAGTATAACTTTGGATAACTATGGTTGAACTTAGGGTAAAGGTCGGCAACAAGGGACAAATACTCATACCGAAGATCTTCAGGGATAAGTATGGCATTGAGGAAGGCCGGTTAGTCATGATAGAGCCGACGGTTGAAGGTCTTCTGATAAAAGGGAGGCCGCCACCAGACGAAGTAATGGCTAGACTTGAAGAGCACGTGGAGAAGATCAGGAGAATGGGGGTGGCGGGCCCAAACCTGGGTGATCTGAGAAAGGTCTACCTTGAGATGGAGTTCGAGGAGAGCGTGGCTTGAAGACATTCCTAGACTCAAGTTTCCTGATCTACATGAATACAATGACGAATGATAAGAGAAGACGCATCGAGGAGCTCTTTAAGAAACTGCTTGAGGAACCACTTTTCATCAACATGCTAGTCGTGGACGAAGTCCTATACGTATCCAGAAAGTATGGGCTCCAGTATGATGTCACACTGAATTTCCTCAGAAGCATCGTATTGCCCTACACAGAGATCATACCCATCGAGGAAGAAGACGTAAAACCTGTCGAAAAATACCTTCTCAAATACGATTTAAAGCCTTCCGACGCTATACACTTAGCCACGATGGAGAAGGTCGGAGCAAACCACATAGTAACTGAAGACGAAGACTTCGATAGGGTTAAAGAGGTCAAGAGAATCTGGCTCTAATGTCAATTTTTAAAAGACCTCAAGAAAAAACATAGTTAACGACCTTGATAGGCATGGGTACTGTTGCAAATTTTCTGCGAAGCGTTAGTGTCTTTCCCTAAGCCCATCGGTTTAAAGGAACTTAAAAAGAACGCTGTTTTAGCGTCATATTAGAACTGGGGGTAGAGTATGTGCGCGCATACACAAGCTAGAAAAAATAACATAACAAATCTGAGTAAGGACGTGTCGAAACTCGTCATAGAGGTAGCGAACTCCATGAGCAACCCTAGACTTCCAGAACTTGTAGAGAAACTCGTCAGGGACGAGGGATTAAATTTTAGAGAAGCAACCAAAACAGTTTATGTATTATGGAAGCAGGGCGCCCTAGACCTCTTGGAACCTAAACCCCCCTCAACTCTCTTAAAATATGCTCTAAGCCTGCAAAGCCTATGGTTCTGGACCCTAACAGCACTAGTCACATTAACAGTCCCAATAGTGTTCTACGTAGTCAACCCACCCCTAATCTACATACGATACGTTCTAGGCTCCTTCTTCGTCCTATACCTACCAGGTTCCATGCTCATAGAAGCCATATACCCAAGAAGCGAGGACCTGGAAAGCCTCGAAAGACTCGCCTTATCGATAGGATTAAGCCTAGCCGTGGTACCCCTAATAGGTCTATTCCTAAACTACTCCCCATGGGGAATAAGACTAACACCGATCACCATATCCCTAGCGGCTTTCGCAGAGATCATGGCTGTCATAGCCCTCACAAGAAAGTATCGCTACCATGTGCTAAGCTTGAAATGAAATAAGAAGCTAGACTTTAGGGAAAGCGGTGCACGTCCTTGACGCCCACTGAAACCTCATACATCCTACTGGGCTTGGGATTAACTTCAACAGGTGTTGCGCTTTCCTCCACATCCTATTTTATTTTACGCTCCACCCCTCTAACAGCCCTCGGAATCTCCACAATAATACTTGGGATGGTTTCTCTAGCCTTAGGAAGAAGTCAACCAAAAATCCCGCCTGAGGCAAGCACCATTCTTCTGGAATCCGGCTTAGAGAATATATCAGCAATCATTGAGGAGTTAGGGCTAACTTCGAAAGCCATCTATTTACCATCATCCATGACGAGCGGGCAACCCCAAGCCCTCATACCCATACACCAAAACCCATATCCACCAAAGCCTAAAACGACCCTTCCTAAAAGACTCATAGTGAAGTATGCCCCCAACCCCGAGGACATCGGCTTACTAATCACAACTCCAGGGTCAACCGTTACAAATATTTTAGGATCGAAACCCGGTCCCGCAATGGGAGACTTAGAAGCTGCCCTCTCCTCAGTTCTCACCGGAACAATCGATCTGGCGGACGCCATCAAAGTTACCATGGGTGACGGCAGAATTATTGTTGAAGTTTCTAATCCCCGTCTAGAGTATAGAAGTATGAGAGTTTACGAGTGTTTAGGAAGCCCCATAGCCTCTATGGTGGCTTCGATAGCCACCGAGGCCTTAGACAAAGCCGTCGTCATAGATCGCGAAGAGCATAAGAGAGGCAAACTTATGATCGAGTTGAAAGTCTTGGAGTGAAGTTTTTGAGAATCTCTGAAAGATATGTCATCTTATTAACGCTCGCCTACATGTTAACCACAGCTACCCTCTCAGCCTATAGTGAAAAACGTCTAGACCTCTACGTTTCACTCTACATCGTAGAATACTTCATACTCACACTTTTACACTCGCCTCTAAACCCTAAGGCGAAAAAAATCATAGACATCACAGGCTACGCGCTTTTCACAGTATTCATAATAATCGTAGCCATGAAGGTGATAGAAATACTATACGGGGCCAGATTACTTTGAAGCGCCTTACAATAGTTTTGTTGGTCACGATTTTCGCGACAATGCTGCTTCCCCACACGTCGGTTATAGCACAGCTTATCTACCCTCCCCATGAAGATCCGGCCACCGCCGAAAGTGCTATAGACGCATCCTCCTTCCTAACGCATTACACAGACATCTTGACGCTCATATCATTAAAGGAGTATGAAAACGCCAGAAGGCTTATCGAGCAGCTAAAATTCGTTTACATACCAGAGGATTTAAGATACATCGTACAGCGATATAACAATCTAACCCTTGA
>Ga0315309_1000438_pt1 | contig 25137 bp, 18 predicted proteins | sample TDP4_MG_FD_203080 | JGI IMG/M metagenome (GOLD analysis project Ga0315309, IMG submission 203080) | Freshwater sediment microbial communities from Lake Towuti, South Sulawesi, Indonesia - TDP4 | ecosystem: Environmental > Aquatic > Freshwater > Lake > Sediment | place: Indonesia: South Sulawesi...
AGATGCTTTGGGATGACATGAGAGTATCTCCTTTGGGTGATGGATTTGGGGTATAGTATACCCTATGTTACTCTCATGTTTATACCAGGGATTGAAACATTTTTTCCTCCTTGGGGGCTGCCCCAGCTCCCCCAGTTTGACCACCAAGAATCCCGACCGAGGGATTGAAACCATAGATACCCCAAATGCGACCCGTTGGCTTAATGGTTTGACCACCAAGAATCCCGACCGAGGAACTGAAACGAAGGGCAAGCGATATCTCGCTCTCGAAAAGAGCCGCCTGAGCTCGCGCACAGGCGGCTTGTCTTTTTTGCCTCACGATAGTATAATATCGTGAAACCCGAAGGAGAAGTTGATCCATGCTCAAGACTCACACCTGTGGCGAACTGAGAGCCGAACACGAGGGACAAAAGGTAACCCTGGCTGGTTGGGTGCACCGACGACGTGATCACGGCGGCCTGATCTTCATTGATTTGCGGGACCGGGCGGGGATCACCCAGGTCGTCCTTAACCCTGCAGCTTCGGCTGAGGCCCACGCCGTGGCTGATCAAGTCCGCATAGAGTACGTGCTCCAACTCCGGGGTACGGTCCGTCGTCGGCCAGAGGGTCTGGACAATCCGAACATGGCCACCGGTGAGATCGAGGTGCTGGCCACCCAGGCGCGGATACTCAACCCGGCCGAGACGCCACCTTTCTACATCAATAAAGAAGAGGAAGTGGACGAGGCCCTGCGTCTCAAATATCGGTATCTCGATTTGCGCCGCCAACGTATGCAGACCAACATCATTCTCCGCCACAGGGTGGTCAAGTTTATCCGTGACTTCCTGGATGAGCGCGGTTTCATTGAGATTGAGACCCCCATCCTGATCAAGAGCACTCCCGAGGGGGCGCGGGACTACCTGGTGCCCAGCCGGGTTAACCCCGGCCGTTTCTATGCCCTGCCCCAGTCGCCTCAACAACTCAAGCAGTTGCTGATGGTGGCTGGCTTCGAGAAGTATTTCCAGATCGCCCGCTGTTTCCGCGACGAGGACCTGCGGGCTGACCGCCAGCCGGAATTCACCCAACTAGACCTTGAGATGTCCTTTGTGGAACAGGAAGACATCCTGCGTTTGACGGAGGAGCTTTTCACCTCCCTGGTCGAAACACTAGCCGCCGAGGAAAGTGCTGGCGGCCTGGGGCTCAATAAGCGCCTCCTGCGCAAACCTTTCCCCCGACTCTCCTATCAAGAAGCCATAGAGCGTTACGGCAGTGACAAGCCGGACCTGCGGTTCGGTATGCCGTTGGTGGACCTGTCCGATCTATTGGCTGGCTGTGAGTTTCGGGTCTTCCGTGAGGTGGTGAATAGTGGCGGCCAGGTGAAAGCCATCTGTGCTCCCGGCTGCGCCAGCTACACTAGACGGCAGATGGATGAACTGGCTGATTTCGTCAAGCGGCATGGAGCCAAAGGGTTAGTGTGGTTGGCGCTGAGCACCGAAGGCCCCAGGTCGCCCATAACCAAGTTCCTCTCAGAAGGAGAACTGGCAGGCATCGTGGCCCGGACAAATGCGGAGACAGGTGACCTCATTCTCATTGTAGCCGATCAGCCTGAGGCGGTGGCAGAGTCCCTGGGAAGCCTGCGGAGGGAGATGGGCCAGAGATTGGGGCTGTTGGATGATAGTGTGCTGGCTTTCGCCTGGGTCTTGGATTTCCCGCTGCTGGAGTGGAATGAAGAAGAGGGGCGCTACAGCGCCGTGCACCATCCCTTTACCTCGGCTGTTGACGAGGATTGGCCCTTGCTGGAAACTGAACCGGGCAGGGTTCGGGCCAAGGCTTACGACATCGTTTGCAACGGATGGGAGATTGGAGGCGGCAGCATCAGGATCCATCAACGTGACTTGCAAGACAGGATGTTCAAAGCCCTGGGGTTATCGCCGGAGCAGGTCCAGGCCCAGTTTGGGCATATGCTCGAAGCTTTTGAATACGGTGCGCCACCCCACGGGGGCATCGCCCCTGGCATTGACCGGCTGGTGATGCTCCTGGCTGACGAGCCCAACATCCGTGAGGTGATTGCCTTCCCCAAGACTCAGAGCGCAGTGGATCTGATGACCGGAGCCCCATCGCCAGTGGCAGAAGAGCAATTAGCCGAGTTGCATCTAAAGTTGGCTGGTGGCGGATAGTTGACGGCTGACGACAGGGAATTTGCTTTTTCCCTGACTTTGTGTTATGATATGGTTAAGTACCCTGCTGTGTCCGTGATGCAGCTACAGTTTTGAGCCAACACCTATTAAAACGGGAGTTGAGCTCTAGAGGGGATGCGGTAGCCTGAAAGGGTAAGGCTGAACCAATAGGTAGATTCCCACCTGCGTAAGCAGGTTCAAAACCTGAGAAGCACACGGCACGGCGGGGGCACCCTTTTTGCGGAAAAGCCACCAGGGCAAGAACTGGTGGTTTTTTTGATGCAATTACCACTGTTGCACCACTCCTACACCGCAACAGTGGTGATTGCGGTACAGGCGGTACAGGTGGGTCTTGACAGCAGCCCTTCTTTGTGCTATGCTGAAAGGAGCGGAGGCTGTTACATCCCTCGCTTGTAGGCTGACATCATAAAGGGTGAAGCAGGGGAAAATACGGAGGTGTCCATGTTGAGGGAGAGGATCTCTGAAGGGATCTATGTTTTCACCAGTGATCTTTACGCTCAGGTGATGGCTGGGGTTATTGTGACCTCCGAAGGGGCCGTGGTCGTTGATACTCTGCCTTTCCCTCAAGAGACGAGAGAGCTTCTGGCTTTCGTTCAGGAGAGGGAACTCCGAGTTCCTTATGTGATTAATACTCATAGCCACGCCGATCACGCCAATGGTAGCTATTTATTTGAGGAGGCCGATTTGGTGGCTCACCGATGTTGTCGTGAGATCCTCCGCAGGCATGGTGAGAGAGTTCTTGAGGAAGCCAAAGCGGAGACCCCTGAAGTGGCTGAGGTCCAGTTGCGCTTACCTTCCATCACCTTTGACCAGAAAGTGACTTTGCGCCTGGGTGACAGAACTGTGCAGCTCATATCTCTGCCTGGTCACACCTCTGACTCGATTGGAGTCTACGTCGAGGAGGATAGGATACTGTTTGCTGGTGACGCGGTGATGCCAGTACCCTACATTGTGGGAGGCGATCGGGCGGCGATGATAGACTCTCTGCGCGTTATTGGTCAGTTGGGCCTGGAGAACATCGTGCAGGGGCATGGTGAGATCATCTTGCGGGGCGAGGTCGAGGAGGTCCTCAAGACCAGCATATTATACCTGGAGAACATCTATAAGAAAGTAAAAGAGGCAGTGGAAGCTGGAGCCCCCCCTGAATCGGTAGCCGAGATTGATATCGAGAAGTGCGGCAAGTCTCGTATTCCCCTGAACGGCCTGGTCCAGCAGTTGCATGTGGCCAATCTACTCCATCTCTACGATCTGATGACGGCCCAAGTTAGGGAGGGGGCGAGGATGATCATTTGAGGGCCAGATGATCTTATCCCACGTTAAGTCGCCACTTTCTCTTCCAGAATGCGCCCATTCAATCCCTCCAGCAGTCCCTCCAGTTCACCGTATTCCTCAAAGACGGCATCGGCCAGCAATTGGCCGTCTTGGCGATGGCTCACCCCCAGGAACAGGACCGCCCTCATTCCCACGGCTCGGGCCCCGGCCAGGTCGGCCTCCGGCAGGTCGCCGATGTGAGCGGCCTGCTCGGGCCGGGCTTCCAGGATGGCCAGAGTGCGCAGGAACTGTTCCGGGAGGGGCTTGGTCGCCCCGGTCTCGTCGGAGAAGGTCAGGGCACGAAAGCAGGGTAGCAGGCCGTCGCGGCGGAGGATTTGGCGCAGGACCCGCCCTGGAGTCAGCCCCACGTCGGAGATGAGCCCCAGGCGGTAGCGCCGGGACAGGCGGGGCAGGACCTGGGCCACGCCGGGGACGGGCCTGGGCGCATCGCCATGCAGGTAAATCTCCTCGATAGGCCAGCGCAGGCCAGCCAGCACGTCCTCGGGCAGGTCAGCTTTGAGGAAGGCCAGCATCTCGCGCAGCCAGCGCTCGACGGTGACCGGGCGGTGCTCCTCCCGCCAGATGCGGTCCAACATAGACCAGGCTTGGCGGTAGGCCGCTTCGAGGGCCGTCCAGGGGCGCGGCTGGGCATGGCGGGCCAGAACCTCCTCCAGCAGGTGCAACCGTTCATCCCGGGCGGATGCGTTCTGGTAGAGGGTGCCCCAAAAGTCGAATGTCACGGCGTGCAGCATAGATTGTGCCTCAGGTGATCTCCTCGACGACGCGACTCAACGATTGGGTCTCCTCGATCCACAAACGCATCAGGTCCACCGTGAACTCGTAGTGGTCTCCCTCAGGTCCCATTCCCCGCACGATGCCCCGCCGGACTAACTTCTTCGCGACTTCAGAGACCTCGGCTGAGTCAATCCGCAAGCCGTATTCTTCCAGCAAACCGGCAATGGCCCCACGGGTCCCTGGCTCGCCAGACGAGATCAGCCGGGTCAGGGCCATCAGCACGGCCCGTTCCTCCTTCGTGGATTCGCTCCATAGAAAGGCCAGGTGCGCTTCTCCTAACCCTATGATCTCCTCCAGGGTATGGTTCACGTCCTGGATGGTGATGTAGTTGAGTTGTTCCCGATTGTGGAGATTGACCATGGCATGACACAGGAGTTGCAGAAAATAGGGGTGCCCGGCCGTCACCCGCAACATCTTATCAATGGCCAGGTCGTCGTAGAGCAGGCCGTAGCCCTGAACCGGCTCCACGATGAGCTGCCGGGCTGCCTCCGTGTCGAGGAAGCCTACCCGCTTATAGAGGGCGATGTTGAAAAGGATGGACCAGTAGTCGGCGGTCAGTTCTTCCAGGCGATGGGTGCCGGCGAAGATGAAGGCTACGTTCTGGCTGTGCTGCATCAGGTGGCGTAGGTAGGGGAAGACGGTGGGCGGTAGCTCTCCACTCCGCACCCGTATCTCTAGTTCCTCGAACTCGTCGAAGAGCAGGAGGAGCACCCTCTCGCCCAGAGCTTCTGCCACCTGAGACAGGAACCGCTTCTCGAAGGCGAGGCTCAGTTTCTCCTCCAGTTTCCCTAAAGCCGGCGGCTCAAGAGCGATCCCCTGTCCAGCTAGGGCCTCGCCGATCTCCAAGGCGATGTCGTAGAAGAGACCTGCCATCCCCCCTTCGATGCCTAGGGCCTGGCCGTCCAAGAACACAGAGACGTAGCCTTCGTTCAGGTGCGCGGGCAATTGCTGCAGGAGGGAAGTCTTGCCCATGCGCCGCTGGCCCACCAGGACGAGGATGTTCTCGCCCCCTGGGCCACCCAGGTTCTCCTGGATAAAGGCAAAGATGTCATCCCGTCCGAAAAAGACCGGGTTGCCGGGTGACAGAGGCCTGCCTGTGGCGTAGGGATTGGGGATCTCGATGAATCTCTGCGGGATCGGCACCAGGTGCACCAGGTCGGCAAAGTGTTGGACTTTGCCTATTTGTTCCCGGTCGTCGTAGCGGATCTTGAATTCGGCTCGGAATTCGTCCTGGACGGTGGGCCGTACGGCCACCTCCACCTGGGCTGTCTTCCCCGCCGACAACTGGCTCACCGTCGCCCTTCCCTGAGCCACACCGTAGCCTCTGGCGGGGATGACCTCGACCTGGACGTTAGAGGCATGGCTACGGCCCACGTTACGCAGTTCCAAGGCCAGGACAATCTCTCCCGTAGCCACGGCCTGTTTGGTTTTCAAGGCCATCTCCAATTGAGCCCGACCCTGGAGTTCCTGCAGGACGTTGGTGACAACCCCCAACCAGTTGCCGATGATGCGGTCCAGGATGACTCGCTCCGGGTCGGCCAGCGTCGCCGGGACCTGGCGATCATAGCGGCCCAGGGCTTCAATGGCCTGGGCCAGGTAAGCGACCTTGTCCTCGCTGGCCTCCACCCGCTCGTAGTTACGCAGCGTCTCGCTGACTTGACCCAGCCCGGCGAGCGTCCGAGCGGCATCGGCCAGGAAGAAATCGGGGCGGTTCAGAGTGGCGCCGATGCTCCCCAACGAGCCTCGCAGGGCGACGATGCGGGGGACAGAATTGGCCTCCAGGGCGTTCAGGCACCCCTCGTACAGGCTCCGCGTCTCGTTTGTCCATGGCAAATCCTTGCCTGAGTCCAGGGCAGCCAGGATTATGCGTAAGCCTTCGACCAAAACATCGGAGCGGGTAAGCATCAGGTAGTAGCCCTCGGCCAGATCGGCCAGGATGCTCTCCCCAGCCTCCCGAGCCAGGCCGGGCAGGTGGGGCAGCAGGGTCATCGCCCGGGCCTCGTCGATGATCAACTGGTGCAGTTCCGGCAACAACGCCTCCGGCTCCAGCGTCAGGCGCAGCAGAAAAGCCTCGGCCTGACCGACCGGGGAGCGGCGATAGGCCCGCGTCCGCCGGATGATGACCAGCAGCAACGTCGGGATGGCGCCGACCACGGCCAGGGCCAGGGCGTAGCGACCATAAAAGACATACCAGGGGGCGACCGGGATATCCAACGGACCGACGACCGCCGCCACAGTGCCCAGGCTCTGCCCATCGTCCCAGGTGAAGCGAAAACGGCTGTCCCTGTTGGCATCCCAGGTGTCAAAGGGGTTGGGCAGGTTCCAGCTCAGGGTGCCTTTCCCACCCGGCGCGGTGGTTTTCTCCTGCGCCAGCCAGTCCCGGGCCGAGGGGTCCCAGATTACCAGCGCCACCTGCACGTCGTCGCCGTCTGGGTCACGGACGCGCACGCTGTAGACGTAGCCCCCGCCGACCGGCATCACGCGGGGCGCGGACAGCCAGGGGACCTGGTTCACCGCCAGTCCGTAGGCCTGCACCAGTCCGTCTTCCATGCCCACCAACAACTCCTGGCGACCGTCGCTGTTGAGGTCTACCGCGTGGAGGGCGTTGACCCGTTCCCGGCCTTTCGCCTGCCAGAGGAGTTGGCCTTGGGCGTCCAGCAGGTAGATCCCTCCTTTGACCGTGCCCACCGCCACCTCGACCTGCCCGCACTCTGGATAGGCTCCGCACTCGCCGTCCGGGCTTCGCCGTGAGCGCTCAGCCGAACGGTCATCGGCGTAAATGGCGCCAGGCACTTCGTCCAGCGGATACGACCAGGCTTCCGCGCCCGTGGCGTCGAGCCAGTAGACGCGCCGGTCGGTGCCCACGACCACCCCATCGTCCAAGGCCTGTCCTGAGCAACGCCGAAGGGCGACGCCGATGATCCACTCGGCCTGGGTGTCGGTGCGCCAGGTTATGGTCCCATCCCCGCCCTGTAGCCGGTAGACGTTTTCGCCGGAGCGGGCGATCACGTCATCCTGTCCATTATGGTCTAAATCGGCCACGGCCAGCCAGGTCACAACCCGTCCAATGTCCTGCTCCCAGAGCAAGCGTCCCCCATCGTCCAGCCGGGCGACCCGACCATCTTCCAGCCCCACGATCATCCCGGGCCTCTCTTCCGAGATGCCCACTGCCCGCACCGCCTGGTCACAGGCGTGGGACCACCGCTCCGCGCCGTCTTCAGGAGCCAGCAACATCGCCCGGCCATCCTCCAACCCGACGGCGATGCCTGCCGGTCCTGTTGTAGTAACGACTTTAGTCGTTTCCCAGGCGACGGCCCGCAGTGAGCCAGCGAACGTCCGTTGCCACAGGGGGGTGCCATCGCCAGCCAGCAGGTAAAGGTGGCGACTGGCGTGAACCAGAACCTCACCCGGTCTGCTGGCACTCACGCCGTCTACGACGTCGGCAGCGGCGAACTGCCAGACCATCGCCCCTTCTCTGTCGAGCAGGGTAACCTTTTTGTCCCGCCCACCGACGACGACCTCCCACCGGCCGTCCCCATCCACGTCGCCAGCCGAGAGGCCGGTCACCGCGCCCCGGGTGGCATAGGCCCAGCAGAGACGGGTCGTCGTCGCCCCGGCCGGGGAGCCGAAGACGGAGAGAACGCCCTCGGTCCCAACCAGCACTTCGCCGCGCCCGTCGCCGTTGAGGTCGGCATAGCGGACGAGGGTCACGGGCCCAGCCACCGGGTACTCAGCCATCGGCTCCCCGTCGGCATCCAGCAGATAGACCTGACCACCGCTTGTGCCAAAGACGATTTCGGGCGTCCCATCGGCCTCCGGGTCGGCCACGTCCAGGCTGGGAGTAGCCAATGGGGCCGGGAGGCCGGTGACGAAGCGCCAGACCTCGTCGCCGTCGGTTGTCAACTGGAGGATAGCACCCCCTGAGGCGACCAGCACTCCCAGGCCGTCCCCGGCCCACAGATCCCCCGGCGGTTCCTCGATTGGGTGCGTCCAGCCTGGTGTTCCGTCGTCCTGGAAGAGGGTGATGGCCGTCTCGGTAGCGATGATGACCTCGCCTCGCCCATCTCCGTCGAGGTCGGCGGCCCGGGCGGCGACGATAGGACCATCAAGGCCGTGAGGCCAGGCCCTTCGACTGGGCTCAGGGCGGGCCCGACTGGCCCCATCAGCCTCGATGAGGGTCACTTCGGTCTCGCCGACGGCCAGGACCTCGTCCACGCCATCGCCATCCAGGTCGGTCACCTGCACGTGGGGGGTGCGCAGGGCATGGGCCGGCCAGCCGGCCAACTCGCTTCCATCGTCGTCGAGGGCGATGGGGCGTTGGGCGGCCAGGAGCACTTCCCGTCGTCCATCGTCATCCAGGTCGAGGAGAACCACACCCCAGAGTTCGTCCCGCACCGAATGGGACCAGAGGAGCTGGCCGTCTGCCCGCAGGACGTAGAGATAACTGGTGGGCAGGATGCCAGCCGCGGTGACGAACACCTCCCGGGTCCCGTCTCCTTCCAGATCGTCGGCGCTCAGGCCGGTCACCCAATCGGTCTCGACGTCGAAGGTCCAGGCTGCCTCTTCTTCGGCACGCCAGAGGGTCACCTGCCCCTCGTCTGTCCCGGTGATGATCTCAGCCCAGCCGTCACCCTCCAGGTCGTCTACTGCCAGGGCCGTCAGGTGGCCCTCGACTTCGACCTGCCAGTAGGGGCCGACGGCCACGCCTTGTTCGGCGAGGGCAGGGACAGTGGAAAGCGCAAAGAGGACGAGCAGCACCAGCGCTGCCGTCTTCGCCCTTGGGAGCCAGTGTCGGTGTTGTGGTTTGCCTTTGCCAGACATTTGACTTTTCCAGCCGTTTAGCTAAAATACGAATAGCTAATCATAGGAGGTGAACGATGAAATCGGTCTACATTCGTGATGACCTGCACCGCCGACTCAAGTTGATCGCCGCTGAGCAGGGCCGGGCGCCAGTTCAGGTGCTGGAAGACCTCTTGCTCGCCGGGCTGCGCCAGTACGAGGCACGCCAGCCGGGCTGGGACCGGGTCGCCGCGCTATCTAAAGAGCTGTACGCTCAGGCTGAGGAGTTGGCGGGACTCACCTTCGACTACGCTCCTGAAGACGAAACCGAACTGGCCCAAGCAGCCCTTGGGCTCGGCGATCTGATCCCCGAAGTGCTTGAACCCACTGAGGAGTCAGCGTGACGGCTCGACCGAGCTCGTCGAAGCGCTTCCCTTTCAAACGGGGTGATGTCTATCTGATCCGGTTCTCCCTGCCCGATCAGCCGGACAAGGCTATCGAGAAGTTTGCCATCAACCTCCAGGAAGGGGCTATCGTGAACCGTGCCCCGGCTTTTGTCTGTGTCCTGATCACCACGCTCAAGAGTCCCACCCCGACCCGTCTTTACCCCACGGACGTCTTGCTCACCCCGCAGGAGTCGCAGACCGACTACGGAGCCAAGGTCATCTGCAACCAGATTCACACCGTTCACAAGTCACGAATCCTGGCCCACAAATACACGCTGAGCGCAGAGACGATGCACAAAATAGATGGTCGGCTGCTGATGGGCATCGGGCTGGTCGAGTGGGAAGAGATCGTCCGCTCCCGCTCGTGAGTGGTGTGCCAGCGCCCGTCCTCGTTCAGCGCTCGCCCGGCATCACGTCCACCCACTGACCGTTCACCACCTTCTTGAAATAGACGGGCTGATCCAACAAATCGCCGTACTCGTCGAACTGAATCGTGCCGATCACACCCTCGTAGGGCTGGTGGCGGAAGTTCTCCATGGAAGCAGCCACGCTCTCCCGCGTCACCTCGCCCCGCTCGGCGGCCTGGCGCACGGCGGCGATGATCACGCCCGCCGCGTCGTAGCCGAAGGGCGCCCAATTGGCCAGGAAGTCATCCGGGTCGGGCATGATGGCGAATCCAGCCCCCCGGTAGCGCTCAGCGAAGTCGGCGTAGCCGGGCATGGCCGCGTGCGGCCGACCGGTCACCGCGTCGTAGACTCCTTCAGCGGCCTCACCGAGGACGAACAGGAAGGGAGACCACCCGGAGAAGCTCTCCAAGCCGACCATGACCGCCTCGACGCCCGTCTCCTGCACCTGCTGAACAGCCCGGTTGGGAGCCAGTCTGCGATGAGGAGAGAAGATAACCGCCTCCGGTGCCAGCGTCTTCACTTGGGCCATGTCTTCAGCCGAGAACTCGACGTCGGCCTCGAAGCGGCCCAGCACCTGGCCGCCCAGGGACTCGAAGGCCTTCTGCCAGGCATCCATGGCCGTCCTCACGTGGGGGTCCGCCTCGCCGAGGAGGACCGCCCGGCGGATGCCCAGTTCTTCGTAGGTCATGCGCGCCGCTACTGGGGCCAGGTAAGCATCGTTGCTGGTCACACGGTAGACGGTCGGCCAGCCGGCCTGGGTCACGCGGGGGTTGGAGGAGATCGGGCTGACCATCACTACCCCGGCCGGGCCGTACACCTCGGCGGCGGCCATGCTGCTCTCGCTGGTGATGTGGCCCACGATGGCCACCACCCCCTCGGCCAGCAGGGCACGGGCGGCGGCCTGCGCGTCAGCGGCGGCGGCCTGCGCGTCAACGTCAGTGGGGAAGTACCATTCCTGGGCCGTCACCAGGGCGAAGGTGTAGCGCACCCCGCCCACCGTCACCCCGCCAGCCGCGTTGGCTTCGTCCACGGCCAACTGGGCGCCCATCATCGCGGCGGCACTCATATAGGCAGACGATGGGGCAGCCACAAACCCGATCTTGATAGCCTTCTGCCCGGCATAAGGGTCAGGCGTCGGGGACGGCGGGGCAGCCACCAGCGACTGCGGCAGGTGGATGACCCGGATCCGATTGCTGAAGGCCTCTGTTACATATAGGCGTCCCGCGCCGTCCAGCGCCATGCCACTCAACCAGAAGAAAGCCGCTTCGGGCCCCGCTCCATCGGCATGCCCCGTCGTACCGCTCCCGGCCAGGGTGTAGACCATGCCCTGCGGCGTGATGACCCGAATCCGCTCGGTTGAGGAATCGGTGACGTAAACGTTCCCCGCCTCATCCACGGCCACGCCTTTGGGAAAGTAGAAGCCGGCCTCGGCTCCATCGGCCAGGCCCGGCTTACCCGTCCCGGCCACGGTGGTGACCGCCCCATCCGGGGCGATACGACGGATGGCGTGGTTGCCCCGCCTTTCCGCCACGATCGCGTCAGCAACGTAGACGTTCCCGCCCACGTCCACCGTGATGCGATACGGACCGTCGAATTGGGCCTGGTCGGGCAGGCCATCCTTGAAGCCCCGCTCCCCACTACCGGCCAGCGTGGTCACTATCCCCTCCAGGGAAATGGCCCGGATGCGGTTGTTCCCCGCGTCGGCCACGTAGACGACTCCCGCTGTGTCCACGGCCACGTCGGTCGGGTAGTGGAACTGCGCCTGCGTCGCCGGACCGTCCCGGTAGCCCGCTTCCCCATCCCCGGCCAGGGTGGACACTGTCCCATCGGGGCGGATGACGCGGATGCAATGGTTGGCGCTGTCGGCCACGTATACGTTTCCCTGATCGTCCACATCCAAGCTTTCGGGTCCGCTGAACTGCGCTGTGGAGCCGGGGCCATCGGCGTAGCCAGGAGCGCCAGTGCCGGCCAGGGTGGACACCATCCCATCGGGGGTGATACGTCGCACCCGGTTTCCGTGGAGCTCGACAAGGTAGATGTCCCCCTGACGGTCAACAGCCACGCCGCTCAGTGTGCTGAAGCGGGCCTGGGCGGCCGGGCCGTCGCGGTAGCCCCGGTGGCCGTCGCCGGCCAGGGTGGAGACGGTGACCCCCTGCACGTAAAGGAAGCGGCTGGTGACCGGTTCAAGGGTGGGTTGTGGTGTGGCGACGGGGGTACGGGTGGGCGGCAAGCCGGTGGGGGTGGCGGAGACAAGCGTAGCAGCGGGCGCCGATGGAAGCGGCGCGGGCGTCGGGCCACAGGCCGACGCAGCCATAATGCACAGGATCAGAATCCAGGTGATCATCAGGTGTCTGTTCATAGCATTTCACCTCCTCGATCGCCGGATGAGCCGAGGATTGGAAATCCTCGGCTGAAGCTGAAAAGCGCCCGTTCGGCTGAGCTCACGACGAAGCCTCAGGCGCTGAAATTAGGCCCTGAGGGGCCTTCTCAGCTTTAGACGTCGAATTCCATTCGGCGATCTTCAGGGCCAGCGGGACGCCAACCGGACCAGTTGGCCCTCGACCGGGGCTTCCACCGGCGCCACCCAGCGATCCAGCCAGCGGAGGGGCGGCAGACGCAGCAGATGATGGTAGATGAGCAGCGGCAGGCCAAAGCGCCCCTCGCGGATCATCTCTATCAGCCTCGGCCCCAGCCGCTCGATTTTCTCCTGCTGCCCGGCTGGCGGCAGGTCTGCATACAGCCAGGCGATGAAATCGGCCACCATGCGCGCCTGGTCGTCGGCCGGCAGCCAGTTCATCAGGACGCGGGTCAGAGCTTGCTTGATTCCCATTTCGATTTCTCCCTTCTCCCACACGCTATAGACAGGGATTGCTGCCAAAGATGGCCATCATGGTGTTCGCCTTGGGGGCCGGGCGTGCGACCGGCACCCTCCGGGTGCCATCGCTGATGAACAGGGTGGGCACTGTCGCCTTGCGCTGCACGCCGTTGGCCGGACTGCCCCCGATCCACCGCCTGTACCAGGGCCGCGAGTCGCTGGCCATGGCGATAAGGTCACAGCCGTTCTTAGCGGCCCAACTGACGATTTCGTCGGCTTCGGACCGGCTGCCGATGACCAACGCCGTCTCGACAAACAGGCCCTCCAGCCGCAGCCGGCGCTCCAGTTGGGACAGGCACGTCTCGGCCTGATTCTTCCGCCGCCAGCCGCTGGAGCCGACCTCCAACTGCCACTGGTAGCCCATGCCGTCACCCCCGTCGTCCGCGACGGTGATGACTCGCAGCAAGGCGACCCTAGACCCTATCTGCGCGGCCAGCCTCTTAACATGAGTCACTACGGCCTCGTCGGTCTCTTTCCCTTCCAGCGCGATCAAGATTTTCTGATACATCGTCCTGCACCTCCTGTGTGTTTTCTACGACCAGTATAGCACACAGAGGCCGCGCGTTGAAGGAAAAAAGTGGGCGAAAAGGCGGCAGAAATTGGGAGAAAATCAGGAGGAAATCTGGAACATATAACCTACCCCCCATTTGGTGACCAGGCACTCCGCCTCGTCACCCAGTGCCTTACGCAGGCTCTTAATCACGGCCCGCACTCGTTCCGGGTCTTCCACGTACTCGTCCTCCCACAGGGCATTCTCCAACTCCTCCGGGGTGACAACCTGGCCAGCACGGTGGATCAGGTGGGCCAGGGCCTTGAACTCGGTCTTGGTCACTTTGAGCGGTGTATGATGGCAGAGGGCCGTCTGCCGGGGCAGGTCGAGGAGGAAGGGACCGAGTTGCAGCAAATGCGGGACGGATTGTCGCCGCAAAGGTCTCGAAGGCAGGGAAGAGGTAAGTATAGCCCTGATCCGTTCGGCGAATCAGACAGGCCTGTTCCAACCGGCGGATCGCCTCCCGCCGGGCCTTATCTTCCTGGGTCAGCGGCAGGGCAGCCAGCGTGTAGCGATCGCCGTCGGTCAGGTGACGCCAGTAATACTCAAAGTGAGACTCTGCCTCGGCCATAAAGCGACGACGCAAATGATCGCAGTCGCCCTCTTCCCATTTTCCACCTCGTACCTGCCATAGCTCAAAGGCGTGGAACCCGGCGATTTGCAGCAGCAGCGGGTGAGGACCAGCGAGTTCCAAGATGAAATCGCCCAACTCGGAGGGAAAGAGTATACCGGCTTTGGCTGCCAACTGCTCGATCAGCCCCTGGGCATCGTCGTCCGAGAACAGACCCAGGTGGAGATGGGCGAAGGTGTTGAAGAAGGGGGAACTGAGCGTCTCGGTATGGGCGTAAGTCAGGGCCTGGAGCAGGGTCTTGGAGGCGGTGACGTAGGCCACGTCGAACTGACCGGCCAGACCTCGCAGGCTGGAGAAAAAGCCGGGCCCCAGGTGAGGGTTGGCGCCCAGGCACTCGAATTCGTCGAAGCAGAAGATCAGTTTGAGACCCCGCTGGGTGAACTGACGCACAGCTTGGCGAAAGGCGCGGTACCCGAGAGGACCCTCGGGCAGAACGAAGGCCGGGACCTCATGGCCGCTAACCTCCAGAACAGCCACCAGTTCCTCCATCATGGCCCTCCGAATCTGACCGGCGTCGAGTTCGGTTAGCTCCTCTCCATCCAGGTAGACGAAGACGTACTCGTCGGGGGAGAGGCCGTGGCCGGCGTGGATGGCCGGATCGGCCAGGTGAAAGAGCAGCGATGTCTTGCCGATGCGCCGGGGGCCCACCAGGGCCGCGTTCTGCAGGTTGCGCAGCAGGCCCAGCGCCTGGCTGACTTCGCGCTGGCGGTTGAAGAAGTATTCGCGCTGGCGGATGGGACCGCGGTGGAAGAAGGGGTTCTGCACTGACTCCATTCGGTCTCCCCCTGTCTGGTGTCCTACATCCACAGCCAGATCGGGACGATGCCCAACACCACCATAAAGCTGAACAAACCAAAAAACCGCCTTTGACCAGGCGGCCACCACGTGCTACAATGCCGTTATCTGATTGGGTACCTAACTCACCTGGCAGGACTTTCCCTCGTCTCCCCAACGAGGAGCTTTCTATTGGCGACGATTCAATTATACCATATATCACCCCTTTTGCAAGGTCATTACTCGCTCCGCTTGCAAAAACGGGCATAGGATGGTATAGTTAAAGCGGCTCTCAGACCTGACAGGTTTTGGCAACTAAACCTGTCAGGTCTTGCCCCTAGCCGTTAGAGAGGAAACGACGTGCACCTGTCCCAATCTGTCTGGAAGAGACATTTGCTGGTCATTGCCCTGTATTCCCTTTTGGCCCTGGTCCTCACCTACCCCCTGGCCCTGCATTTCACCACCCATGTGCCCGGCGACGGGGGCGACGACCCGGCCCTGGTCTGGAACCTGTGGTGGGTGAAATACGCCCTGCTCGACCTGGGAACCAACCCCTTCCACTGCGGCTATATGTTTTACCCCATCGGCATCAACCTCGCTTTCTACACCCTCACAGTGCTCAATGCGTTGATCTCCATCCCTCTGCAAGTGACCTTGGGTCTGGTACCGGCCAGCAACATCGTCCTCCTCTCGTCCTTTGTGCTGGGTGGCTACGGCACTTTTCTGCTGGTCAGACATCTCCTTGCTGAAAAGAATACCCTTTATGCCCCATTTATGGCCGGACTCGTCTACGCTTTCTCCTCCAGCAAACTCTTCTACGCCTCCCTGGGACAGTTTAACATCGCCAGTTCGCAGTGGATTCCCTTTTGTGTGCTCTTTCTGCTCAAGATGCAAAAGAGGCCAGAGCGATTGCGCTACCCCCTGCTGGCCGCCTTGTTCCTCCTCTTCCAGGCCTGGGCCGAGATGACCTACGCCTCGTTCCTGCTCGTGTTCGCCGTCATTCTGGTTGCTTATGAGCTTGTCAGAAGCCTCAGGAAACCCCGAATGGCCTGGATTTGGCAATCCAGGCCGAGCGAACATCAAAAGACAGGGGCCCTGCTCTTTCTGCGCAACTTGATCCTGGTGGGGTTCCTTTTCACTGCCGGGCTTGCGCCCATCCTCTCCGCGATGATCCCCGACCTGCTGGCCGAAGGCGATTTCTTCGTCCAGGGTTCGGGTTTCGCCGAGGTCTTCTCGGCCGACCTGGTGGGTTTCCTGGTGCCCACCCAACTGCACCCCTGGCTGGGTTCTCTGGTCGAGGGCTTTGCTTTCCCCCACGACAAGGGCCAACACCTCTTCCTCGGCTACACGGTCCTGGCTCTGGCCCTGTGGGCCATTGTTGGGTTGCGCCGGGACGCGACGGTGCGCTTCTGGGCCGTCTCCGCTGGCATCTTTTTCCTCCTTTGTCTGGGACCGTCCCTGCGCGTCAATGGGGCTGACACCGGCCTGCCCCTGCCTTTCTTGTTGGTGCAGCAATTGCCTTTTTTCAAGGGCAACCGCTACCCCAGCCGTTACAGCGTGCTGCTGGTGCTCTCGCTGGCCGTGCTGGTCGGCTATGCAGTGTCCCAGATCTCTGAAAGATGGAAATCACGCTTCACGCTTCACGCTTCACGCTTCACGCTGCCATCTGCCATCTGCTATCTGCTATTCGCCACCTTGTTTACCTTTGAGCACCTCTCCATCCCCCTCCCCCTCTCCGACATGCGAGTGCCCGAGGTCTACCACACCATCGCTGCCGAGCCGGGTGACTTGGCCGTGCTGGAGGTGCCCCTGGCCTGGCGCAACGGTTTCCGCATCACCGGCACGCCGCACCCTGCCTTCATGTATGCCCAGTTCTACCAGACAGTCCACCATAAACGCATCCTGGGCGGCAATACCTCGCGCAACCCGGAGTTCAAGTTCCAGTACTTCACCGAGGCGCCGGTCATCAATAGTCTCATCGCCCTGGAGACGGGCCACGAGATTGACGAGGCCACCCTCGAAAAGGATCAGGCTCTGGCCTCAGAGGTGTTAAGCTTCCTCGGGGTGCGCTACGTCGTGGTGCACACTCTTCATCAGATGGGCGATCCCCCGGTGACTACCGACAGGGTGATCCCTTACATCGAGGCCACCATGCCGGTGGAAAAGTTTCACCATCAAGGGGACATTGTGGCCTACCGGGTGACGCTCCCCCCACCATCCAATGAAGTGACTGTTGACCTGGACAGCGAGCTAGCCCGACTGAATCTGGCCGAAGGCTGGGGGCGGCCCACGGATTTGGGCCAGGGATTGAGCGGGTACCGGTGGGTGCAGAGACGGGAGGCCCGCCTGTTGGTGCGCCTGGACGGGGAGGCCCAGGTGATGTCGCTGCGGGCCTTCTGCCCCGCCCTGGGCCAGGCGTTGACGGTGGTCTTTAATGGGAGGCGGCTCGATCCCATCGAGCTGGACCAGGGGTGGGGGGAATACGAGCTGAAGGTGCCGGCCGAATACGTGAAGGCCGGGTTAAACGAGGTGCGCTTCCGCTTCGCCCACCTGTTCCCCATTGAGGACTATCGCCTGGCCTCCTACTTCGTCGGGGGGATGGCTGCCATCTCGCCGGTGAGCATCACAGTGGAGGGTGTCGGTAAAGAGGTGGGCGATTTTGGCCACATCTACGTGGACGGGCGTAACGTCTCGCCGGAGGGGCGGGGCTACAACCTGGCCGTCATTGATCCTCAGAGGGGGGCCGTGGAAGCCACAGCCGGCTTTGACACCCATGACGATGAAGGAGCCAGCCAGGCCATGGCCGACTTAATGGCTTCCATCCCCGAGGGCCGCATCGTGGCTGTAGCTGTGAGGGACGAAGCCTCGCGTTTGCTGAGCGAGGAGGCGGTGCAGGCCCTGCGCACTATCGGCGCTGAAGGCGACCTGCGGGGAAAGTTCCGCTGGGGGCAGGCCATTATCGGGGTCAAGGGAGTTCAGCCGGGCCAGGCCGTGGAGGACCTTGCCGCGCTGCGCCCGGCCGTCGCGTACGTGGGTGAAGGCACCACCGAACCCTATCTGGCGGCGGCTTTCAGCCTGGTGCGCTTTGTGACAGTGGAGGAAAGGTAGCTCGATTCGATTTGCAATTTGGGACTATCAATGGTATGATTGAGTTATGGAAAGCAAATACCAAGCCATAGCTTTTCTGGTCGTTCTGGCCATCGTCTGCCTGGGCGCTTACGTGGCCATAGAGGCCATTCTTTCTGGAGGTCGCACCCCTCTCATCAGCCTGGCCACACCCACCCCCACCCGCCTGGCCATATCCGGTGGCGATCAAACGACGGTCGTGCCCGGCTCCATTCCCACGGACACGCCAGTCATCCCACCGACGCCAGCCGTGCCTACAGCCACGCCGGTCCTCCCCACCCCAACACCAACAGCGAACCCAGCAACGCCGACTCCTGTTCCGGTGGCCGCCACCCCGACCCCAACTGAGACGCCCAGCGAGCCCACCTCTACCCCGGCTCCGCCCGCTCCGCCAGGAGGGTATCAGTACACGCCAGATGGGCCGGTGCATTCTGAGTGTGGCAGGCCCTCGGCCCTCATTTACGGCTGGGTGCGCGACGCCCAAGGTGAGAACCTGGAAGGGGTCAGGGTCAGGGTTTCCGACCAGTGGGGAAACGTCGCCGAGGCCATATCCAAAGGCGGAAATGAGACGGGCTACTACGACGTGGTCAGAGGTATGGAAAATGTCACCTGGTGGGTGGTGGTGGTTGATGGAGCTGGCAATCCCCTCAGCCCTGTGGTCACTATCGAGCCTGCTCAGGGGGCCGCTGGCTGCTGGTATCAACTGGACTGGCAGCGTACCTACTGAGTGGAAAGGCCGCTGGAACTCAATCCAGCGGCCTTTTCTTATATCAGATGGGTTTCTCTTTCAGCTATTTGGGCATATTTTTGACAGCCATGTAGGCCGGACGCCAACGGAGGACGGGATAGTCGGGATAGGTGATGGCCCACCAATACTGCTCGTCATCTTCTGTCCAGTCGGGGTCGGCTACATAAATCAAGCTCATCAGCCCTATCCACGGCGCCCAGTTCTCCCTGGCGTATTGGTAGGCCCGCATCAAATAGTCCCCTTTTTGCTCCTCGGTCACGCTAAACCAGGAGTATTCAGGGTGGATTGGATCGCTGGTCCAACCGAACTCCAGGAGGGCTATCTGCTTGTCGCCGTCGCCGTTTTCAACCATGATCTGCCGCAGGTCCTCGACGTGACGGAAGCAGTAGATGCGCTTGCGCTCCTCCGGGCTGGGGTCGTTGTTGTTGAGGACAGGGTCCCTGGCCACCACTGCCGGATCGGTCTCCGGCGGCACCTTGTAACCAGCACCATGGACACCCAGCACGTCAAAGTAGGGCTTGGCTCCAGCAGCATACATCCCTTTCAGGAACTCCTCGTCGGGCATGGCCTGGTCGTCCCAACGGCTGGTCGGCGAGAGGCCAGCGCTGATGACCATGGCGTTGGGGTCGGCCTGCTTGACGGCCTGGTAGGCTACCTTCAGCAACTCCATGTACTCAGCCGGATTGGGCGGCCTACCGCCCCACTCGCTGCGGCCAGCGACGTTCAGATTGGGCTCATTGTAAATCTGATAGGCCCTGATGCGCCCCTTGTAGCGGCTGGCCATGGCATAGAGGAAATCGGCCAAGTCTTGCAGGTTGTCAGGAGGGCCATTCTCTGGGAAACCACCACCAGCCCAGGCGGGTTGGCTATCAATGCGGGCTACCAGATCCAGACCGAATTCTTCCACCTGGGCAACGATGCGGTCGGGACGCTCCCAACCGAAGGACCCCTTAGCCGAACCCTCGATCTCCCGCCAGGGGAATTCCTGTTTGACCCAGGTGAAACCGGCGTCCCTGATCAGTCCCAGGTCACGGTGGGCCGTCTCGGGCCGCCACCAGAGAAAGGCCTGCATCCCGTACTCGGGGGAGTTCATGCGCAACGGCTTGGGCGGACGGGGGGTGGGCGTGGCTGAGGGCGGCTCGGGCGTGTCAGTCGGCGGCGGTTCAGGGGTAGGCGGCTCCGGCACGGGGGTATCCGTAGCAGGCGGAGGGTTAGTAGGAGGAAGGGGGGTGTCCGTAGGCGCAGGCGTGTCCGTGGCCGGGGACGATGTGGCCACGGCCTGGGGGGTCTTGGTCGGCGTGGCCGTCGGGGCGAGAGAGCGTATCTGCGGGCGATAAAACAACAGAGCCCCCAAGGCAAAGGCCGCCGCGCCGCAGACCAACACGGCTATCGCCACTCCGATCAGAACAGTACAGGTTATGCTGCCTTTCTTCCCTCCTCCAGAGGGAGATAGAGTTGATTTGTCCACCAGTAGTTGCTCCTTTGTGAGAATGTATTCAGCCCTTCGACAACCCTTCGACCTCGCTCAGGGCAGGGCTCAGGACACCGCTTGGCAAAGCAAGGAGCACGGGCTTGAGCCCCGTGCTCCGCTCAATTGTCAAAGCCTCTGATTCAGTACGGCCTCTCTTCCAGAGTAACCTCCAGAGCCAGCTCACGACCGAAACGGTTGACGCTCAGGGTAACGGTCTCGCCCACCTGATGGCGCACTAAGACGTTAAGGAAAGGGTTCTCTGGATTAATAGGATCTCCGCTGATGGCCACAATCACGTCGCCGACCTCCAAGTCTGCCCGGCTGGCTGGCGTTGCCGGGGCGACCTGCAAAACCAGGACCCCATGATTCACGGCCAGATTATAGTAGGCTGCCAGCCGGGGGGTGACCTCTTGATGGCTGATGCCTAGGAAAGGACGGCTGACCCTGCCCTTGGCGATCAGTTGCTCGACTACCAGGCGGACGGTGTTGGACGGTATGGCGAAACCGAGGCCCTCGGCCACGTCCCCCGAGTAGCTATCGCCGCGGATGATGATCGTGTTGATGCCGATGACCTGGCCTTGCAGGTTGACCAGCGGGCCCCCGGAGTTGCCGCGGTTGATGGCCGTATCGGTCTGGATCAGGCCCTCCATGGCAAAACTTTTGTCCACAGCAATGGACCGCTCCAGGCCGCTGATCACGCCTGCGGTGACAGTGTTATGAAAATTGCCCAGGGCACTGCCGATGGCTATCACCCTTTCCCCGGGCTGCAATTGACCGGAATCGCCCAACTCCGCTGCCGGGAAATGGTCTCCCTCAACGTGGAGCACGGCCAGATCGCTGAAAGCATCGGTGCCCATCAACTCGGCGTCCTTTTTGTCGCCGCTGGCCATGATCACACTCAGCGACTCGTTGCCCTCCACCACATGGTTATTGGTGACCACGTACCCTTGCGGGTCAATGATCACCCCTGAGCCCAGCGAGTGCGGCTGGCTCAGGTTGCCCCAGAAGTCCCATTGGGGCATTTTCAGGTTGACCACCGTGACCACTGCCGGCCCGACCTTTTTGACTACCTCGGTGGTAGCCGATTCCTCCTGGAGGGTGATAACGGAGGGCGGGCTGACAGGAAGGGTAGGGGTGGGAGAGGGTGGAGGCAGAGGTTGCACGGTAGCCGGGGGGATAGCAAGGGGTTGATTCTGCCCCATCAACCACACGGCAGCCGTAGCCCCCAGCAGCCCACCGGCCACACCTCCGGCCAGTAGGCTGAGCCCTATGATCAGAGTGAGAGACCAACATCCAAAACGCTCTCTACTCATAAAACTTCTCCTTAACCTATCAGGTAAGGCCTATTCTAGCATAGCAGGGGTGTTTTGGCAAATAACCGATCATGGCACCGTCGGCTCCAGATAATCGGCCACCGCCCAGCCGACCACCTCATCGGAAACGTCCTGCAACTGCCACCAGACGTAACCATCAGCCTCCATGGGGCCATCCAGCACCTTGAGGATAGAACCCTCGGCTACGATCTTGAGACGGGCGTAGTTAATGCTGGGGCCAGCACGGAAGCTGAGGTCACCGCCTCCGGTGTCGCTGACTTTGACGTAGATGCCGATGGCAATTTCCGGCGGCACAACAGGAACGAGCGTAGGGGTGGGAGGGGGTGGGACAGGTGTGCTCTGGACCATCAACGGGGTAGGCGTGTCCTCAGCCTCTGTCTCTCCCTCCGGCAACAGAATAGAAGTGGGAGGAGGCAGGACAGGCCCTTCGGCGGAGTTTATCCCGAGCGAAGTCGAGGGGCTCAGGACAGGCGTGGAAGTCGGGGTGGGCCGAAACAGAGCCAAGAAGGCCAGGGCCACAACGCCGACAACCAGAATCACAGACAAAATCCCCATGGACAACAGCCACACGCGGGGGAAGCGGTCTTCTTCAAAGTACCCCTCCTCTTCTTCCCCGTCCCAGAATTCATCGTCGTTAAAGTCGTCAGCCACAGTATTACCTCCTATCACCCCTTGGCTACCAACTTCAGCAACTCGTCCAGGGGCAGCGTGTTCACCACGTCCCTGGCTTCGGCCCAGCCGCGCCGAGCTGTGGCCACACCGTAGGCCATAGCGGCCAGACCATCCATGTTGTGGGCGTCACTGTTGATGGCCAGCCTGACCCCCATTTCGACGGCCCGGCGGATGTGCACGTCGTCCAGGTCGAGGCGGGCAGGGATGGCGTTGACTTCCATGATGGTGCCCGTCTCCGCCGCTACTTCCAGCACCGCATCAATGTCTACGGCGCTCTCCTCCCGCTGGCCGATGATGCGCCCCAGGGGGTGGCCGATGATGTCCACGTGCGGGTTGCGCATGGCTGAGATCAGGCGGGCGGTGATGCGTCCCCGTTCCTGGCGCAGGCCCGAATGTAGCGAAGCAACCACCACGTCCAATTCGGCCAGCACCTCGTCGGGGAAGTCCAGGCTGCCATCGGCCTTGATCTCCACCTCGGCTCCCTGCAACAGGCGAAAGTCGCTGAACCTTTTGTTCAGGCGATCCATCTCGGCCCGCTGCTCCCGCAATCGCTCAGCCGTCAACCCACCGGCCACCCCCAGGCCCTGGCTGTGGTCGCTGATGACAGCGTAGCGGTAACCCCGCAACCGGGCAGCCTCGGCCATCTGGGCCAGACTGACCGCTCCGTCGCTCCAGTCGGTGTGGATGTGCAAGTCACCACGGATGTCGGCCAGCTCGATCAGTTCCGGCAAGGTGCCGTCTTGGGCTACTTCGATCTCGCCCCGGTCCTCACGTAACTCCGGCGGGATCCAGGGCAGGCCCAGAGCTCCGTAGACCTCCTCTTCCTCAGCGCAGATGATCTCCTCCTCACCGCGTTTGAAGCCATACTCGCTCAGGCTGAGACCCTGGCTCTGGGCCAGGCCCCGCAGGGCCACGTTGTGTGCCTTACTGCCGGTGAAATACTGGAGGAGCGAGCCGTAACGCTCCGGCGGCAGGACGCGCAGGTCCACCTGAAGGCCGTTATGTAAAATCACGCTGCTCTTGGTAGGGCCCCGCAAGCTGACTTCCCCCACCTGGAGCAGGCTCACGAAAGCCTCCATGACGGCCTCTGGTTCTGTCGAAGCCACCAGCAAATCAATGTCGCCGATGGTGGCCTTCATGCGCCGCAGGCTGCCCGCGGCCGTGGCCCGCTGTACAGCGGGGCAATCGTTCTCCAGAGCTGCCAGGACCTCCTGGGCCACTGGCCAGGCCGTGCCCAGAGGGATGCGTTCGCTGCGCCGATACAACGCCTGAATGCCAGCCAGGATTTTGGCCTCGGACTTGACGCCCAGGCCGGGGAGATGCCTCAGTTGGCCCTGGCGGGCTGCTCGCTCCGCCTCGGCGACACTGGCGATGCCCAATTGCTCCCAGAGGAGCTTGGCCGTCTTGGGACCGACGTCGGGGATAGCCAGCAATTCAATGACACCCGAGGGAATCTCTTCTTGCAATTGCTCGTAATAGCCCAGGCGTCCCGTGCTCAGCAGCTCGTCCAGCTTCTTGGACAGGGCCTCGCCCACGCCGGGGATGTCCCGCAGCCTGCCTTCGCGCCAGACCTCGTTGATATCACGGCCCAGGTTGACAATGTTATCCGCCGCCCGACGGTAGGCCAGGGCTTTGTAGATGACCTCGCCTTTGATCTCCAAATAATCGGCGATGGTCCGCAGTATCTGGGCGACCTCCTTGTTGGTCAGTGCCTTCTCAGCCATAGCGCCCTCCTTACTACTACAACCGTACTTGTCATTCTGAGGAGCGAAGCGACGAAGAATCTCGTTTGGCGACGGCGATTTTCACCACTGCAACGAGATTCTTCGCTCCCTCCGGTCGCTCAGAATGACAATAGCTGAGCAGTCACACCTTCCCGTAGTCTGATGAGTCTCTTACGTTCCAAACCTGGATAGCGAACAGTATCTCCTTGCTCAGAGGATCGGGGTAATCCTCGCCGTAGATCACTCGGGCGATGCCGGCGTTGATGATGGATTTAGCACACCAGGAGCAGGGATAGTGGGTGGTGTAGAGAGTGGCTCCCTCGATGCTGATGCCGTAGCGAGCGGCAAAGTTGATGGCGTTCTGTTCAGCGTGAGCGCCTCGGCACAGTTCTGAGCGCTGGCCTGAGGGCACCTCCTGTCGAGCACAGCCGATGTCCAGACAATGAGGACGGCCGCTAGGGGCACCGTTGTAGCCCGTGGAGACAATCTGCTTGCCCTGGACGAGGACCGCCCCCACCTGATGGTGCAGACAGGTGGAGCGTCTGGCCACCACGTGGGCTATCTCCATGAAATAATCGTCAAGCCCCAGGCGTTCAGGCATCGGCAGTGCCCTCTACAATAAACTCGGTGTAGAGGTCTTGGAACACAGACGGCGCGACCTGATAGGCCAGTTTCAGCATCTCTTTGGCCAGAGCCCGAATCTCCCATTGGGCGGCGCGGTCGCAACGCACCCTGAAGAAGCGCCGCAGTTCACGGAAATTCATTGTAACCACGATGCGGGTGGCGGTGGCATTGGGCAATAGGAACCTACTGTCTTCTTTCCTGATCCCCAGACGCCGTAAATCCTGATAGGCATCTTTCACTCGTCCCGTAAGCTCATCCCATATCCTCATCGCTTCCGGGCTCTGGGCCACACTGGGCGGCACCACGAAATCGGGATCAAATATAGAGACATAACGTTGCGATTCTTGGCTGTAACTGGCCAACCTGTGACGGACAAGTTGATGGCTTGCCGCCCGTGATATGCCACTGATCTCGAAGGTCAGGCTTGCATGTTCTATGATAGATTCGTGGCCTTCCCGGATGCGGGCCTGCAAAAAATTACCCGCTTCCTCCCGCTTCTCGCTGCGATAGCACACCCTTCCGGCATGCTCCAAGAGCTCCTCCGGCGTCCCGTTGCCCCGCAAGTATTTGGTGACAGCGATAAGCTCAACTTTCATTGTTGGTCCTCCGAATCACCTGCGCCTATCGGATTCTATTCATTATATCCCAATTCCCCCTCATGGGCAAATGCCGAACGGGGCGGCTCTCGCAATA
>Ga0315309_1000440_pt1 | contig 25114 bp, 19 predicted proteins | sample TDP4_MG_FD_203080 | JGI IMG/M metagenome (GOLD analysis project Ga0315309, IMG submission 203080) | Freshwater sediment microbial communities from Lake Towuti, South Sulawesi, Indonesia - TDP4 | ecosystem: Environmental > Aquatic > Freshwater > Lake > Sediment | place: Indonesia: South Sulawesi...
CATCATCCAGCAAGGTGGCACGATGCTGGGCAGTGCCCGTTGTCCCGAATTCAAAACCGAGGAGGGGCACTTGAAGGCGCTGCGGACGCTCCACCAGAATGACATCGAGGCCCTGGTCGTCATTGGGGGCAACGGGTCTCAGACCGGCGCTCACGCTCTGTCTCAGATGGGTTTCCCGGTGGTCGGTGTGGCCTCGACCATTGACAACGACCTCTACGGGACGGAGATCTCCATTGGGGTGGATACTGCCCTCAACATCGCCTTGGAGGCCATTGACCGGTTGAAGGTCACCGCCTCGTCCCACCAACGGGCCTTTCTCGTCGAGGTCATGGGCCGCAAATGCGGCTACCTGGCCCTGATGGCTGGCATCGCCGGCGGGGCCGAGACCATCATCATCCCCGAGGTAGAGGCCGATCCAGAAGCCGTGGCTGCCGAACTGTGCGCTGCCTACGAACGGGGCAAACCTCATGCCCTGGTGGTGGTCGCCGAAGGTGCCCGGTACAACGCCGCAGGACTGGCCCGCTACTTTGAGGAACACCGCGAGCGGTTGGGCTTCGAGCTACGGGTGACGACCCTGGGCCATGTGCAGCGGGGCGGCGCACCTGGTGCCTTCGACCGGCTGCTGGCCACCCGGCTGGGCGCGGCAGCCACCGAGCACCTCGCCCAGGGTGAGCACGGGTTACTGATGGGCCTGCTCAAGGGCGAGATTGCAGCCACGCCGTTGGCTGAGGTCGTCGCCAACAAGAAACCGCTGGATCTGAAGTTGCTAGAGTTGGCGCGAGTGTTAGCAAAATAGTCAAAACGAGAGGCTCACTGTTCAGCACGGCCCCTGCCGTTCTGATTGAGCTGGAGGCGGGACCTCGGGATGAATCTGTGAGGTGGAACAATGAAACGTCGGCTGCGTGGTCTGGGGGTGTTGGGCCTGATCTTTCTGGTCTTAGTATTGGGGCTGGCTGGGGGTGTCCTGCTCGACCGCCAGGTGTTGTTCGCCATCACCCCGCCGAGCGGCATTCCGGCCGATGCAGTGCCCAACTTCCGCTTGATGGCGGAGGCGTGGAACACGATCAACCAGGTCTACGCGGATCGCCAGGCCATACAGCCCGAACGCCTGACCTACGGTGCGATCGGTGGCATGGTGGATGCGCTGGGGGATATCGGGCACAGCCGCTTCTTGAGTCCTGAGATGCTGCAAATGCAGCACAACCTCACGCGAGGTGAGTTCGAGGGCATCGGCGCTGAAGTGCAGATGAAGGACGGCCACGTGGTGATCGTGGCTCCTATGGATGGTTCCCCGGCGCAGCAAGCCGGCCTGCGTCCAGGCGACATCATCCTCAAGGTTGATGGAAACAGCGTCGCTGGCCTTTCCGTGATCGAAGTGGTAGGGCGCATACTGGGTCCGGCCGGCACCTCGGTGACGCTGACCATCATGGATCCAAGCACAGGTCGCACGCGCGACGTCACCATCGTGCGGGCGCAGATCATGCTTCAGAACGTCACCTGGGAGCGTCTGCCAGGGACAGGGGTGGCTCACGTGCGCATCGCGGTGTTCAGCGATGGGGCCACCGAGAGCCTCAAGGGGGTATTGGCAGAGATCCAGCAACAAGAAGGAATAACTGACCTGATCCTGGACTTGCGGAACAACCCGGGCGGGCTGTTGTCCGAAGCCGTGGGCACGGCCAGCCAGTTTCTGAGGAGCGGCAACGTGCTGTTGGAGAAGGATGCCCAGGGCCAGGTTGCGCCGGTACCGGTACGGCCGGGGGGCGTGGCGCCGGATATGCCGATGGTGGTGTTGGTCAATGGCGGGACGGCCAGCGCCGCGGAGATTGTGGCCGGAGCGCTGCAGGATGCGCACCGGGCTACCCTGGTGGGAGAGAAAACCTTTGGCACGGGTACGGTCCTGAACGAGTTTCGCCTTTCCGATGGTTCAGCGCTGCTGCTGGCCACTGAAGAGTGGCTGACTCCCAACGGGCGTGTCATCTGGCACCAGGGACTCTCTCCGGATGCGGTGGTCACCCTGCCTCCGGACGCAGCCCCTTTGCTCCCAGCGGTGGAGCGGGACATGACGCCAGACCAACTGCAGAGCAGTGGAGATGTACAATTGTTGCGGGCATTGGACCTGTTCACCGGGTCAGCGGACGAGCAGGCTCCCTAAAGGAGGAGAGGCCAGACTGGTGGAGCGACGCTGCGCTTCACCTTATATTGGCCCACGGCGTACCGATGGGAAGGGGTAGACTTCGCAGTACAGATTGGGAACTCGCTGTAGGCAATGAGCAAGATGTATCTCATCCGTCGTCTCTGGCTTACCCTTTTCATGGAACTCGCCATCATCGGCGTGGCTCTGACCCACGGGGCAGTGCTGGGCGAGTTGAGCCTGGCAGCCAAACAACGCTGGGGCTTCGGGCTGCATGACCTGTGGGAAGGGCGACTATACACAGTGATCACATCCACGTTCTTCCGTAAAGCCAAATCATACAGACCATCTCCGCAGTCGGAACGACTTTGTCAGAGGCTTACAATAACCGAAAAGGAGGAAGCATGGAGGAGCAATCCATTCTGCACCTTATGGAAAACTGGGGGTACTACCTTCTCCCCAAGTCCCATCCGGATAGTCCCGGTTACACTGGGCTGCTTGTCGCCATCCGCAAGGAACCGACTGAAAAGCACTTTGATCCCCAGGCGATTCGCTTGCGGCTCCGTGATAAGTACGACGAAGCAAAATGGACCACACTGGGGTTACATTCACCTCTAGAATTACCCATTAAAGCATCCATGCAGGTCTGTCCCGGAGAGGTGATGTTGCGTGACCGCACCGACAAGCGGGTGGATTTCTTCGTCTTCGGCGGCTCGCTAGAGGCGGTCTCTGTGCCCGGCGAGACAGTGTATTCACTCCGCTCGCCTGCCCCAATCCTGAAGCTTACTGACGACCCGGAGAGCGTCCCAGACCAGTTGGCTTCCGAGACCGAAGCACTCATCGGCGAACTGCAGGTGAGGTGGGGCTCAAACGAGAAAGGATTTGCCCGCCGACTGGCGCAGGTGGATCCGCTTCAGTTCTACGTGGCTACTTTGGAGACGATCCTGGCACACTATGAGCAGGACCACACCCTGCAAGAGACCTTTCACGAGTTCTACCTTGCGCTGCGCAACGAAAAAGGACGGCTGGTAGAGAGAGGACAGTGGCCTACCACTCCCCCGAGACTGGAGGAGTTACTTGCTCCCCATTGACACAGAACATTGCTGCGGTCGTCGAAATGGGTGACGACTTTGGGCCACGTGCAGCGGAGTGGCGCGCCTGGCGCCCTCGACCGGCTGCTGGTCACCCGGCTGGGCACGAGAGCAACCGAGCACAGGTTGCTGGTGGGCCTGCTCAAGGGCGAGAGTGCAGCCACGCCGTCGGCTGAGGTCGTCGCCAACAAGAAACCGCTGGACCTGCAGTTGCTGGAGTTGGCGCGAGTGTTAGCAAGATGACCAATGACGGAAGGGAGGAGGAAAGAGATAGGTCCATCACGGATTTGTTCTGAGCACAGAAGTGCAAATGGGATGCGAAAATATAACACAAGCAAAAGGAGGTATAACCATGCGTAAGGGTCAAGTTGCTCTCACATTAGCTGTTGTGGCGCTGGCTGTGGCAGCGCTGGCCTGCAACCTGCAGGCGGTGACCGCTCCCGCGCCGACACCCACGGCCCCGCCCACGCCGACGGCCGCCCCATCCCAGGCGACCCCTGTCTCGGCAGTGGAGCCGGCCAACGCGCTGGAGGCCCAGGTGGAGGCGGTCTACGACCAGGCCGGGCCGGCGGTGGTCCACATCACCAGCCGCGTCATCACCTACGACGTCTTTATGCAGCCTGTTCCCCAAGAGGGAACCGGCTCCGGCTTCGTCTATGACATGGAGGGACACATCGTCACCAACTACCACGTGGTGGCGGACGCCGAGTCGGTGTCGGTAGCCCTGGCCGCCGGAGGGGTCTACACCGCTACGATTGTCGGGACGGACTCCTCCAACGACCTGGCGGTGCTGCGCATCGAGGCGGAGAAGCTGCCCGGTCCCATCCCCCTGGGGGATTCCGACCAACTGCGGGTGGGGCAGTTCGTCGTCGCCATCGGCAACCCCTTCGGTCTGGACCGCACGCTGACAGTGGGGGTCATCAGTGCCCTGAGCCGGGTCATCCAGAGCCCCGACAGCCGCTTCATCGGCGAGGCCATCCAGACCGACGCGGCCATCAACCCTGGCAACTCCGGCGGGCCGCTGCTGGATCTGGAGGGGCGGGTCATTGGGGTGAATGCTCAGATCATCAGCCCCAGCCAAGCCTCGGCAGGGATCGGCTTCGCCATCCCCGTCAACACTGTACGTCGGGTGGTGCCCCAGTTGATCGCCCGAGGCCACTACCCCCACCCCTGGCTGGGGGTATCCGTCTTGCCCTTCGAGGCTGAGGGCGCACAGATCCTCCGGGAGGCCGGGATGGATGTCCCCGTGGACGAGGGGTTGCTGGTCGCTGAGGTGGTGTCAGGCAGCCCGGCAGCCAAGGCCGGCATCCGCGGCGGCGATCGAGTGGTGCGCATCGGCAACACCGAGGTTCCCCTGGGCGGGGACATCATCACCGCCATCAACGGCGAGCCCATCGCCGACTTCCAGGGATTGACCGTCTACCTGGAGTCGGAGACGCAGGTGGGAGACACGGTGGAGGCGACCCTCATTCGTGACGGCCGGGAGATGACGGTGTCCGTGACGCTGGCCGAGCGGCCGGAGCAGCCCTGATGCAGAGGGGACGGGGACGTTACGCACTGGTGAGCACCGATGCCTGACGACTCTCGCATCGTCTCCGTCCCCCAGTTGACCGTTCGACTGGGACGTTACCTGCCGCCGCTCCTCTTGCTGGGGTTGGCGGTCCATCTCATCCTACCGCAACTGGCCACCCTGGAGCAATCGCTACAGGTCATCAAGAGGATGGCGCTGTGGGCCGTGGCGTTGGCCGTTGTGGCGCAGGTGCTCAGCTATGTGGGCAGCGGCTTTCTCCTGCGGGCCATCGTCGCTGGGAGCGGCGCTCAACGTCGCCTTTGATATGCTGACTCTGTACTTTCTCTTTGTCGCCGCCGGCCACGCGGTCAGCCCAGGTGTTCTGTTGGCGGGCTATGGGCTGCCGCTGCTGTTGGGCAAAGTGACTTTCCTGCCTGGCGGGGTCGGCATTGTGGAGGGCACAATGGCCGCGCTGTACGACGGCCTCGGCGTGCCTGACGGAGTGACGGTGGTGGTCGTCCTCACCTATCGCGTCCTCTCGTTCTGGCTGCCGACGCTGCTGGGGTTTCCACTCGTTCCCTACTTGCAGCGTCTCAGTAGTAGCACTAGTACACGGCGGCACAAATAAGCCACCAGTTATCAGGGTAAGATCAGTATCCTGAGTAGGCCGAAACTGCGTCCTGAGCTTGTCGAAGGGCGTAGTGGAGGCTGTATCGAAGGGTGCGATTTTGCAACGGGTCGGTGTCTAAGCTGCACCCTTCGATATGCTTCGCTACTCAGGGTGCTCTCGCTCTAACCGGTTGAACATTCCCGCCGACGTGTACGAGTGATGGAACTTGATCGCCGGTACCGAGCCCAACTTTCGCCTAGTGACAGGCCGGCCTCAGGCCGATTCCTATCCAATTCGTGGGGGTGTGATATGTTCAGTAGGAGTTTGACACCCGACGAAAGGCAATTGCTCAATAAATTGGAGTCCTTCGTCAAGGAGAAACATGCCCGTCTGGAAGAGCACGATTATTCGCACGTCCTGCAGGTGACCGAGTTCGCCATAGAGATAGCCAGTAACATCAAGGAGGAGGTGGACCCCATAGTGGTCATCTGCGGGGCCTTGTTGCACGATATCGGAAGGACGGTGTCCGATGACATGCATGGTTTAATCGGCGGGTCGATGGCTGAGGAGCTATTGAGATCACTGCCGTTGGGCAGGGAGGAGATAGATCGGATAACCAAGGTGATCGTGCGACACACGGCCGCCTCCCATGTGGCACCGGAGAGCGTGGAGGAGAAGATAGTCTACGATGCCGATGGATTGGACCGGCTGGGGGCGATGGGGTTGCTCCGTGGTTTCATTGGGAAGAAGGAAGAAAGCATGGTGGAGATCCTGGGGAGGTACATGTCGAAGAGGGCCAAGGACTACGACATGCTCTTTTTCCCCGTCAGCCGCAAGATAGGCAAGAAGCTGGATGCGGAGATGAGGGAGTTGATCTCCCTTTTCACCAAGCGCCTGAACGAGAGGAAGCAGACAGTGGAGGAATTACAACTACCGTAATTTTACCGCTTGATGGGATCTTGGGGTTGATCTCTCCACGCCCCGTTCTGCTATGAAGTCCCCGTTACTCTCCGCGTTTGACACGCCCTTGTTATAGTGCTATGATTACCTGCTGTGTAAAGGGTGCGTCTTCTCAATCCGATGGCCCGCACCCGGCCTTCTGAAGCATTTACGTGGCTAGGAGGTAAACAATGCCCTACCTGAGCGACCTGATAGGAAAGCCTGTTGCAGACGTTGATGGCGAGTGCATCGGTCATCTGACGGATCTAATCGCCTCTCTCAGGGGCAAAATGCCACACCCAGAGATTGTCGCGCTAGCGGTCAAGCGGTCCGGTGGTATTCTCCTGGTTCCGTTCTCTGATGTGGCTGCGTTTATCGCCCCAGCGATTCCGCTTACCCGGCGTCTTCAGGATATTGTTCCCTACGAGCCAGGGGAGCAAGGTCTGTATCTGGCGCAGGATGTGCTCGACAAGCAGATCATAGATACGAACGGGATGCGCGTGGTACGTGTCAACGATCTGGAACTGGTGCGCGTCAACGGTCATTTCTACGTGGCCAATGTGGACGTCGGTGGGTTGGGGCTCCTGCGGCGCCTGGGGCTGCTCAAGACAGCGCAATGGTTTGCCGGCCGCTTCAGACGGAAGTTGCGGCCGAGCACCATCTCCTGGGACGCTGTGGAACTGCTGCCCGGTGATCAGCCCATGCGCTTGAGAGTCCCCAGCGACAAGATCGCCGAGCTGCACCCGGCTGATCTAGCCGAGATCATCAGTGACCTCAGTCGCTCCGAGAGCAGCCGGCTCCTGGAATCGCTGGATGTGAAAACAGTGGCCGATACGCTGGAAGAGGTCGAACCGGACTTCCAGGCCAGCCTGGTCGAGGCGATGCCCGACGAGAAGGTGGCTGATGTCCTGGAAGAGATGGCTCCTGACGAGGCGGCCGACCTGCTGGCCGAATTGCCGCAAGACCGCAGCCGGGAACTCCTCGAACTGATGGAGGACGAAGAAGCCGAGGACGTTCGCAAACTGCTGACCTACCCGGAAGATACGGCCGGTGGGATCATGACCACCGAGTTCATCGCCGTCCGCCCCGACTATACTGCGGAACAGGCCGTCTCTGTCCTGCGGGAGGCAGCCGACGAGGCTGAAACGATCCTTTACGTTTATGTGACTGACAGTGAGGATCATCTGGTAGGCGTGTTCTCACTCCGAGATCTGGTATTGGCCAGGCCGGAGACGCCAGTGGCCCAGTTTATGCAGCATCGCGTCGCCAGCGTCAGCCTGCGCGACAGCCAGGATGAGGTGGCGAGAGTCGTCGCCAAGTACGACTTGTCGGCCGTGCCGGTGGTGGACGATCAAGGGCGGCTGCATGGGATCGTCACCGCCGACGACGCGCTGGACAAGATTATCCCGACCAAATGGAAGAAACGCCTGCCCCGTCTGTATCACTGATTTTGCAAGGAGCCAATCTCCATGACAGCTTGGCAGCGGCTTAAGCCTCTGCGGATCCGGTTGTTGACGTTGTTGGTTATCCTGGGGCCGGGATTGATCACCGCCAGCGCTGATAATGATGCACCGGGGATTGCCACCTATTCGATGGCCGGCTCTACTTATGGCTATCGCTTCCTGTGGGTCATTCTGGCAATCACCGTTGGAGAAATCATTGTCATGGAAATGGCAGGCCGGATGGGAGCTGTGACCGGCAAGGGGGCTGCGGACTTGATCCGCGAGCAGTTCGGCGTTCGCGTCACGGTCTTTGCCATGGTCTGTTTGTTGATCGCCAATTTAGGTACGACGATTGGGGAGTTCGCTGGTGTGGCCGCTGGCACGGAATTGTTTGGGCTGCCGCGCTACATCTCTGTGCCTCTTGCCGCCTTGCTGGTGGGGCTCCTGGTGACACGCGGGTCGTACCGCTACGTGGAGAAAGTGTTGCTGGCGTTAAGCCTGGCGGCATTGAGTTATATCATCACTGCCTTTATTGAGCATCCGAATTGGGGCGAAGTGCTGCGCCAGGCCATCATGCCCGCGTTCCAGGGAGGAACCGATTACCTGCTCACGCTGCTGGCCGTCGTAGGGACGACGATTACACCATGGGGCATTGTCTATATGCAGGCTTCCGTGGCCGACAAAGGCGTTGCGCTGGACGAATACAAATATACCCGGCTGGATGTCGTCACCGGGTCGGCGTGGGGGAACGTCGTCTCCGCTTTTATCGTGATTTGTACGGCGGCGACATTGTTTGCGGTGGGCATCCGCGTGGAGACCGCCGAGCAGGCCGCCATGGCGTTGGAACCGCTGGCTGGAGTCTGGGCTAAGGGGTTGTTTGCGGTGGGTTTGCTGGCCGCGTCCCTGCTGGCGGCGTCGGTGCTGCCGCTGTCCACGGCCTATGCCGTCTCGGAGGCCTTCGGCTGGGAGCACGGCCTGGATCGCCCCCTCCGCGAGGCCCGCATCTTCTACAGCCTCTACGTAGGGATTATCGTGCTCAGTGTGGCCATTGTGCTCATCCCCGGCATACCGCTCTTTCCGCTGATGTGGTTTTCGCAATCGGTGAACGCGATCCTGCTGCCAGTGTTGCTGGTCTTGGTGTTGAAGCTGGCGAATGATAAGCGGCTCCTGGGCCGCTGGACGAATTCCCGCTTGCAAAACGTGCTGGCCTGGGTCTTGACCGGCCTGATTATCCTGGCTACGGTGCTTTTGTTTGCCTCGCCGTTGGTGTCGTGAGGGGCGGCTACATGGCATCGTCACCGCCGACGATGCCATGGACAAGATCATCCCCACGGCCTGGAAGAAGCGTTTGCCTCGGCTCTACCGTTAACCTGCGGGCAAAGACACTGCGGCGCTCAAGGGAAAAAACGACATGTTGAAAAGCAATATCGTGATGAAGCGCGCTCCAAGGCCGCTTGCCAACCTGCTGCAACGCCTGGTCATTTTTATCTCGGTTTTTGGCCCGGCCACGATAACCGGCATGGCTGATAATGATGCATCGGGTGTAGCCACGTACTCTATCTCCGGAGCAAGACTGGGATACCCCATTCTATTTTCCCTGGTTTTAATCACCATTCTCCTGGCTGTTACTCAAGAGATGGGAATGAGGCTGACTCTCATCACTCGGAGAGGTTTGGCCGACTTGATCAGGGAAAAGTATGGTGTCAAAGTTTCTCTCTTTATTTTTGTTGGTTTGTTGATTGCCAATATGGGAACCATCATTGCAGATTTGGCTGCTGTCAAGACGACCAGTTCAATGTTAGGGTTTCCTGCTATCCCATCGGTTATTGCCATAATCCTGTTCACCTTTCTGTTTGTCACAAAAGGTGATTACAAGCTTACTCAAGGCATTATGCTAGTGTCGTGTCTTTTCTTCCTCGTGTATATTTTCTCGGCCTTCAAGGCAAAACCGGACTGGAGTGCTGCCCTAAGCAATCTGGTCTACCCTCACGGAGTGGCTTTCACAAAGGAATACCTGAAGGATTATCTCGTGATTGGCATGGGTGTCCTGGGCACCACGGTGACTCCGTGGGGGCAGTTTTTTATCAGCAGCTTTGCCTACGATAAGAAAATAGAAGCCGGCAAAATCGGCTACTCCCAGTTTGAAACGTATTGGGGAGCGTTCCTGACCGATTTCTTCTCGTTTTTCATGATCACGGCTACTGCAGCGACCTTGTATGTCCGTAGCATCCCGCTCGTTTCAGGAGAACAGGCTGCCCTAGCCATCAAGCCTTTCGCCGGAGAACTTGCAGGGACGTTATTTGCGATTGGGATTCTCAACGCTGGATTTATGGGAATAGTGATCGTATCTCTATCTACGGCCTATGCGTTTTCCGAGTTCTTTGGCCTTTCGGGAAGTCTAGATACAACCTATAAGCAAAGTAGGACTTTTTATATTTTGTTTCTCGGACAAATGCTCGTCGCGGCAGTCGTCATTATGCTTCCTGGCACGTCACTGTTTCAGCTGGCCATTGCGACGCAAGCTCTAAACGCGATGACACTTCCATTAGTTTTCTACTATCTGATAAAACTGACCAACAATAGAACGCTTATGGGAAAGCATGTAAATAGTCCCTTCCAGAAGTATTTTGCCGTCGTTTCTACGATTGTCATTATTATTGCATCTGTATTTACGCTTGGAGCAGCAATACTCAGTCCTTAATCATCATCGGTGCAAGCGATGCCGACCCGCCAGACATTCAACGGGGTGCTCTTGCCGCTGATCCTGGTAGTGATGTTGCGCCTCGTCAATGACCGGCGGGTGATGAGGAAATATACCAACCGGCGGTTTTTCAACGTGCTGGCTTGGGCCATCGTCGTGACGCTGATTGCGCTGACGGCAACCCTGCTGATTACGAGCCTCTTTCCGGGCTTCCTGAACGGCGGATAGGCCCGTGATAGAGTGAAAGTTTATGACCGACTCAAAAGCATCTCTTGGAGCAAACATCAGCGAGTCCATCCACACCATATCTATTCCCGCAGTTTACCAGGCACTGGAGACGCGGCCCCAGGGACTGAGCCAGGCCGAGGCCGCAGAGCGCCTGCAACGATTCGGCCGCAACGCCATCCGCGAGGTGAAAGGCAAGCCTCTCTATCTGAAGTTCCTGGCCAACTTTACCCACCTGATGGCGGTTCTGCTGTGGGCTGGCGGTATTGTCGGTTTTATCGCCCAGATGCCTCAGTTAGGCATCGCCATCTGGATGGTTAACCTGATCAACGGGGCTTTTAGTTTCTGGCAGGAATACAGGGCTGAAAAAGCCACCGAGGCCCTGCGCCGCCTCCTTTCTCCCTATGCTCTTGTGTTGCGGGATGGAGAAGAGCAACGCATCCTGGCTGAGGAACTGGTGCCCGGCGACGTCATGCTCCTGGCTGAAGGCGACCGCATCTCGGCTGACGGTCGCCTAGTGGAGGAGGCCGAACTGCGGGTGGACCAATCCACCCTCACCGGGGAATCCCATCCGGTGCGCAAGATGCGCGAGGCGGTCCTGCGTACCGGCCTGAGCCGGGCCGAATTGCCCAACCTGGTCTTTGCCGGGACGAGTGTGGCCGCCGGCACCGGCAGGGCGGTGGTCTTTGCCACCGGCATGGAGAGCGAGTTTGGCAAGATCGCTCATCTGACACAGAGTGTGGGGGAAGAACTTAGCCCCTTACAGAAAGAGATGGGCCGCGTGACCAAAGTGGTGGCGATACTGGCAACCAGCATCGGCCTGTTCTTCTTTGTGATGAGTATCCTGGTAGCCAGCGTGAGCCTGGCCGAGAGTTTCATCTTTGCCATGGGCATGATCGTCGCCTTTGTACCGGAAGGGATGCTGCCGACGGTGACCCTCTCACTGGCCATGGGGGTGCAGCGCATGGCCCGCCGCCATGCCCTGGTCAAACGGCTATCGGCCGTCGAAACCCTGGGCTCTACCAGCGTGATCTGCACCGATAAAACGGGCACGCTCACCCAGAACGAGATGACCGTGCGCGATCTATGGCTCTCCCTCTCTCCCCGCCAGCAGGGAGAGCACTCGGGGCGGCGGCTGACGGTGACTGGTGTCGGATATACGCCAGAGGGGGAGATTCTGGAGGCCGGGCAACCGCTGCTGACACCTGTTGACGACGACCTGCGTCAGTTGCTCGTCGCCGCCGGGCTGTGCAACAACGCCCGGCTGCTGCCACCGAACAGCGAATCCCCCCGCTGGACGGTGCTGGGCGACCCCACCGAGGCAGCCCTGCGCGTGCTGGCGGCCAAGGGCGGGGTGGACTTGGAGGCTGAGGCTCGCCGAGCGCTGCGTCTGCGTGAACTGCCTTTCGAGTCGCGCCGCAAGCGGATGAGCACCATCCACCAAATCCAACATCCCGCCTCCAACACCCTAAACCGGGTGGCGTATGTGAAGGGGGCGCCCAAGGAAATGTTAGATCTGTGCACGCGCATCCGGCTTGATGGCCAGGAGCGTCCGCTGGACGAGGAGTTACGAGCGCAGATCGTAGCAGCCAACGACGACTATGCCCGCAACGGGCTGCGCGTACTGGCCATCGCCGCGCGGGCGCTGCCCAGGTCATCTGCGCTGCGCGGCGGCCTCAGCGAATATACCGCTGAGGTTGTGGAGCAGGATCTGACTTTCTTGGGACTGGTGGCCATGATGGACCCGCCCCGCCCCGAGGTGGCTGCGGCGGTGGAGGAATGTCACCACGCTGGCATCCGCATTATTATGATCACCGGCGACTACGGACTGACCGCAGAAAGCATCGCCCGGCGCATCGGCATCATCCGCAGCGCCCAACCGCATATCGTCACCGGTGCCGACCTGGATGGGATGGACGACGCGGCCCTCAAGGCGGCTCTCCAGGAGGAGGTCATCTTTGCCCGAGTAGCGCCGGAGAACAAACTGCGCGTGGTTGCCGCTCTCAAGGAGATGGGCCACACCGTGGCTGTCACCGGCGACGGCGTGAACGATGCGCCGGCCTTGAAGAAGGCCGACATCGGCGTGGCCATGGGCATCACCGGCACCGACGTGGCCAAAGAGGCCGCTGACATGATCCTGACCGACGACAACTTTGCCTCTATCGTCAGCGCAGTGGAAGAGGGCCGAGCGGTCTACAACAATATCCGCAAGTTCGCTATGTACGTATTCAACAGCAACATGGCCGAGGCAGTGCCGTTCATCGCCATGCTGTTTTCACAGGGGATGATTCCGCTGCCACTCACGGTGATGCAGGTGCTCTCTATAGACCTGGGCACGGACATGGTGCCGGCCATCGGCTTGGGAGCCGAACCGCCTGAAGCTGGCGCAATGGATCGCCCGCCGCGCTTGCAGAGGGAACCTTTGCTCAACGGCTCGCTTCTGGTGCGGGCGTTGCTGTGGTACGGGATGATCGAGTCAGTTGCCTCGATGTCAGCCTACTTTTTCTTCAACTGGCTTCACGGCTGGCCGACAATGCCTCTGGCTGCTGAGGGCACGCTCTACCGCATGGCCACCACCATGACCCTGGCCGGCGTGGTCGCTACCCAGGTCGGGGCAGTGTTTGGCTGCCGGACGGATCGGGCTTCTATCTTCGAAATCGGCTTTCACTCCAATCGCCTGGTACTCGTCGGTATAGTCGTCGAATTGGCTTTGCTCAGCCTACTAACCTACGTGCCGTTTCTCCAGGGCGTTTTCAACACAGCGCCCATTGGCCTGCGCGAATGGGCCTACGTCTTTGCCTGGACGCCGATCATCTTCCTAGCCGACGAGGCGCGCAAGGCTTTGTTGCGCTGGCGGGAGCGATACGGGCGCGTGATAGAACAAGTCCCTATTGGGAGGTGAGTGATGAGAATTATCATTATTGGTTGTGGCCGGATGGGCGCCGGACTGGCGCAGAACCTGAACCTGCGCGGCCACACGGTGACCGTGGTGGACAATGACCCAGCCGCGTTCGAGCGCCTGGGGCCTGCGTTCAAGGGCCAGACCGTTGTCGGTGTCGGTTTCGACCGGGATGTGCTGGTGCGGGCTGGGATCGAGCGGACTGACGGCCTGGCCGCGGTGACGGCCAGCGACGAGGCCAACGTGGTCGCCGCCCGCCTGGCCAGCCAGGTGTTCCGGGTCCCCCGGGTGGTCGCCCGCCTGTACGACGCACGCAAGGCCGAAATCTACCGGCGGCTGGGCCTGCAAACGATTGCTCCCATCACCTGGGGCATTCACCAAATCGCCGACCTGCTTTGCTACTCCCCACTGGACACGGTCTTTAGTCTGGGAAGCGGCGAGGTGGATTTGGTGAGGGTAGAGATCCCACCACTCTTGGAAGGCCGAATGGTGAACGAGTTGACAGTGCCCGGCGAAATCCAGGTGGTGGCCATCAGCCGGAGCGGCACAACCTTTTTACCTACACTGGGCACGGTCTTCCAGAAGGGCGACTTGATCCACCTAGCCGTGTTGACGGCATCCGCCGATCGTCTCAGGGCGTTGTTGGAGTTGATGTAAGGAGAGGGAGCAATGGGCATGAATGTGATTGTCGTAGGAGGAGGCAAGGTAGGCACCCATCTGGCCTCGCTGCTGCTGGCCGAGGGGTATCGGGTCAAAGTCATCGAAGAACGCCGGGAGGAGATCCCTCGGCTGCATAGCGACCTGCCGGCGGAAGTGGTGGTGCAGGGCAACGGCGCAGACCCCAATATGCTGGAGGCGGCCGGCATCCGCCGAGCAGACGTCGTGGCGGCGGTGACTGGCGCCGACGAGACCAATCTGGTGGTCACCAGCCTGGCCCGCTTTGAGTTCGGGGTGCCGCGCATCATCGCCCGCGTGAACAATCCCAAGAACGCCTGGTTGTTCATCCCGGATATGGGAGTAGACGTAGCACTGAATCAGGCAGATTTGATGGCTCGCCTGATCGCCGAGGAGATGTCGCTGGGAGACATGATGACGCTGCTCAAGTTGCGTAAAGGGCAGTATTCGCTGGTGGAAGAGAAGGTGGATCCCACTTCGGTGGCGGCAGGCAAAGCATTGCGCGATCTCAATTTGCCCGCTGAGTGCGTGCTGACTGCCATCATTCGCAAAGGCCAGCTCATCATCCCACGCGGCGACCTGGTGTTGCAGCCTGCTGATGAAGTGCTGGCGGTCGTGCACGCCTCACAACTGGCCCAACTCGCAACCCTCCTGGGACGTATGGAGTGAACAACTAAGCATTCAGTTATCTTGGCGAGGGTTATAGTGGCGTGCGGCGCACTTTTGGAAGTGTGTCGCACGTAAAAGCGCAGTGTAATTGACGCCCTCGGGAGGACGTGTTACAATATCGGAAGAGTGGTCTTCCGTGGTCACCTTCTCCACTTGAGAGGATTCATCTAGTAGTAAATAGGTAGTGAACTATGACCGACAAGCCTGCTGCCAGTGTAGCCAGTTACCTGGAGCAAGAGTATGAAGCCCAGAGAGCGCTTTTTCACGTCCAGCCGCCGTTGGTACAGCGATTCTTCGAAGCGCAGGCTCGCCTGTTAGCCGAAGCGCTTGTCCAACGCCTGCCGGAAGCCCGCTTTATGCTGCCTGAGCAAGTGGTAGTTCGGGTGCCGACTCATGTTGAGGGCCAACTTGTCCCGGTCCCGTCTGAATTCCGCGAGCAACTGGTGGGCGGCCTGATGGATCGTCTGACCGGTGCCGACATCCGCCTGGCGCTGCGCCAGCGGCTGGCCGAACTCGACCAATTGTCCCAGCGCGCGGTTGCCGTGAGTGCAGGTCTCATCCGGTACGCCACGGCCGTGCACATGGTGCATGGCATGTTGCCCGCCAGCCGCTCGGTTACTTACGTTGCCGCTGATGGCGAAGAGATCCCCACCCTGCCGGTGAGCGATGATCTAGAACCGGCCTCGGCTCTCACCGCCACGACAGACGCCATCGTCGAAGAGGAGCCGGTGGAAGGCGAGGCGGACCGTGAGGCATTGGTTGTCCCCTACGTCCCCATTGCCCGCCGGTTCTACCTGCCCCGATGGGTAGCGTTCGACGACGAGGACCACCTGCTGGTGAATTCGGTCAACGAAGCCGAAGCGCAGGTAGCTTCGATGCAGCGCTTCCTGCTCATCTTGCACACGGCCATGGCCCTGGCGCCGTACATCGTCGCCGACGAGGATTACCAGCGCAAGCGCTACGGCATGTTGGGTCAACTGGTCAACCAGGGCCGGGCGTTGGCGCGTTACCAGACCAATGAGATCATCCACACCATCCAGCGCCGGGCGGCTGCGCACGACCTCAACCGGGGGCTGAGTCTGAGCCTGCCTTACTTTGACGATCAATCGCTGGAAATGAAAATGCGCCATTTCCAGGTCATCCCGGCCGGGCGCATCATGTTCGTCCCCGCTTTCGTGGTGCGGGCGGCGCGCGAGGAGCAGGCCAAGGTGGCGCAAGACACACGCCTGAGCCCTTCCACCCGCAAGCACCTCCTGGCCGAACTCAAGATGCTCGAACAGGCTTTCGGTAGTTAGGTGATTGGTTGGTTAGTGGGGTGATTGGCCGACTCACGACTCACGTTTTACGTTTCGAGGTTTATAAAGTATGTTGTTCTCCATTGCCCTTTTGATAGTGGTTGCTTATCTGTCTTACAGAGCCGCACCGCGCGAGCGGGCCGAAGACGCCCACGTCCACGGCGCCGGGCAGATCGGTTTGCTGGCTGCGGTGGCCTTGTTTGGCATGGACTATTTCACCTCGTTCTTCTACGGTACGGGCGAGATGATGAGCGCCCTGCATCCGTATGGACTGCAAAAATACGGCTATATCGCTGCCGGCGTCATTGCGTTTGCCAACTTTGTCTTTGGTGCGCTTTACATGTATTCGCTGGGAATATTCAACGAAGGCGGCGGATCTTATACCGCCTCGATGCGCTATCTCAAGCCAACGCTGAGTCTCATTGTCGCGGTGACGCTCATTGAGGACTATGTCCTCACCATCGTCGTCTCGGCGCTGTCTGGCGGAGACCAGTTGCTATCCATCCTGAGACTATACGGCAAATACTGGTGGTTGCACTTTGCCCTTGGCGCACTATTGGCCGCTGTCACCTGGTACATCACCATCCGGGGCCGGGGCGAATCGTCGCAAGTAGCTTTCACTTTGCTGGGCATCTTTGCCATGCTCACCATTACCATGGCCATCGGCCTGTTCATTGCTCACTTCAAAGGTGTTCCGCCTGTGCCCCCCTCCGAATTGCCCAAACCTGCCATGCTCGCTCAGGCGCTGATGCACTTGTTGACTGGTTCGATGAAAGGGATGGTGGCCCTGAGCGGGCTGGAGGCCATGTCCAATGGTATCCAGTTTGTGATTAACGAAGATGCCGGGATTGTCAAGTGGGGCAAAAAACGCCTCCCCCGCCTCAAGCGGCTGTGGGACTTTTACAGTGGCAAGTCGGGCATTGGGCGGTTTGTGCAAACTTCGTTCCTGTTCTACGGTGGGCTGACAACATTCTTCCTGACGGTCTTTGCTATCCGGTTCGACGTCTTTGACGGCACGCAGGGCCGTACCCTGGTGGGGAACCTGGCCTACATCGGCTTTGGACAGGTTCCGGGTGGCATCATCCTGTTCTGGACCTATCAGATTTTGGCCGTGATTCTCTTGGCGGCCGCCTCGATGACGGCCCTCCAGGACGCGCAGGCCACCGAGTGGCGCGACGTGGCTATCGGCGAAATCCCGGAGATTATTATCTACCGCGACCGGCGCGGCACGTTCACCCGCTCGGTCACGATCACTTTCGGCGTGGCGGTGCTCATCATGCTGCTGGTGCGCGGGCGCACCACGGTCGCGGCGCCCTTTTACGGGGTGGGCGTCTTTATGCCCATCATGGTCATGGGGCTGGCCATCCGGCAGCACGTTTTGCAGCACTATGCCGGACACATTCGCACCTGGGGTGCTGCGGGCGCTGGTTTGGCGGCGGCTGTGGCCGGGACTGTCTTCGTGGGCCAGATCGTTGGAAAGTGGGAAGAGGGCGGCTGGGTCAGATTGATTACATTCACCACACTGTTCACTTCCGCACACCTGGTGCTCCTCTCGCCCATCGGCTACCGCACGCCGGAACAAATCCACCGCATCGTCCGCCAAAAGGCGCGCGTACAGGGCGCGATGGCTTCCATTGTCGAGTGGCAGTCGCTCAAGATGCAAGAGTACCGCTACTGGCTGCTCGTCGGCATTGCGCGCTTCTTTGAGTTGTTTGGTGTGCGCCGCCCGGTGCGCTACGAAGCACCTGTCCTCGCTGGTGATTACGATCACGCGCTCCACGTGGACCATCCAGAGGCGCCCTCCTTCCTCGAGCAATACCTGCCCAAGCCTGCGCCACGAGTCAGCGAGACTTCGGCGAGCCTAGTCAAGCCGTTGGCGAATCCGCAGGGAACCGCCACGCCCCAGCCATCTGGTGGCGGGCAAGCGGTAGCAACCACCGCCCCTGAGCCACCGCTCCCGGGCCAGGCCGATGCCCAATCTGGCGAACCCAGTGTCGAATCGCCTGAGGAGCCAGGGGCAGCAAGCGATGCAGATTGAGTATGACCTCTTTGCCCCCGTACGCCCTGCGCGTTTCAGAAGTCTTCGGCGCATTAGAAACTTCAGCAGACGGCCTCGACCCTGCTGAGGCACAAGCACGCCTCTTAGCCTATGGGCGCAACGTCCTGGCTGAGCCGCCAGGGGTTCCGCTCTGGCGCAAATTTGCAGGCCACATCACGCATCTGATGGCTTTGCTCCTGTGGGTTGCTGGCGGGTTGGCCATCCTGGGTGGTCGGCCGACCCTGGGAACTATCATCTGGATCGTCGTCCTTGTCAATGGGGGCTTTTCGTTCTGGCAAGAATATCGCGCCGAGCGGGCCGTTGCTGCCCTCAAACAGTTGCTTCCAGCCTACGCGCGCGTGATCCGCACGGGTACCGAAGTCCAAATCCCCGCCAGCGAAGTTGTCCCCGGCGATGTGCTTGTGCTGGCCGAGGGCGATAACATCCCCGCCGATGCCCGCGTGGTGGAGGAGCAGGGCCTGCGCGCCAATCACGCCTCTCTCACCGGCGATGCCATGCCCGTGCGCAAGGTGGCCGAGGCTTCGGTGCGCGAGGGGCTCACCGAACTGGAACGGCCCAATCTGATCTTTGCCGGAACGTCCGTGGTGTCGGGCACAGGCCGCGCCGTGGTGTTCGCCACTGGCATGTTGACCCAGTTCGGGCGCATCGCTAATCTCACCCAGGCCGTGAAAGAAGAGCCGAGCCGGCTCCAGCAAGACATGAGGCGTGTGACGCGGATTATCTCACTCGTCGCCATTGGTCTGGGTGTTGTGGTCTTTGTGGTCGGCATCACCGATGTCGGTATGCCGAGGATAGAGGCTTTTCTCTTCGCCATCGGCACGATTGTCGCCGTCGTCCCCGAAGGCTTGCTCCCCACCATCACGATCTCGCTGGCCATGGCCGTACAACGCCTGACGCAGCGTGGCGTGCTCGTCAAGAAACTGGCCGTGGTCGAAACCCTGGGCACCGTCTCGGTCATTTGCGCGGACAAGAGCGGTACACTGACCCAGAACCAGATGACCGTTCGTGAAGTGTGGGTGGCCGGGCAGCGGTTCAGCGTTTCCGGTGTAGGATACGAGCCCAAAGGAGAATTCTCCCCTTCCCCATCCAGCACTTTAACACCAGGTGACCTTGAAGCTCTGCTCACTGCTGCTATACTCTGCAATAACTCGCGCCTCAATCCGCCTTCGCCTGAGCACCCCCAGTGGACCTGTCTGGGCGACCAGACCGAGGCTGCCCTGCGCGTCGTAGCTCTGAAGGGCGGGATTGATGAACGGGCGGTCAACCTGGCCTACCCCCGCATCCATGAACTCGCCTTCGATGCGCGCCGCAAGCGCATGAGCACCATACATCAAATCGCAAATCACAAATCACAAATCACAAATCACATTGCGTTCGTCAAGGGAGCCCCCAAGGAAGTACTTCAGTTCTGTACCCATATCCTGATTCACGATCAGGTTCGTCCGCTAGATGACACAACCCGCGCCGAGATCCTGGCTGCCAACGATGGTTACGCCCGCAACGCCCTGCGCGTGCTGGCGCTGGCCCGTACCCCCCCTCTGCTCCCCCCCTATAGGGGGGGAAGGGGGGGGTATATTCCGGAGAAAGTCGAACAGAACCTGATCTTCCTCGGTTTGCTGGCCATGATGGACCCGCCACGCCCTGAAGTGGCAGCCGCCGTGCAGACCTGTCGCACCGCTGGTATCCGCCTGGTGATGGTCACCGGCGACTATGGCCTCACCGCCGAGTCGGTGGCGCGGCGCGTGGGTATGCTCACCACGCCTCACCCGCGCATCCTCACCGGTGCCGAGGTAGATACGATGGACGATAGCACCTTGCAGGCAGCTTTGGGTGAAGAGGTCGTCCTGGCCCGCATGGCGCCGGAACACAAACTGCGATTGGTGGCTGCTTTTCAGGCCCGGGGGGAGGTGGTGGCCGTCACGGGCGACGGCGTGAACGATGCGCCAGCCCTGCGCAAAGCCGACATCGGCATTGCCATGGGGGTGGCCGGCACTGAAGTGGCGAAAGAAGCCGCCGACGTCATCCTCACCGATGACAACTTTGCCGCCATTGTGAGTGCGATCGAAGAGGGGCGCGCTGTCTACGACAACATCCGCAAGTTTATCACTTACATCTTTGCCAGCAACGTGCCGGAGATCATACCGTTAATCCTCACGGCACTGTTCAAAATCCCGTTGGCCCTGACGGTCGTACAGATGCTGGCGATTGACCTGGGCACCGACCTTCTCCCGGCCCTGGCCCTTGGGACGGAGAAACCCGAACCGGGCGTGATGGATCGCCCGCCGCGCCGACGAGTACAGTCCTTGTTGGACTCTGGCCTGCTGACCCGCGCCTATCTGTGGCTAGGAGGCATTGAAGCGGTGCTCTGCTACATAGGCTTCTTTTGGGTGTGTCATTTGTCTGGGTACACTGATCTCCTGAATCTGCCCCGCCTGGATTTGCTACCCTATGTGGAGCGGCTGGCCACGCCGGAGGGCCGGATGTACGTTCTGGCAACGACGATCTTTCACGTCGGCGTCGTCACGGCGCAAATTGGCAACGTCTTTGCCTGCCGGACAGTAGGGGCAGGGTTCATCTCTGCCTCCCTCCTGGGCCAGCGGAGTGGCAGAATAAGATGGCTGGAATGGTTGGGCAATCGGTTCCTGGTGTGGGGGATTGCTGTCGAGATTTCCCTTATCTTGCTCATAGTTTACTTCTATCCACTGGCCAAGGTATTTGAGCACCTGCCCCTGCCGCCCATTTACTGGCTGGGGTTGGGCTTCTACGCTCCTGTGCTCTATGGCCTCGACTGGATTCGCAAGAGCCTCGCCCGGCGTGTGGAGTGGGCGAAGGGGTGAAAAACGAATGGTGATTATCGAGGGAGGAATATGAGCAAACGGAAGTTGAAAAGGCAACTGAACCTGGCCCAGGTGGTGATGCTGGGCACCGCCGGCACCATCGGCGCGCAGATTTTCGTGCTGACCGGGCACGCGGCCGGGCTGGCCGGCCCGGCCACCATCCTGGCCCTCCTGGTCGGCGGCCTGCTGACCTATAGCATCGCCCTCAACTACTGTGAACTGGCGACTGCCTTCCCCGTCACCGGCGGGGCCATGACCTACGTCCGCGAGGCGTATGGAAACAACATTCTCTCGTTCTGGGTCGGCTCGATGGACTGCCTCTCCAGCACCTTTTACGCCGCGCTCTCAGCGATGGGCTTTGCCTACTCGCTGCAAGTGTTCTTCCCCGGCCTGCCGGTCGTCTTTACCGCCATCGCCGTGATCGCCGTCTTTACCGCGCTCAACGTCCTGGGCGTCACGAAGGTAGGCAATACCCAGATCCTCCTGGGCGTCGCACTGCTGCTGCTCTTCGCCGTCTACATCGTCCTGGGCTTTCTGCGCCCCGCTGGCTTTCGTGTGGAGACGTTTCTGGCCGGTGGCTCCTTTTTTATTCACCCGGACGCCGTGACCAACCTCTCCAAAATTCTGCGCACCATCGCCCTGATTTACGTGGCCTACGTCGGCTTCGAGGTGATCGCCGACGACGCCGAGGAGGTGCAGAACCCTAGCCGCACCATCCCGTTGGGCATCCTGCTCAGCCTGACGCTGGTGCTGATCCTCAACGTCTCCACCGTGCTGGTGACGCTGGGCGTGGTATCTTGGCCAGAGTTGGCTCGCTCGCCTGAGACCGCGCTGACCCAGGCTGTGCGGCGTTTCTTGCCCGGCTGGGGCGCGCCGATGATGGCGATCGCCGGCATCATCGCCACGCTGACCAGCATCAACACCTCGATGCTCAGCGCGACGCGCGAAGGGTTCACCCTGAGCCGCGACGGCACCTGGCCGCGCGCGCTATCGCGCCTGGGGCGCTTTCACACCCCCTACGTCTCGATTCTGGCGATCGGCGCGATCAGTTGTTTCGTCGCTGCCGTCGGCCTGGTGGACTTTTTGAGTTACATCTCCAGCGCTGGCTACCTGTTCGTGCTGTTCTGGGCGAGTTTGGCGATGATCCGCTTGCGCCAGCGCTACCCCGACCTGAAGCGCCCGTTCAAGGTCCCGCTCTTCCCGCTCACCGCCTACATGGCCGCGGCGACCGGCTTCCTCATCATCGCCTTCACCGAGTGGAAGGCGCTGCTCTTCGGGGTGGGGGTGCTCGCCGTGTGCAGTGTCTACTACTACACCCGCCGGCCGGTCGGGAAACTGCTGGCCTCCCGCGCGCGTAATCTGGAGAAGGCGCGCGACCGCATCCTGGTGCCGGTGGCCAACCCGCGCACCGCCGAGAGCCTGGTGCACCTGGCGACCATCCTGGCGCGGGCCGGCGAAGACACGAGCGTCTGCGTGCTCACCGTCGTGCCCATCTCTCCCGACGTTCCGCAGGAGATGCAGGAGCGCATGCTCGCCCGTTTGGAGACGCAGCGACAGGCCCTGCTCAACCACATCGCCGACGAAGCGCAGAAGCGCAACGTGCCGCTCTACACCAAACTGCGCGCTGCCCCCACCGTCGCCGAAGGGGTGTTGGACGAGGTCTCCGGCGCCGTCAAGCTGGTGCTGATGGGCTGGCCCGGCCCACTGGTCGGCGAAGCGCTGGCCCACAACGTGGTGAACGAGGTGCTCATGGCAGTGCGGGCCAACTTTGCGGTGTTGCTCGACCGGGGCTTGAAGGGTGTGCGGCGCATCCTGGTGCCGGTGGGTGGTGGAGTCCATTCCCGTCTGGCGATCCGCTTGGCCTACGAGATCGCTGCACGCGAAGGGGCGCACATCACGGCCCTGCACTGCCTGTGTGAGGAGTGTGAGTTCGAGGAGCTGGAGGACCGCATGGCGTTCCTGCGCGAGATCATCGAGGACGAGTTGGGCAGTGTCCCCTCGCGCTTCACCACGCGGCTGGCGCAGGCCGAAGACGTGGCCGACGGCATCCTGGAAGAGACCGCGCGCCAGCCGTATGACCTGGTCGTCGTCGGCGCTTCCGAGGAATGGAGTGTCCGCACCCGGCTCTTTGGCACCATGGATGACCAGATCACCGAGCAGATCGCCTGCTCCGTGCTGCTGGTGCGCCGCTACGAACCGGCGGCCATCTCCTGGATCAAGCGGCGGATCAAGCTGATCGAGAAGGAATACGAACGCATAAACGGCCTTTCCGGTGATCGCGAGAAATAGGGTTGTGGGAACGTCAGGCGACGCACGGAGCAGACAATGGTCTCTGACAAGCAAGCACCCCACATCCGCTCAGCCGTCGTATCTCGCCGGTGCGATGCGTGATCGCCGCCATCATCCGCCAGGGTAAGATGGTGATGCCACGCGGGACGACGGCCTTGGAAGTTGGGGATGAGGTGTTGGCTATGACAGACTCCTTGGGGGCGGAGCAACTCGCCGCCTTGTTCGCCCCACCAAAGTAGCCAGGGTCGCCATCCTTTCAAGGAGAGATATGGATATCCGTTTCTTGCTCAGAGGGCTCATCATCGGCTTCTCAATTGCTGCCCCTGTCGGGCCAGTCGGGGTGTTGTGCATACGCCGCACATTGGCTGAAGGGCGCGTATCTGGCCTCGTCTCTGGGCTGGGGGCGGCCACGGCCGATGCTATCTATGGCGGCATTGCCGGATTCGGACTGACGTTCATTTCAAGCATCTTGATCAGTCAACAGGTATGGCTTCGCCTTGTCGGCGGTGGGTTTCTCTGCTATCTGGGCCTCAAGACCTTCCTGGCCAGACCTGTCGAGCAAGCGGCCTCGGCTGAAGGAAATGGCCTCATTGGTGCTTATGCCTCAACGTTTTTCCTGACGCTCACCAATCCAATGACCATTCTCTCTTTTGCGGCGATATTTGCGGGATTGGGGATGGCAGGCGCAAGTGGGAACTATGTCTCTGCGGGAGTATTGGTCTTGGGGGTTTTTATCGGTTCAGCCTTATGGTGGCTTACGCTGAGTGGGGTTGTCGGCGTGTTTCGGTATAAGTTTGACTCTCACGGGTTGCGGTGGGTCAATAGAATTTCAGGCTTCATCATCACCGGGCTTGGCTTGCTTGCGCTTCTGAGTCTGAGAGGATAAGAGTACGACTGATGCGACAACAAGCAACGAAGAATAAGCGGAAAGTATCGTTATGATGGATCAGAGTCCCCCGAGCTTTTTGGCAGCGGTGCGTGACTTTCAGCGCGCGCGCCACAAGGCTGCGCTAGAGGACATCATGGCCCGTCTCACTGGCAAGTCGGCTGACCTCCTCTCCTATGAGGACGTGCGCCAGAAGCTAAAGGCCAGGGGCACCACAGCGCGGAAATTAAAGGAGATCCCGCTGGATGCCATCGTCGGGAGCGTGGGACGCTACACTGACTTTACCCGCAGCTTCTTGCCCCGGCGAGATAGCGACCAGCAACGGTGGGCCAGGATCCAGGTAGCGGCTACCGGTTTGGTCGGGTTGCCACCCATTGAGGTCTACCAGATAGGTGAAGTTTATTTTGTGCTGGATGGCAATCACCGCGTGTCCGTTGCCCGGGAGCTTGGCGCGACTCACATCCAGGCCTATGTAATTGAGGTTCATACCAAAGTACCTCTTCGGCCCGACGTCCAGCCCGATGATCTGATTTTGAAAGCCGAGTATGCTGACTTTTTGGAGCGTACCCGCCTGAATGAGCTTCGCCCGGAGGCCGATCTGAGCGTGACCGTCTCTGGGCAGTACCGGGCGCTCGCGGAGCACATTGAAGTTCATCGCTACTTCATGGGCCTGGAACAGGAGCGGGAGATCCCATACGAGGAGGCGGTCGGCCATTGGTACGATGAGGTCTACCTGCCAGTGGTGCAGGCTATTCGAGAGCGGGGCATATTGCGAGATTTCCCTGGGCGGACGGAGGCCGATCTCTATCTATGGGTTTCGGAGCACCGCGTTGCACTGGAGAAGGAGTTGGGGTGG
>Ga0315309_1000441_pt1 | contig 25094 bp, 49 predicted proteins | sample TDP4_MG_FD_203080 | JGI IMG/M metagenome (GOLD analysis project Ga0315309, IMG submission 203080) | Freshwater sediment microbial communities from Lake Towuti, South Sulawesi, Indonesia - TDP4 | ecosystem: Environmental > Aquatic > Freshwater > Lake > Sediment | place: Indonesia: South Sulawesi...
AGAACAGCCGACGTTGATGCTTGGAAGAAGAAATTTGCTGAATCGTCTGAACTTGTAAAAATGAAGAGGAAGATTGTTAAATAATGACAATTAGAAAAAGAAAAAGGGGAAGGTTAGCCTAGTTTGGCTAGGTATGCCAGATATTCTGGGCGTTCTCGTCTGCGGGCTCTATATGCCTTGGCTGATGCTCTGCGGTGTTCTAGTCTTTCTGCTGGCGCCAGTTTGCCTGAGATTGTGTCTCTAACCTTTCCAGCGATGGCGGGCATCATTTTTCCAGTCGCCGGGTTAAAGACTACTCCAAAGGTTCCAGCCGCCGCCTTTGCCGCCGTGATGAGCGCCTTTGTCCGAGCGATTTGAGCAGGAGAAAGAAGATCAGGGCGACCCACCCAAGGTTGGGTTACCTGCATTGCTACGCCTTCCTTGGCGAACGGGGACATCAAAAGCCTCAATGGGCGAACGAGGACTATGCCTCTAGGCGTTACAAGTGCTTCTCTTAATACAGCCATGCTTCACACCTTACGCTAGTTTTAAATTGCTAAAGCATATAAATGTTGGTTGCCCAAGTTAACTAGGTGCACTTGGTATGCCAGGCATAAAAGTCGATAAGAAGACGTTGGTTGCAGTTAAGCGTGTTAGGTCGCTAATTTCTCTTGAGTTTGATAAGGATTTTTCTTTGAATCAAGTTGTGCAGATGATGGCTTCTGATTTTTTGTCGAGGTTAACTGCGAGGACATCTGAAGAGGCTAGAGAGGTCGCTAACCTTATAGCAAAGTTTGAAGAGAAGAAAGGGTAGTGATTGAGTTGGCAAGAGCGGAGCGGTCTTTTTGGGCAGGTGGCGTTAAATTCGTTGTTGATGAAGTGGAGTTTGCTGAGTATTTGCGTCGGCTTGGAGCGTATGGTTATGCCTCAACGATACGTGAGTTTGAAGGCTTGGCAGACGACAGAAAAGTAAACTATTTGGAAGGCTACCGCTTGTATAGTGGTGGCGCGGTGAAGAAGTTTGATAGTTATGGGAAGCCTGTTGAGAGCCCGCCTGTGGAGAGCAGAAATAAGATTCCTATTCCTTTTCCTGTTTAGGGCTTTGCGAATTGCAGAAGCGCCAATAAAATAGAGAGGATGATTCCGCCTAGTAGCCACCATAGTCTTGAATCTAAGGTTTCTATGCGTTTTTTAAAGTCGGCTAGCGTTTTGTCCATGCCGTCTAGTCGAGTTTCAAGTTTAACCAATCGTTCTCGTATATCGACTACCGGGTCGTCTTCTTTTTGTCGTTTAGCCAAGAAGTCGTTTCCTTCTAAGTTGGCAGAGGTGCCGATCCCAATGCTTCTTTTAGGGCGAAGCCGATGATTCCGCAGATCCAGAAGAACACAGCGAAGGGCACTCGGTATTCTTCTGGGACAAAGTCGGGGATTACTGCTCCTGCTGTTCCAAGAGCGATGAAGAAGGCGGAGAGTCCAAGTAGGACGGCTTGCATTTTGTTTGTCAAGCCCATTTTTCTTCACTAGCCTAATTAGTCTAGAGGTCTGTGGTTTTAAGGTTTGCTACTTAGAAGTAGCCCCATATTTCTCCGTCGTCTAAATTTGTTGTGGAATTGTTATAACTATCAATGTAGAAGCCGACTCTGCCGCCAACTGAAGCCCAATAATTGTTCGAGTCGATTACATCAGCCATCACTAGAGTCCACGCCCCACCCTCCCATTTTTCAACTTTTATAACCAAACGACCTGTTGCATCTTCAGTCCATGTTATTCTCACAGCGTCCCAGCCTCCAACAGCCCAGCATAGCCATCTAGGCCAATTAGGATCAGTTACAGAGGCAAGTGTAGTGGGAAAACCGCCCACCACTCTTACCACGTCAATGTTGGCACCGGGAGCGGTTACTTGGTGTATGTCCACCATGTAATAATTGTTTGCGTCTTGGTATCTGAAGTAAAACTTGAGGTGATTTGTTGTAGTAAGAAGGCAAACGCGAAACTGTGTTATGTATCTGCCTTCTCTGACTTTTAAGTTTGGAACGACTGAAGTTTTAATAAACCCTGTCAATGAAGTGTATGCGCTACTGGGTGTTATTGCAAGGCTTGAAGGCGAGGACACGTAGTAGGTTGTGTCTAATGACCAATTTGTGCCACTAAAGTCCCAGTCGGCTGTTGTCATTAACTATTCCACGGTTCAGAGTGTAGAAGGACCCAGCCTTTTGGTTTGACTTCTTCGGCTATATATTGTATTGCCGGCGAAAGCAGGTTTGTTTGATGTGCTAAAGTGGATTTGCCGAGTAGGTTACGTTGAGTCTGCTTAGATTTCCAGTGAAGACCCATTTTTTACTCTCACTCCTTTATGTGATTACTCGACTATTTTTAGTTGAAGTGTCAGCATAAAAGTTCACTGTGCAAGTTGTTGAGTTGGTTGGTGGACCAGTTGTTGGTCCATTTACATAAGCGGTTAATTTTAAATTTACAACGATTCTGTCTCCATCTTGGATTGCTGTTTGAGGGCAACTGCCTGTTATGGTTTGCTCAGCTTGAGCAAACTCAGAACTGTAAAAGATGGTGGTATCGAAAAGCGCTATCTCTGTGGAATTTCTTCTGAGAAGAACTTCAGCTACTGCTAAACCCAAAACGGCTCCACTCGGATCTCCAGTTTTAATGCAGTCTAAGTGTAACTTGAATGTCCATGTTCCCGCTTGCAATGTGCCTGCCGAGAGTGCTTCAGAAACAAACTTAGTGAATAGGTCAGCGGTTAGACCAAGCTGGTCTTTAAGGGCTGTCTTGCTCACGGTCAAAGTTTTTAGGTTTTCATGGACTGCTGTAGTGAGCCAGTCTTCGTAGGTGTCGATTCCCGAAGTTGTTTCTTTATGAAAATATCGTGTTCCAAGGCTTATTGGAGCGAGCTCTTCTTCTGCTGAGATGTGTCCGCCTGCAGAGGTTAGACATATTGAAGCATGAGTTAGAGTTCCTTTACCTATTAAATGTCGAAGGGATTGTTTTGTTTTCCAGCAGACACCCACATTACGGTCCCCAAACTCGTATGTAGATTTTGCCCGTTCCTGTGACAGTTTTTGCGTATATTCGCCGCACACCTTTGCCTGTCATGGCTAGTGAGCCTTTTTCGAAGATTTTGGTGCTGTGGTCGTCTATTGTGCGGTCGAATTCGATGAGGTGGTCTTGGTCTTCGGCTATGATTAAGATTTGTTTGGGTTCGGCTGTTTTGATGTCGTAGAATTTTTGGGTTGTGGATGTGACCATGACGAAGCGTTCTGTTGGCGCGTATTGTTCTTCAACGACTGTGGGTTTTGGAGGTATGCGAGGTGGTGGAAGTGGGAAAGACTGGGGGATGATTTCGCTTAGTTCTTTTGCTTGTTTTTGCGTGAAAAGGGGTTCTGGCGGTGGAATGAATGGTTCTTCTACTGGTTTTTCGTATGTGATGATGTGGGTGCGGATTGGTCGCTGAAGTTTCTCGTCTTTAGGCATTTGTTATGCTCTTCTGCGAGATTCTCTGAGTTTTTTTAGTTCGTCTCGTGTTCTCTGTTCGTAGGCGCTTAATCCTGTAAGTGATGAGCCCGCTTTGACGAATTGGGCTTGTCCGTTGGCGAATATGTGTAGGAAGTCTCCGTCTGGTTTGCCAGGGTATTCAACGATCTCGTATTCTGCTATTTGGAAGTAGTAGTCTTGTGTGCCGCTTTGTTTGATTCGTAGGAATTGGCTGTCGTCGTAACTCCATCTGTTAATGTCGATAGGTGCATCTACTGGTGCTTCGGTGCTGGATAAGGGTTCGTCAACTTCTTTGCTTGGGAGTGGTTGGGTTAGCCACCAGAGGTATGTTGGCTGTGCTTGTCCTAATCCTAAGTATTGGATATGGACGACGCGGTTTTTTTTCAGGTTGCCGTGTAAGGATTCGTAGGTTGTGTCTGTGCCGATTACTAGATCGTAGAGAGTTGTTTTTGCGCCTGGAATAGGGACTTTTTTCCGGTTGCTTCGAACGGTTATAACTTGAAAGTAGCCTCTTTCAAAGTCTGGACCTGTGTGGATGATGTGTCCTGCCAGCAAGGTGGGAAATGCTGTCTTATAGATTACCCAAGGTTTAAAACTCGTTTTGGATTCCTCCTTCTTGTTCTTGTTCGAGGAGTATTTTGTGGTTTCTGGTTAATTAAATTTTGCTAGGCTGGGATAACTGGGTATATTCCTGCTTGGGTTACTCTGAACATTGCAGTGATTATTGCTGGTTTTGTAATGTTGATTTCGACTGTCGGGTTGTGAGAGACTGTTACGCCGTTGATTGTCCATTTGTAGAAGCCGTAGGTTAACATGAGGTCTGGGCTTTTTGTTACAGCGCTGAACTTGTGGAGACCTCTTTTCATACTTAAGGTTACAGGGGTGGCTACTTCATATTTGTTGTCTATAGATAGAATTGTTCGAATCGGGTATGATTGAACAACAACTGGAACAGATGGTTTGGCTACGACTCGGCTGATCAGCCAGCCTAAGCCGACTAGTCCAGCGACTCCGCCTATAACAGCAACGGCTTTCTTACTCAAAGACATCGCCAAACATATATTCGCAGTTGTTTCTTAAAACTTTTGCATCTGAATATTGTATTGTGGAGCGTGGGAAAACCTTATGAATAACATATTAATCTATGTTTATCAAAGAGAATGAGAAAATGGAAAGAGATTTAGTTCTTGTTACTAAAGCACATCATATTCTTGAAGGCACTGTTCAACTTGTTCATGGTATAATCAGCAGGGAAAATCCTGATTTGGACCCTTATTGGGCACTTGATGAAATAGCGACTAGATTAAAAGAACTTACTTCAGCTTTTGAAAAAAAGGAAGGCAAAGAACTTAAATATTAAGTGTGTGTATCTTAGTTATTGATGATATTACAGGAGGTGAAAACATGTCTTGGAAAAGACTAATACCAGTTGTGTTTGTTCTGACTCAAGTCATTGTAGCCTTTTCTGGGATTGGAATACACTAAAGAAATTGAACAAACCACTCTTTTTTAGTCTCTAAATTTTATTTTCCTCCAATAATTTCTGGGCATAATTATACAGCAACTAAGACTTTGTCTGTTGCAACCAATGAACTCTGCTCTTTCCATTCAACTTGCCTAACCGTGACTGTTCCATTCTCGTTGAAGCTTAGGAGCAGATTTGTTTGTGCTTCTGTTGGTGAGCCTAAGTTTGGCGGGTCTCCTGCATCGACCTGAAGATTAGCTCCAGACAGACCCAACAGTCTGAGGAGAATTCTTGTCGCCCCCGTAGTTATGTTCATTACATCAATGCCGATGTTTATTGTGTCTGGAGTTCCCGCTAGAGCTCCCACATGGACTCCTCGTTGAGTGCCAACAGTTACACCCGCTTGAGGGGCTAAAGCAACAGCTCTGAAACAAGTTCGGTTTGAGATAGCTAAAGCTCCAACAGGTGCGGTTGTTCCTAATGAAACCCTTACACCTTCAATGTTAGCGAGATAAGTATCGGCGAGACTCTTGTTTGTAAAAACTGGTGCGAAGAATAAGCCATAGAAAAAGTCCAGCGGCCACCCGTTGACGTCTAGAGCACCCGTTAGAAGCAATGCACGCACGATGGATAAGTGTTTTTGCAGTTTAGCACTATTCCACGTTCCATAAATCATGTTGTAGGTGTCTCCTGGGGGTGCAATGTCCCCGCTTGCTGGTTCGCCTAGAGTCAAGCGACTATAGTCTAATGGGTCGATTCCAACCCCTAAGCGCCCAGAAAAGTCAGCGTTTAACCATCGCCTTGATGGTAAACCTATGGAACGCGAATCAGTTGAGTCTGGCAATAGGTCGCCTACGAACTATACGCAACCGTTAGGTCTAAACGGTTTTTACGTGTAGCTCACCCGTGCCAGGCTCCTGCTTAAGCGGAAGATTCTCACTACCACGAACCACAGCGGTTATGGCGTCTTGAATCTTTTTGATACCATCTGTTTCAACGATACGTTCAAGTAGTTCCTCTTCACGGTCTCTACGGGACAAATTTTTTCACCTAAAGAATTAGCGTTTGGTTGTTATTTTAACTGTTGCGGTTTTGCCTGCTTCGGCTCGAACTTCTACTCGCCATATTGTTGGTTTTTTCTCTGTTCCGAACTCTCTTGTTTGTCGGTCGTCTAAGGTTATAGCGTTTGGTAAAGAGGTTTTGTTTGTCATCACTTTCACTTCGTCTGGTCCTGCGTTGTAGACTGCAACTATAAACCATTTGTAAGGATGGGCTAGAAGTTCCTTTCTCGAGCCCGAAACCGTAAATGCGAATTCTTCTTCTATGCCTTCAGGAGCCCATAGTTCAAGAGCCATCTATGTTTTCCTCATGTATGCTAGAAACGCCAAGAAACCAAAGAAACTGAGTAAGCCTACTGCGGCGATTAGAGGAACCCAGTTTTGTTCTTGTCGCCGTATCACAACAACTTCTCGTTGAGGCATTAAAGGCAGAATCATAGGCTTCTGTGTGAACGAGTCTTCTAACTTACGAGTGGACTCAAAGGAGAAAAGCGGGAGTTCTTCACGTTCAAAGACGCCCATTAGCGTTTCGCCTCTGGATATAGGAGTGGCACATCCTCATAAAATTTGGCGTCTCGATAAAACGGGTTTTTGATGTAAACCTCGTCGGTGTAGAAGACGTGTTTGTGGTCGGGGTGGAGCCAACTTAGAATCCAATAGGGCTTAGGTGTGGCCACAAAGACTTTTTCTGCTACTCGCCGAAGTTCTCTTATGGCTTGTTCTGGGTTTGCGGTGTGTTCAATGACGTGTAGGGCTAGAGCAGACGCAAAAAACTTGTTTGGGAAAGGCAGATGTGGTTTTTCAAAACTCTGAATGAGAATGAAGTTTTTTGCTTGTCGTAGTTTTACGTCTGCGTTGTAGTCTCCTCTTGGGCGGAATCCACAGCCGAAGTCTAACACGGGTTTGTCGCGTCGTCTTGCATATTCATAGGCTTTTTGCGTGAGAAGGTTTTTTTCGATTTCATTGTAGACTTGTTCACCTATGATGTTGCCTGCAATCAGAGTCAAAGCCCATTTGGATAAAGTCATTTTTAAACTCAAAGAGTAGCCCCCATATTGCCCAGGGTTAGAAAGTTTACTAAGTCATGGTTGAGAAATTTTGCTTGCTCTGTCTGGTTTTCGCCTTCTGCTTTTTCTAAGTAATAATGGAAGGCTTTGCGGGTGGCGTTTGCGGCATAGCCGAAACTTTTTCCAGCAGTTAGGTGGAGAGGCAACTGTAACAAGGCGACGAAGAAGGGTTCTGCAAGTTTATCTCTTTGTGGTGAGCCGTCTTCTTCTGAGAGGAAGATAAAGGCGTCTCGAAAGCCTGCAACTGCAACTGCTCCATAGTCTATGAGGCGGAAGCCAAGTTCCTTCATGGCGTTACAAGTGAACAAGTAGACTAGTCTGCCAGTCATCCACTCTGGGTTTTGCCTATAGATTTTTTTGCCTAGTTCAGGGTCGTAGTCCACTACACCCAGCAGAACGCTGTCGGCGACCTCTACGCCTTTGCGTCCGCCGTGACCATTGATGATGACAAGTGAGGGGTTATACTTTATGATTGCGTCTCTGAAGGTTCGGAGTGTTGCTGTTGATAGGAATATGATTTGATGTCTTTGTTTTATGGCGTATCTGCTGAAGCGTTTAAGATAATGGTAGCCATACTTCGTAGGTGCGTCTGCAGGATTGGAAACTACGAGTATGACAGCCATGCATCTTTGTTCCTTCTATGCTGGTGGTCCCCAGCGTTTAGTGACTTGGTAGCCAACTATGGGAAGCACGATTGGCAGAACAATGAAGCCAGCGACAAGTCCGATGAGAAACGATGTAGCATCAAACGGTGATGGCGATAACTTGGCTATTTTGCGTCCATAGTAGCGAACTATACGGTCAGTCGGTTCATATAGTAGCGGCATTATTTTTTCCTCCGTTTCTCTTTATATTCTCGGTCTGCTCTTTTCAAACTTTCGCCTACGGCTGTGCCTAGTTCCATTTCTCGCTTAGCCTCTTCTTCAGTCATACTCTTGTTGAATGTGGAAATTCGTGTTCTCTGTGGCAATTTTGTCACTTCTTTCTTCTGATGTAGTATATGCCTAGTCCCGTAATGAATATTGCGCCTCCGAAGAGCAGGGCTATGATGCTAACGCCTAGCACGGGTTTAAGTTCTGGGGGCACTGCTTCAAAGATAGGTTCGATTATTAGGGTTGCGACAAGCCAGATTCCGACGACTATGATTATTCCAACTGCGGCTATGCCCAGGATGGCCACGACTGCCGCCCATCCTATTGGTGAACCTTTTATTATAGCCGTGTATATTACGTGGTATTCTGTCCAGAAGACACGCCATATTGCCCATGCTTTTTCTATTTCGTAGTATTCGAGGGTTGCGCCTTTTTCTCTGCATGCTTTTTCAAGATTTGATTTGATGATGCTTGAGGCTTGGTCAACTGTGAGGTATATGCTGTTCATCGCCCATTCTTCTTTGACTCTCCATCGTGGAGCCTCCGTAACTTGAAGGGCTTTGGGTTGGTATTTGCGTCTTAGTTGTTTGACTTCGACTCTAAGAGGTTCGTAGAGCAGTGGCATTTGTTATCTCCGTCGTCTTAATGCTAATCCGACAAGTATTAGACCAGCGAGACCCAGTCCGCCAGCAATCAAGTATTCTTTTGGTATGCGTGCAACTGCAACGCCTACGCCTACCTTTGCTTCTGGGCTTGTGGATTTTGCGTATTCTGCGTCGCCTGGAAATTGAGCGACAAAAGTGTGAACGCCTGTTTTATTAATTGTGTAATGGACTATAACTTCGTTGTCGCCTACAGGAGCGGGACCAAAAGGGGATCTGGCGTCTGCGATTGTTTCCCATTCACCTGCGTTCAGTCGGTGAAAAATAACGTGTCTTTTGAAGTATACGCTTGTGTATCCGTTAATGGGTGCATAGAGGGTTGAGGAAACTCGGACAACTGTTCCGAGATCAACTGTTTTGTTTTCGTAGCGCACTGTTTCTTCAGGGTTCGAGAGAGTAATGTTCATTTTTGTTGCTTTTTGGAGACCGCGAACTTGTGCAGGATATTTAAGCGGTGTTTCGTATAGGAGTGGCATTATTTTGGCTTCCTTGTGAGCGCCCATAGTGCGAGTAGCGTTATTCCGCTTGCTCCAATTCCGCCAGCGGCAAGCATCCATATTGGTATGAGGCTGACATCTATGGTTGTGTCTTCTCCGATTAGGCGTGTGCTCGTTTTAGTCCAGTAGCCGCTTTTTGAAACTATAATTGTTCGGGTTCCACCCGTTACTGAAAGAGTTACTGCACCTCCGACATCTGTTGTGCCGATTTCTCTCACTCCAATGCCCATAATCTCAATTGTTGCGCCTTCGATTGGTTTCCCAGTTAAGAACTCCGTTACTTTCATGGTAACGAGCCAAGGTCCAAGTTCGGCTTCTACTGCCCTCACTGAAATTTCTGGGCTGACTCCAAAAACCGATTCGTATAGAAGGGTGTCAGCGGGCAAGAGATTTCACTGCCTTACTGCATCCTGCATATGCGGAGTCGCCGGGAAATTCGGCTTTGAAAGTGTGGATTCCGCCTGCTGGAAGCGTGTAGTGAACGGTCACTTCGTTGTCACCGACTGGTGCTGGTCCTGATGGTGAAGTTGCGTCTGCGATTGTTTCCCATGCGCCCGTGTTTAGTCGATGATAAATGATGTGTCGCTTGCGGTATAGACTAGTATACCAAGGCTCTGTATAAAGAGTTGCTGATACTCTGACCACTGTTCCAACTTTAAGAGTTTTGTCTCTGTAATCTATCGTTTCTTCTGGGTTGCTAATAGAAATACGCATCTCTGTGGCTTTCTTCTCAGCGGTGACTTTAACCTCTGGACTTGTGCTGTAGGATTCATATAGGATTACCATTACTTTCACCACTAGGGAATGCGGAAAGGGAGGCAGTAGAAATCGCCTAAGCCTTGTGAGTCCTCAGATGTATAAAGAGGGTTACTCAGGCTTAGACGATGATTTTGACTTCTTCCAAGGTCACTGGCATTACGGCGAAGGCGAGTATCCATGCGAGTATGGTTGTTGAGGATGTGGTGCTGTGGGCGTTGATTGTGAAGGATTCGTCTCCTCTGAAGTAGTAGGCGTCGAGATTGCCAGCGTAGACGCCTTCTTTCTCTTCAAAGAGGTAGATTGGTCGCGTGAACCAGTCGCCGATGTATTTGGTTTTGTTGCCTTCATACCACTTGATGTAGTCGAAGGTTGGGTCTTCGTTGATGATGCCGAAGGGAAAGACTCCCACGTTGCTCTTAAGAGTGTAGAGCGTGTCCGCTGTGCCGGGCAGGTTGTAGAGGGTTCTGTTGAGGTGCACGGGCTTGAGAAACTCAACTTTCATGCGGATGCGCTTGGTTGCGGCCACTTGTGCGGCTTCAGCCCTTGCGTCGGCGTAGGCTCGCTCAATTACGGCTTGGTATTTGTCTAGGAACTTTTTAGGGTAGAAATATGGGACTGGCACTTGTTTCACCCTCTTAGATTTCCTTTATGAGTTCTTCGGGCGGAATCTCTAAGCCTTCAGCCTCTGCGGTGAGTGGTAGTTCTCCTCCTCGAAAGGCGTATGCGGCTCGTTTCTTCAACTCGTCGAGGATTAGAATGCTGAGACCTGTGGCGAGGCTTGCGCCTCCGAAGGCGATCACTGCGTTTTTGTTGTCGGGGGACATGCCTTTGGTGAGCGGGTATTCCTTCCATGCGAGGGGTAGGACGCCTGTTACGACGCCCATTCCTGTTCCGACTACTCCGCTCCATTTGTAGGGAATTGTGTCGCTGATTCTTGCACCTTTAGCGCCGAATTCAATGACGATGGGTAGGAAGACGCCTCCCATTGCGCCTCCAACGATTTTAGCACTCATGCAAGATTCCTCGACATGAGAATTATCGTAATTTCCTTAAATATTTGTGGTAGATGTTTGTATTACGTTAGTTGCTGAAAGTTCGCTATCTTCTACTTTTGAAAAACGTATCCGTTTCTAGGGTCTTCAGGGTTCGTTGCTTTTATAAATTTGAAGCCGAATCTTGTTATGAAGTTTATCCAACCTTCTCTTGCGAAGGTTGTAGGTGTTTCTACATCTGACTTTTCTTGGATAATTAAGTATCCACCGTGTTTTAGGGCTTCATAGACTTTAGGGATGACGACCTTTTTAGTTTCCAAGTTCATGTGTTGTAAAACGGTGTTGGTGAAAACTACGTCAAATCTATTTTGAAAGTTCATGTCTTGTGCTTTCATAAGATAAAAAGTCACGTCAGGATACTTTTTGCGGGCTATTTCTATTGCTACTGAACTGAAATCTAACCCTTCATATGCTACTCCGAGTTTTTTGAAGGCTGGATACCATTTGCCAACATTACAGCCCAAATCTAGAACCAAAGCGTTTAGCGGAATAAGACCAATAAAGTAGTCGAATGCGTCTGTTTCAGAAAACGGTTCATCCGCAGACGCTCTTGTTGCTTCTTGATCCCAGTTGATGTTATCATCACCTATGGCAGAGTTCTTGCGACAGATAAACATTGTTGAGCAAACAGCGTCTGAAGGATTGATGCTTGGGGTATCTTCAATTTTAATTGTTTTAAAGTTGGAAAGCAGGTTTTGAAGTTCGCTTCTTGTAAAGAAGCGTATTCTCGCCTCAGAGCGTTTGTGCACTACATCAGGAATTGGAATAGTTCCACAAAAAATTCCTTCTAATGAGAGAACCCTGTTGGCTTCAGCGCACACTTGCTCTGCAGATCTAACGTGCTCTAAGGTTTCGGAACAATGAACTGTATCAAAGGTCTGAGCGTGAAATGGTAAACTTTCTCCCGCCGCCAAGATTAATTTAACTCCTCTGAATCGTTTTTTTATCTTTTGAAGAAGGTTTCTGTCAATGTCTAGTAAGACGACATCTTTTCCTTCTTGGGTAAGGCGGAAGGCTAGTTTACCCCATCCTCCGATGTCGAGAACTCTTTGTCCGATGAAACCTTCATCGATAAATCTTTGCTGTCTATACAATAGTAGGAGTTTACCGTTCTTGTCGAAGTCGTCTCGCTCCCAACTCCAACTTGGCACTAAACTTGTTCTCCTCTCTCTTTTAATACTCGTTGAATGTCTGAGTGGCATTGACTTAACTCACCTTTTTTAACTAGCCAATAGTAGTCAAAGTAAGGTTCCTTTCCCTCTTCAGTGACGCTTTTTAGAATCTTAAAGCCTAAGTCTTGGAAGAGTTCTCGGAATTGATTAGGCAGTAATACTGAGGGATGATGGTAGGTCACTGGCGCATGTATGGATTGCCAATGCGGTAAGTTAATCAGCCAAAGCCCTTCTAGTCGTAAGATTACTCGGATTTCACAAGCGAGTATGTATGGTGCGTAGGAGTGTTCAAAACTGTGATTAGATAAAACGGCGTCATAACTTGATGGTGGAAAGGGTAAGTTGTGCATATCGTGAAGGTATATTTCTATTCTATGAACCTCTTTGGCTCGTTGAATGTTAGTTTCGCCTAACGTGACGCCGACGGCTTGAAAGCCCCTTTCGTTAAGTTTTTTAGTTATTAAGCCGTCGCCGCATCCTAAATCTAATATTCTCGGGAACTCTTGTGGAGGAATAAAGTGTGCAGTTTTGTCGGCAACAATCTGTGCAACGGCTTCTTCAGTTCGGCATGGTGAGGGGTGATGTTGGAGGTTCTCATCATACCAGCGGAGTTTGTCCAAGGATTTTCGCCCAGTCTTTTTTGTCTCCTGTGTGGATGATTGGGTATTCGTCGAGTGTTAAGACGTTTACTTGGTCGATTGGTTTGTTGAGGGGGCGGTAGTAAGGTATTTCAGCGTAGGTTTTTCTCCATTGAATGTTTGCCTTTCTGAAGAGGCGCACTTGGTAGTCTGGCCAGTCTCGTTTTTCTGGGTTGATTCTTGGGAATCGGAAACTCTCGACTGCTGTTTTTGATATGATTTGTTTCATGTTTTTTAGGAAGTCCTCGTTGAAGGTTTCGTCTGCGTCGCAGTGCAGGACCCATTCTGTAGGCACTAGGTTTTGGGAGTAGTTTCTTTCGGTGCTGAAACTTCCGCTGAAGTGTCTTACTAGTGTGGCGTCGGCGAATTTCTTGCTGATTTCAACTGTTTTGTCGTTTGTTTCGGCGTCAATCAGGACAAAGAGGAAGTCGACGTGTGGCTTTAAATGAGTGAGACATTTTTCTATGTTTTTTTCTTCGTTTTTGGCTAGAACGATAGCGCCAACTGATATGTTTTCTGCTGTTCGCTGGAATTTTTCTTTGTATTCGGGACTAGCGCGCAGTATGTTTGGCAGATCGTCTCGCTTTATTTTGCCTGATACTATGGCGTCTGTGTAGATTTGTTTTCCTTCTTCGTCAGCGTGTCTACCTAAGACTTGCATGTATTGTTCTTCGACGTAGTTGCGGATTTCAGCCCAAGAGTCTTTAGGTGATGCTTCAGGCTCAGATTTCCATTTTCCAATGTTTTCTTCTGGGTGTAGAACTTCAAAATACCACCGGAAGTATTCTCGAATTTCTGTGTCGGCGTCTGGAATGACGTTTCTGTTTCTATGCTTAATTAAAAAGCCTTGGATTTCTGCGGGAATGTTTCCTTTTCTTAAGGCTTCTCGCATTGTCGGCCAGTCACCTAAACCATGCTTTTCAACTCTTAAGCGATATTCAGACCAGACAGGGTTCTTTTCCCTGAGGTTGTTGCCTCCTCCTGCTATGTGAAAGTTGCGTGCGGCTCTCTCCCAAATTTCCGCTTTAGTTTTGATGTGTTCGTAGTAGTATTCGGGGTTGAGGTTGTAACATCGCCACCCATGAACGCCAGGAAGTAATGTCTCATGGACTACTCCTACGTATCTGACGCCTTCCTCGTATTTGAAAAGAAGATTTTTGAAGAAAGTGCTGACTACTTCGTTTTTTGTTCCGTCAAGTTCCACTGTTATGTCGTGGGCGTTGATCCCGAGCATGTTTATGCCTCTTTTGTCGGCTTCGCTCACTATGTTTTTTAGGTCTTTGCATAGTGGGGGGCCCATTAATTCGTCTGGGTCTGAAACTAATACCCATTCGCCTTCATTTACGTGCGCTAAGTATTCATTTCTTTGTTTGGCGAAGTAGTTGTCCCATTTGCGATAGTGGACTTCACAGCCCCATGTTCGTAGCCATTTTTTGCTTTTTTCAGTTAAGGTGTCGTCCACTACTATGATGCCACGATCAACGTATGGGCGCACTCGTCTGATACATTGTTTAACTTGTGGCATGCGTTCTTCGTAGATGCTCATACAATAGACAAGTTTTGGTTGTGGAAGAGGAGTCCCCAGTTGCGCCCAAGAACTTTCTATTTCGTCGACGAATTTGCTGATGTCTTCTCTTACTTTTTTTCGTTCTTCTTCAGTAATTTCCACTTGTTCAGAAGCCATATTTCTTAAACGCCTCGATTGTTTTTTGGATTCCTTGACTGAAAGAATATTTTGGTTTCCATCCGAAGTTTGAACAAACCATGCTGTTGCTTTTGATTTCTTTTATTGGTTTGTCTCGCTTAGTGAATCGAGGGGTTAGAGGAAAGAACTTGCAGATTTCAATGACAACTAGTTTCTGACTTAAAAAATCGTTTGTTGCGATGTTATAAATTCCTCGATAAGGTGCATGCGACATTAAGTGAATCAATGCTGAAACTAAGTCCTCAACGTAAACGTATTGGCGTTTAGTTTCTTCGCCTTCGTAGGCGATTGGCGGTTCTCCTTTTAAACAAGAGCGAATGGTATTTGGAATAATGCGTGGAGACAAGTCGTAGCCGTATGCGTTACAACTTCTCGGAATAACGATGGGCATGTCGCAGGTTTCCATATAGGATTGGGCGATTAGGTCTTGACAAGACTTACTTGTTTCGTAGGGTCCTCCTGCTACTGCTGGGTCGTCTGCTTCAGCGTTTAAGCGATCTCCGTATATCTTATCTGTCGACATCACCAAGATTTTTTCAGGTTGGATTTGTCGGCAGGCTTCAAGCAGATTCACTGTCCCCATTATGTTGGTTTGGAAGGTTCCAAGCGGGTCTTTTAAAGCGGTTTTAACGATTGCTTGACTTGCGAGGTGATAAACGTGGTCTATTTCGTATTCCGCCAAGATTCTTCGGATTAGCTTGTCGTCTGAGATGTCGCCTCGGACATATACAGACGGTGTTAATGCTTCGCTTATCCATTTTACCCAAGGGCTTGGGAGAAAGTCTCTAACTAGGCAGATTACTTTGTTTCTTTCTTTTAGTTTGCTTACTAGGTGAGAGCCTATGAGTCCTGAGGCGCCAGTCACAAATATGTTAGTCAAGGTATTTCAGAAACTCCTTATAGAGTGTGTTCATATCCCATCTGTGCTTTTCTTTTTTTATGTTTTCGCTGAAGGTTTGGCGTGATTTTCCGTCGGTCATCATCATCATCGCATCTATTAGGTCGTCAATGTTGAAATAGTGTAGTCGTATGGCGTGGCGTTGTTGCCAAACTATGTCTTCTGTTTTTGTCACAGGAATGAGCAATCCTGTGTATCCGTCTTCGACTATTTCGTTTGTGGCTGGGCAGTTAACGCCTATTACTGGTTTGTTGAATTGAAAAGCCTCAAGGTAGGTTAATCCGAAGCCTTCCACCATGCTTGGTTGAACATATACGTTGCAGAGCGCGTATAACGAGGGGAGTTTATCGGGTGGAAGCGTTCCCCACATATTAGTAAACCAGAAGCGTTTTAGTTCCAGCATTTGTTGCAGGGCTACTATGTTCGTGTCTCCGATCCCGCTGTGTAGAATGAGGAAAGAGTCTTTCGTTATTTTTTCGATGGTTTTGTAGGCGATCAAGAGTTTGTCCAAGGCTTTGCGGCGCCAGTTTCCTGCGACGCAGAGCATGATATTGGATAGTTCAACTTTGCTGGGTTGGGGTAGGGCTTGTTTAATGTAATCGTGGAAGCGTTTGTCGTAATTTTCGTTTAAGCGTATGCCGTGCTTTATGACGGCGTCACAGTATAGTCCCGCTTGCTCTAAGCATTGTTTCGTGTAGAGGCTTGGTGTGATGTAGGTGATTTTTTCGCTTAGTTTGTGGCTCATTGAGTCGAGGATGGGGACGCCTTCGGTTATGGCGTAGAAGATGAGGTTGTGTTCAGGAAGTAGTCTTTGGGCGTAGTTTATTGTTAAGTTGAAGATGTTGCCGACAAATAAAATGTTGTGGTCGGGTATGTTGGATACGTCAAAGTTGTAGATTTTAACGTCTACGCCTTCTTTTTTGAGAACTGATGCGACAGCCCGACTTACTTCACGGAACGAGACTGCTCTTAGGTCTGTTATAATGCCTAGTGGTTTCAGGCTTTAGCCTCCTGTTTTGGTGGTGTTGTGACTCCCAATATTTCCATTGCTCCGTTTATCCATTGGTCTACGAATTGTGTGCCTTTTTTTCCGTATTTTTGTATGATGGCGTATGTGCTTGGGTTTTCAAATTTAAGCGTGAGCAAGGCGAGGTCTAGAGTGGCTATTTCTTTTAGTTGGTTTCGATATTTCGGCACGGCTTTGAGGAATCCTCTGGCGGCGGCTATTCCTAGTCGAACAGGATTGACGCCTAGCCGTTTGTAGGCTTGTTGGGGGGTCATTCCGAGGGTTATGGCATCAACTACCTCTTCTGGTTTGATGGTTTTGAGCCATTCGAAGTATGTGTTGATGTGGCTTCTGATAAGGGGGTTCTGTTTGCTGAGCATGTTGGTTTTGACTGCGTTGTAGAATTTAGGTGTCATTTCAACGGTGACTGTTTCGGGGATTGGCTCTTCAGGTTTCTGCTGGAGGGTTGAAGACTTGTTCCTCTTCAGTTGTTTCCGTTGGGGTTGGGATTTGCGTTTCTCCGATGGTTTCAGTTTGTCTCACCTTTTTCCCTTTACTTGAAACTTTAACTTGGAAGAACCCTTCTTTCATCAGTTCTTTGTATGCCCATACGATTTGTCCAGGTGTTAAGCCTAGTTCTTTTGCGGCTTCTGCAACGTTGACGGTTACTGCGCCCGCTGTCATACGTTGAGTTAAGTAGTTTTGGACTTGTCGTTTTATTATTGTTTGCATTGTTGACGCAGGTGTTTCTGCTGGGGGCACTTCGGCGCTTCCAAGACCTCCTGATTTGCTTGTTTCAATCTCTTTATAAGCGGTGATGAGTTCTTTGCCAATTTCTCCTACGGTGCTGACTGCCATTGTTTTGTAGTCTACTTCTCCGCCTTCGCCTGGTTTGTGGAAGCGTTTTTCTAATGATTCAATGATGCCCATCAGTTGTTCTACGTCGGTTAAGGTCATTCCTTTTGCGCCTACTTTTTCTCCGATTTGGTCTACGATGTTTTGGAGTGAATCTCGTATTTCTTTGAGTTCATCTGTTTCGACTGGTTCTGTTTTGACTTTTTCTTCGTAGGCTTCAAGTTTCCCCCTTAGTTTCTCTAATTCCGGCATTATTTGGTCGGTTGTTGCCTTCACGACGCCTTGAACAAATTTTTCCTGCGCTTCTTTCTGCTCTTTGGAACGTATGGTTTCAATTAGTTCACCAACGGTTTCTTTGAGGTCTCCGACTTCTTTTTTCAATACTTCAACATCAGGACTTGCTGATGGTGATGCTGGCGAGTTTTTTGCGGCTTTTTCTCTTTCTTCTCTTCTCCATTGTCTTTCTTCTTTGCGGTCTTGATAGTCCATGTAGGCGAGGGTTTCCCAGAAACCTGGTCCTTCGCCTTTTCGTCTTGACCGCATCAGTTCAGCTAAGTCAAATGGTCGTTTTTCTTCTTTCTCTTCTTCAGATGGTGGTGGTCTGGGGACAATCGGCTCTTTCTCAGCCGTTTGAGTTTCGCCTTGTTCTGTCATGCGTATCCTCCTTTTAAGTATGCTTCAATCATGTTTTGGTAGTGTTGCACAAGTGGGCTTCCTTCAATGTCAAAGCCAACTATGTCGGCTAAAGTTGCGAATTCTAAGAAGCGATATACGAGTGTGCATGCGGTTTTGAGTCTTAAAATTGGGTCTACTTCTTTTGCTAACATGCGCAGAGCGTCTTCTAGTTCAGCCACTTGATTTTCAAGTTCCTTTCCTTTAGCGTGAAATTCTAAGGCTTCCTTCACAATCTTGCCTATGTCGTGTTTCACAGCCTCTTCGATAGGAATACCCATTTTCTGAGCCCATTTCCAATAGGCACCCGCAACTGATTTGCCGATTTGCATGTATTGACTAGTCCTGTCAGTGGCCTCTTTGGCTGTTTCTGTTTTGATTACAGTTTCTACGGCTTCAGCGGCGCTGACCGTGGGCGTTTTGACCATGCGCCTACCTGTTTTCTGCCATTGAAGTTCGTCTAAAAAGGCTACAACCTCGTCTATTGGGGCTGTGAATTCGGCATCACCTGTTTTTTCGTTTATGCTGATGTAGTTGGCGTCTATGAGTTTCTTGACCATGCCGACGATTTTTCCGCTTGTCTTTAGGTCTCTGCTGATGTGTTGGAGGGGAACCTTGTTGAAGAGCATGTTGGCTATCTGTAGATAGGTGCTTTCAAGTTCAGGCTTAAATTCAAAAGTCATGTTTCCGCAACCTCAGGATGGGCTAAGTGAAGTTCGTTACGGAGGACCATTTCGACATAAGTGGAAATTGCTCCCTTTCTTTCTCCAAAGAGTTGTCGCGCTTTTTTGATTAAGGCGTCTTTCAACTCGTTCGTTAAGGTCAGCGTAAGTTTAACAGTGCTTGGTTGCACTCTTTTTGAAGGTGAAGGGCTCAAACTACACTACCAAAGAGGTAGAATAGTCGCAGTTGAGATATAAAATTTTTGCAGAAGAGTGAGGGAGAGAGTGAGAGGAAGGGACAACAACTCTTTTAAATGACCCTCACTCTTCTGTCGAGCATGGAGGCACAGAGGCACTCCAAGTTAACTAAAGGCTCTCTAAGTCCTTTTTATGCTTTTCGCAAAGGTTCAGCCAATATACGTGCGACCCATCGAGTGAGATGTAGCCTATACCATAAGTGGCAGTATCGTGACAGCCAACTCTTTGACACATCTTACCAGACAAATTATTTCACCCCCTTTATCTTATGCCTTTATACTTCTTACTAACACCCGGAAAAAGAATAGTTCCATATTCTCTCATAGCATCTTGGCAGAATTTTCTTGCACGAACAACTTTTCTTCTAGCATTACTTCGGTGAACCGCTACTTGTCGTCGGTCTTTCATACCAAGATGCGCCGCTATCACTGTATCACTCTTGACACCTTCTTGGTGTAGTTTTAATACCTCAAGTTCTCTTTTACTAAATTTACACATTGGCTTGTCTCCTTTCAGGAAAAACGTAGGCTTCTAAGTCCTTGAGCCAATTTTCAACTTCGAGACCCATACTATTTAGGGCATCTTTGTGTAAAGTCGTCAATATTACAAGTCTAGGATGAATCTTCTTTAGATAAGTATTGATCTCGATTAGTCGTTTAGCAACGAGTTCTAGTTCCTTCTCTATTCCTTTATCCGTCGTCATTCGCCACGCCTCTTCTTATATAATAAACTCTTGTAACGGTTTGTCTGTTCAAGAAATACTTTGCACTCTTCCCGTTTTCTCTTTACTCTTGAGAGATAAGCATCGATTGTTTTCGGCGATAACCCCAGTGTTTTTGCGAGGTCACTTCGTTTTAATTTTCTAAGGTTTACCAACACGTTTTCTTCTTGTTTAGACAACTTACACATTATTCTGTAAGCAACTCCAATTTCAGAATATAGTAACTTTTCAGAATTAAAGGTTTTTCCTTAATAGTCAAGGAAAATTGTTTGTAAAAATGAGGTTCAAACAGAACTTTTGGAGTTTGTTTGAATAGGTGTTTTATCTTTAGTTTGTTGAGTCTGAGGGGGCCATTCTTCATCGCTCAGGAGCCATCGGTTTGCACAGATGCGGCATTGTAGTCGGTCACCTTCTTCTGAACGGAGAACCTGAACTATGGGTTTTGGTTGACCGCAGTCGGAGCAGATTTCTGGTTCTGACATTTTCGCATCTTCTTTATGGTTTCAATTACTGCTCGGATGTTGTTTTTAATCTCGGTGTTTGGGAAGTGTAATACTGTGTAGCCTGTTTGTCGTAGGTCTTCGTGTTCTTGGATGTCGACTTCGTTTATGAAGCCGACTTCTACGATTAAGTGTGTTGGGATGGCGATGTCTACAGTGTAGGTGCGCCCGCTTTTAGTGGCGACTTTGAGTTGCGCTGTGAAAGGTATGCCTTCCTTTTTTAGTGCATGCCAAAGTTTCCGCTCGTATTTCGTGATTATCGGTTTGAAGGGTTTAGGGAACGTCAACCTTCACCTTCGCCTTCTTCCTTTTCAGGCTCTTTTTCCTCTTCAGGCTTTTCTTCAGCCAAGGACTTCACCTCCTTTCTTTTTTGATTGTCTAGGATTTGGCGTAAATAAGACTTGCCCTCTCGAAAGAGTGTGATTAGTTCTTGTATGTCTTTGTTTCGCATGATTTTTGGGATGACGATGTAGACGGTGAATAAGCCTGTGAGGATTGAGCCGAGTAGGATGGCTATGACGAATTGTATGATTCCGAGAAGCCAGTTTATTATTGATTCGATTAGGCTCAAGGTAAAACCTCTGTTAGATTGTGGATAACTTCTTTCATTTGTTGGCAGTGAGAGTAGTCCAAGGTGAATATCCATAGGTGTTTGTCTGGTTGATGTTCTCCTGTTAGAACACACCCGCATGGTCTTTTGTCGGTTACGATCCCCGCTTCTCCTTTTAAGAGAGCGGCTCTTGATCGGAAGGGTTCAACTGAAAAGAGTTTGATGAACCAGAGGGTTAAGAGTTTGTTTAATGATTTTCTCATGTTTTCACTTACCTCCCCAGTTTTCGTCTTTCACCTTGTCTTTGACTTTTTGGCTCTCCGCCTTGATGCGTTCAAGTTCTTTAGCGTATTCGGGTGTGGCGTATTTTAGTTTGTCGTCTATGCTCATCAGTTGCCATTTCTCCCAGAGGTAAACGAGTGGACTTGCGGCTTTGTCAAAAACGTAGTCGAACAATCGAGGGGTTTGAGGAGCCCACGGTCCTGTTGATGTCGTTTCTTGTGCAACTTTTTTGGCGATTTCTATGGCTTCTTTAAAATAGGCTACTACGTAGTTTTTGAAACTCGCCCATTCAGGCGTGCCCAGAGGGTAAGGAACGTCTCTGCATCCTTTAAGACTCATGATTTCTTGTCTCCTTTTCTTTAAGTTCCATTTCGCGTTTTTTAATAAACATTGATAGACCAAGAAGAGTCTCTGGAATTTGCGTTGGAATGGCGATTGCAGGTTGTTTTGGTTCTCGCCTTCGCATTTCTTTAATCATTGTGCGCTGGTATGTTTGTTCTGCTCTTTGGTGAAACCAATTTGGGCTTGGTAGAAAAGACCAGCGGCTAGGTCGAATATTGGTTGGCGTTTTACATCGGGGGCAATAGCGTTCTCTGCGATAAAGGTGTTTCTTTGGGTTAACTGGATACCGAAATCCGCAGTTGGGACATGGGAGTATATATGTCATATTTTCATCCATTCTTCTATACATTTTTGCTTTAGCAAATCGGATGCTCTTAAGGGTTTATTGTGTAGAAAGAAGGCGGCTCCGCCGGTTCTGAAGTGTTTTTCTAGTTCTACGAAGCGGTTGAAGAAGGTTGGGTATTGTGCCTTGATGATGTTTAGGCTTTTGACTGATGCGAAGACTCCGCAGAGGCATTCGCCACTGTGTCCTATGAGTTTGGCGACTGGGCTGATCGGCAGGTTGTGTGTTTTGATGTAGTGTTTTACGTCGTCGCTTGTCCAATCGATTATGGGCGCGTATTTCCAGACGTAGCCTTTCTTGTTGTAGAAGATTTCTTTCATTTTTCGTCGGCGTTGAGATTCTTCTCGGCGCAGACCTGTAATCTCTGCTCTTTGAGGGGGCAGTTTAGATGTGAAGTCCATGAAGGGTTTGATTTTTAGGTAGTGACAGCACCAGCGTCGTCTCATGGAGGGCATGCCTTTTTCTAGGGCTTGCGTCTCAAAGTCTTGTTCAGGGCGGAGAATGACGAGTGGCCAGTTGAAGCGGTTGCAGACTTCTTTAACGTAGTCTTGGACGCCTGGCAACGCTACGGTTGTGTCGACGTGGACAACATATTTGTTGATTTCTGCGTCGGCTAGTTCCGAAAGCGCATAGTGAGTAGCACAAAGCGAGTCTTTACCACCTGAGAAACCGATGACTAGAGAGCGAATACAATATTCCTTGACAAAGTCGCGTGGGTTCATTTTCGTTTCCACACCCAGTCGCCTCTACATTGAGCGGTGCAAAAATATAATGTTTCATCATCAACCTTCATAGAGACCATTCTCAAGTCTGGCAGTAGCTGACCACAATTAGGACAGCCTATATCTCGACCACAGTTAGTGCACTTAACTCCTTTCCAACTCATTCTTTTGACCTCTTATCACCCGTGCAGGATGTTTGTTTTGTCTTCTTTTTCTCCGTAGGTGCAGACGACATAGACTTTTGAGCCGATGTAACTATAGTGTTTGAAGTGTTGACAGCGTGGTTGAGCCTCGCAGACATTTCGGGCGTCAACCTTAGTGTTTTGCTTGGGACACTTAACTAGAATTTCAGCGAGTAATAGAGTCATAGGCTTTCCTCTGATTTTTCTTGTGGACGAAGAATCGCTTTTGCACATGTTTGGCAGTAGGTGTTCTCCTTGCCCTTTATCTTTAGCACATATTTTGGCTCTTTTGGTGAAAGCGTTTTTTGACAACGGGGGTTAGAGCACTTTTCTGTAATGATTGGCTCTCTTGGTTTTGTCGCAAAGGGAAGAAACTTGTCAAGAGTCTCACTCATTATGGACACCCATCGTGAATTAGATAAACGGTGAAACATTTGTGGCAGACAACTAAATCATCCCAGCCATACATTGTGCCGAAATCTGGATGACCGCTTGTTGTGCGGTTGAAATAACCGATGAAAACGAGTGCTTCACCTTCGCTGTTCATGGTTTTGCAGTTGGGACATTCAAAAGCGAAACCGCCGCGAGGTAGTTTGTCGAGTGCATTTTGGCTTAGGTTAATTGTTATTTCAACGCCTTCTTTTTCGGTTTGGATACATTTCATTTCTGGATCACCATGTCCTTTCCAGGTGTTCTATGTGTTGGTTTCCATCGGGAGAGCACGGTTAGCAGTATTTTGTTTTCGCCGTAGTTTTCGATTTGACAGAAAGCCTTGTGTCCGTAGATGTTGATGGCTTTGCGAACTTCGTCGGGTATGGTTATTCTTCCGTCGAGTTGAATCGTGACTGTGTCTCTAACCGTTTCCGCGCTCATGTTTCTCCCGCCTTAGGCATTGGAAAATATTTGTTACGATATTTGATGTCTTGCACCATTTTTCTCTCGCAATGGTCACAGAAGTGACTTAAGTTCATCCATTTCATTTCATAGATTCCTTTAACAGCATCAGCCAGTTTGACAGCAAATTGTTTTTCGTCTGAAAGTTTTTTTAGGTCTGGTTTAATTAAGTCAGCCATAACGCTTTCTTGTTGCATCTCGGTTCTCACAGGGCAAAGTAGTTTAGGATAGAAAACACATCGCGGCTTCTTCTCAGGTTTGTGTATATACCCTCATCTCCGAAATGGCAAACTTAGAGGAAGTTCCTTATGAAGTCTTTGGTCATTTCTTAATTTCCGTTAGGTATATTGGGCATTGTTGCCATATCGTCTTACATTTTTTTATGTCGGCTTCAGTTAAGGGCATATACGTATGGGATTTGAAGGCTTTGGGACTCGCAACTAAGATGACTGCTTTGCATTCGCAACACTCAAGAAAAGATTTCTTAGTTTCCGACCATCTCTTTGTGAAAAGAAGGAAGGGGCAGAACTTATCTTTAGCCATGTTCTTCCTCCAATTTTTTGAACGCCTTTAGTATGGTTTCGGCGGTCATCTCGTATTTGAAGAGCGTTGTTCTTCCTTTGCGACCGCGATATAGGACTTGTTGAACCGAGAGCCAAGCATACTCGTCTGAGGTCAACCTTTTGAGAAGAGTGTAGATTCTCTGGGGGTAGAGCGCCTCGATGTGTCTGCTCTTGCATAGTTCAGTGTATAAGTTTGTTATGTTTTTGGTTGTTAGTTCTTGCTTCCTGCTGACCAATACTGTTGCGCTCAATATTAAGAGATAGAGGTGTTGATCTAGTTTTTTAAGTTCTGTCGCCCAATATTCTGTTTTCGTTTTGTCCCATGCTTTAACCATGACTTCCTCAGTTATTTTGTCGCCCTTGGATACTTCGCAAGCATTTCTTGCGATTTCAAATGCGAGTCTCGGGTCCGCGCCTAAGCGTCTCACTTTGGCTCCGATAAAGGAGAGTGCGCCGTAATCGTATTTCATGTTGCAGAGGTCTAGTCGTTGGGCGACGATGCCCGTTAACTCGGTTGCATCATAGGGTGGGAAGTATATTGGTTTGAAATTATAGCGTGATTGCACGTCTGGTTCAATGAAGCGACTGAATTTTCTGAACCCAAGTGTTCCTATGCAGAGCATCTGGATATTTTTGTGGTGTTGGATCGCCCTTTCGTAAAGACCGTGTAGAAAGCCGTTGAAGATTTTGAAGTGAACTATTCTTTGTATGTCGTCTAGAATAATGCGAATGTTCGTTTGACTGGATGTTTTCATGAGTGTATTTTCGGGTCTACGCCTTTCTATCCAGGATAGGGCGATGTCTAATTCAGTTTGGACAGTGTCGGCGAAGCCTTCAATTAAATCTCTGCGGCAGGGCATATAGAGAACTAAGTTTTCTCGGTCGGTTATTGTTCTCTTGAATTTGGTTAAGGTTAATGTCTTCCCTGTTCCTTTTTCACCTTCACAGTAACAATGCCAACCCATTTTCAGCCCTTCCGTCAGTTCCGCTATTTGCTTTTCTCTATGATGGAAGGTTGCAGGCACGAAGTCCGCCGAGAAGACTTCCCGGTATGATGGGTATGTCGTCTCCATGTTGGATTCCTTGATTAAAATCTATTTTGCGTGTGTTTCTTTTATAAAGTTTTTGCTTCATGTTGGGGGGAGGGGGTTTTTTTGTCCGAGGATGAGAGCCTACTAGTGCCCCCCACCCCCATTTATTGTAAGAAGGGAA
>Ga0315309_1000442_pt1 | contig 25070 bp, 21 predicted proteins | sample TDP4_MG_FD_203080 | JGI IMG/M metagenome (GOLD analysis project Ga0315309, IMG submission 203080) | Freshwater sediment microbial communities from Lake Towuti, South Sulawesi, Indonesia - TDP4 | ecosystem: Environmental > Aquatic > Freshwater > Lake > Sediment | place: Indonesia: South Sulawesi...
ACTTGCCCATCTTTCCTGACAGGACAGTCTCCCTGTAGATTTCCTCATACATCGCCTTCTGTTCGGTGGGGTTCTTGAGTGGGACTTCGCCGCCTCCCTTCACAGAGATGGCTTTAAGCTTCTTCGCTCCTAGAATCGCTCCCAATCCGAGTCTGCCGAAGTGATGAAATCTATCCACAATCGCATTGCTGAAATAGAGATAGTTCTCACCTCCACGGCCTATCGCGACAACCGACTGCATGCCATCATAAGTTGGATCTCTTAGTGCTTTCTCGACATCGAGAGGGGACAAACCCCAGAGCGACGCCGCGTGGACTATCTTGACCTTCGAGTCCTCAATGTGTAGGGCGACCACTCTCTCTGACGCTCCCTTGATGACCACGGCGTCAAAACCCGCAAACCTCAGTGCAGCCGCTAGGTGGCCTCCAACGTGGCTTTCTCCCAAGTTGCCTGTTAGAGGTGACTTAAACATGGCGATGGTCTTCGATGCGCAAGGATACACGCTGGTCAGATGTCCCGTGGCCAGGATTATGGGCGCGTCTGGCGAGAATGGGTCGATGCCTCGCGCACATTCTGTGAGGAGGAGCTCTATTGCGACCCCTTCACCGCCCAAACATCTTCGAAATAGGTCCGAGCCATCTGTGACTCGGACCGAAGAGGCGCTCAAGTCGATGTGCAGGATGTTCTCAGGCAAGTCTGTCACTCCTTCATCTCTTCGTACTTGAAGACATCGTGTGGACAGAACTTGCCGCAATTGCCGCATCTATCACAGATTATCGGAATCCTCTTTCTCTGATCCAAGGCGAGAGCTCTGAACTGGCATCCGGAAATGCAGTCGAAGGTCTTACAACCTTCGCATTTGGAGGCAATTAATGAGACTCCCCCCTCTGGCGCAGCAATAAGGGCGTCCAGCTTACATGCGGTGGCGCATTCAGGGTCCTTGCAGAATCTGCACACAACGACGTCGAAACGATTATCTAGAGTATGTCCTGACCTGACGAAGACCGCTGTTCTCTTCGCGCCGACCGAGTTGAAGAGCTCCCTTGAGCAGGCGAGCACACAGCTATAACAGCCTACGCATCTCTCGGGGTGCTGCACCTCGATATGAAATCTCATCTGACCGTTGCATTCCTATTCAGTTTGAGGTCCATACCTTCTTGAGGAAGTCATTGATCTGCGAAGAGTCCCTTGGGCCGACTAGGATCTCCCACTTGGTCGTGTCCTCGAGGTCGCCCCTTAGCCTCGCAGCCAACCCCGGGATAATGAGTTTCCTGTGTTTCACCTTCTCCTCCATCTTGGTCGACGCTAGGGTGTCTCTGACCAGAGCAGCATTGAACTGCCCTCCGGCAACCGAGCATTCAACCGCAAGTCCTCCTGTATCGATTCCTATGAGGTGGCACGTTATCCCAGCCGTTTCAAGGTCGCTCAGAACCGTGTAGTAGGTTAGTGCAAAGTTGGTGGTGACCAGAACTGGAGAATTCTCGTCCGGGCTTCCGATTGCCTTCAGTCCCGCCTCGATGGCGACTGGTTTTCTCGGGTCGGTGTAGACGTTCTGTCGCAGAGTCACGATCGGCAGTAACGCCCAAGGCTCCATTGTGTGCATGACGACGAGATCGGTATATCGAAGGACCAAGTTGGCTGCAAGACAGGCCTCTTTAAACGATGTTGCTGTCGGGTCCTCCCCGGTCAGCCACACGATCGCAGACACGCCCATGATTGGATATCCAACGTCTTTGTCTCCCTTCTGGATCGCAGATCTTCGAAGCATTGTGAGATTACTGGTCATGTCCATGAGTTGCTTTCCTTCAAGAAAAGTGCCCGGATCAAGTACGATATTTTCAACGCCGATGGCCCGCAGAGTTGCTGCAAGAGACTTCAGCCCTGACATGTCACTTGGAGCATAGGCCACTATCGGGCATGAGTACTGCTTCGCCAGATAGCCCATATCCTTCCAGTTGTCCTTAGTGGCTGCATAAAGCAGAGGCTTGACGTCGTGGACTCCCTTCTGCTCGAGCGCGGATCGCATCACCTCGCTGTCGAGGCAGCAGAGGATCAAGGGCAGCAGGGTGGATTTCGAGGCAACCGAAACTGCGTGAGCGAACTTCTCGGGCGCTCTCGAGGCGTATCTTATCGCCACCATGTCCAGTCTGAGCTTCTGACCGATCCTCTGAACCTCATATGCTTCGACCGATTTGCATCTCTCAACGATCTTATCGTCATCCCATGTATCACTGACATCAATGGCTATGGCAGTCGGATTGTGGTACATGAGCTCGTGTCTATACATGACCTCTTTCCCGCCGAGCTTCACAGCCTTCTCTCCGACTCCTACCAACACCTCCTTGATGGGGGGAGCGATGAGTTCCTTCAGTCTTTCGAGCTGAGGCCTATACTTGGCGGTCTTGAGCGGGGGACACCCCTCGGGTACGGCTTTCCTCTCGAGCAGCAACGAGGCGAATGACATACAGTTGACTTCGCCGCATTCGCCGCAGTTCGTCTGTGGAAGGAACTTGTAAACGGTTAGTAGAGTGGCTTTCTCTGGCATCTCTGCGTCACCTCAGTCCTGAGACCCAATCTCCGACCTCTTGCTTCGATTCGACCTTCCCGAAGAGTTGGTCTGCAAGCTGTTTGAGAACTCTGATCGAGACAGGATGACTCATCATGAAGAGGTCGCCTCCGGAGAGCATGATAGTCAGTGCCGTGATCGTCTCCCAGATCGGCCCGCGAAGCTCCTTTGGCCCCCAGCTGTCGCTCTTTATCCAAGACTCTCTTGCGCCCCAAGCGTTGCTGGCCGGTGCCAGAATAGGCATCTGCAGATCCGTGTCGCCTAGGAGACCTCCAAGTTTGATTCTTTCCATCAGACTCACAGAGTACTCGATTCCGTACCCAAGTGCACCAGTGGTGGGATCCATCACAATCTGAGACTTTGGTAGGCCTTCATCTAGGAGCAGCCGATTCAACTTCTTCTGATTGTTCAAGTCCATCGATGTGAAGGCGACAACCGAGTGCAGGTGCTCCTTCGCCGCCTTAACTACATGCTGGTAGTCCGAGTCCAACGTCGCCGGGTTCAAAAGACATCTCTCGCCGTGGGTGACTTCTGCAGCGGCCTCGAGAACGAAAGGATCCTTCTGCTTGTTGCCTGAACCACCTATCACCAGAGGAACGTCTACGGCTTGGAGGACGCGTTCCACGGTCTTGGCAGCCTCCTTCGGCGAAGTATCTTTCAGAAGGGGATCTGTGCTCACGAGGTTCAGAGAGACGAGGTCTGCGTGAAACTCCTCGATACATCTCTTGGCCCACTCTGCAGGGTCTTCCATCACGCCTTCGAAGTGCTGTCTGACAGCCTTGGCCAGAGGGATTGCCATATCGAAGACGTCCATGGCGAATACGGGCCTATTCGGATTGACGGCTTCAAAGCTGTAGAAGGGTAGTGTCCTGTGTCCGCCGACCTTGATGATCTTACCTCGGGAACCTCCATCAGACTTCTTTGCTCCGAGTTGCACTTCGGCTACGGTTCCAGCGTAAGACTCGATTGGAGGCATATACTCTCCTGCGATGAGCTTGTCAACCATCTTTGGGGGAGCCACAGGCGGGATAGCTCTGGGCTGAAGGAGCGCTCTCGCCGCGGGTTGGAGAACTAGAGTCAACTCTTCGGCCGCGATCTCAACGTTCTCGATCTCAATCTCGCCGAACTTCTCGAATATTTCAAGGAACCTCTTGCTGAAAATGGCGATGTCCTTTTCGTCCAATGGAATCACTTCGCCTTCTCCGCATGTTTAATGATAATCTTCTCGGCGGTGATCTTTGCATTCTTCAGGATGATGCGGAAACCAGCTGTTGAAGGAAGTTCAACTGTGGGCTGGAAGAGAGTTGGTTGTAGTTGTGCGGCCTCTTCTGGGGGAGCAAGTTCTTCCGCTTTCGCTTCTTCCTTTCCTGCCTCAGCCTCTTCCTTCCATCTCTCGACCACTGGATGATTCTTCTGCTTCAGGAACTCTTTGAGTTCAGACACGGTTTTGACGTCGTTTTCAGATGCTATCCTCTCTGTCAGATCAGGCGGTATGCCGTCCTTTACCCTCTCTTTTATCTGGCTTGGCATCCAGACAATTCTCTGCCAACCACCATCTGCCTGAAGGAATTTGGATGAGCGAGTGTATTCGACTGCGATTCCACAGAAACCCTCGTTCTGGGTGCCGCCGCTTGTGTGTCCAGCCATCGTCGAGAACGGAAGCCCGTTGACACACGCGCCTTTGAAGTCTCTATGGATTATCCCGGCGCCATCGACTTCTGGTATATAGAATGCGATCGCTTCGAAGCAGCCGCACGATGTATGAGGATGATCAAACATCGAGTAGAGCGAGATGCTCTTAACTGACCCCATAGTCTTCTCTCGTATTGTCTTGTTGATTCCCTCGTACACGCCCTTGACGGGATCGATGCAGTCGCCCTTCGGAACAGGGAAGTTTGGTCCCTTTGGATCTACATTGGAAGCAGCTCGAGCATCGAACCAGCTGATTGAGCCGCACGAGGCGATCCTATTGGGAGTTATCACGCACATGTGAGTAGGAGCAAAGGATTGGCACATTACGCAGCCATAGAACTCCCCAACATCCTCGTCTTTCAGCGTGCGAGCCCTCGCATCTCTTGCGGAGTAAACCGCTAAGGCCTCTGGCAGAACTTCCTCGACCTTGGGCAAGTCCGTGTAAAAGGTGACTTGGATCTTCTCGATGATCGGCAGGCTCGACTTGTAAAGCATCATCAGAGCCTCTCCGACCAATTTAAGAGAGTTTAGTCCTTTCTGATACGATCGCTTGCTGATCCTGAGCCAGATATCCGACCTTTGGTTGAGGTGCATTACACCTTCAATATAGTTCATGAAGTAATGCACTCTGCGTTCAAGTACGCCTTCGATGTCTTTGTCCACCCGCTTGCCCGCTGCCTCGATCAGTGTCCCGATCGGATAGCTTCCTCCAACCTTCATGTCCGATAGATCTGGTCCCAAGACGACAATCTTGCCATCCTCGACCTCTTCTAAGGGTTTCACTCGAACCAGTTCAAACTTCTTGGGGATGTCGGGACCTCCGAACTCGACGTACATGTCTGGCCTTCGTATCCTCTGTCCCTCATACATCTCCCCAATCTCAACAGGAAACTTCTTCAACTTCTCTTGGAAGCTTGTACCATTCATCTCGATCACCCATGTTGCTTAACCATAGACTCCAAACTCTTCTTCCAGTCATGTTCATTCATGTTCCGAAACGAGAAGTCCGCGTTTGGCTGATAGAAACGGTCGATCGACACCGTTTTCAGGTGAGGGGCGAAGTGCTTCAGCGTTGCTAGCATCTGAGACTGGAAGTAGTAGATACTCCCTGCGAAAAGTACAAGATCATAATTTCCTTTCCCATCAAGCCCTTTCCAGCCTCTGTCTCTTAGCCTGTTTGTCAGGTCTTCGACGCCGATACATACCATCGGAAAGTCGGATCTATCTTTGACGCTCTTGTAGACTCCCGGAGACACCGCGATTTGAACTTTGAACCGTTTGGCGAGTCGAAGTATGCTGTCCAGTGCATCTCCGACTTCATCTTTCGTAGAGTTACCACCCAGGACAAGGAGCGGCTTTTCCGCTCTTTCCAGCAACTTGGGCAACCCTTCGGGAGGAAGTGTATTTGCCATCTTGGGTCCTGGCACGTTCCCGGTTTGCCAAGGCGTCGCCATCTATTGCACCTTCCTTATCTGACTCTCAAGCAGGGTTGGATCGGGTATTTCCATAGGCTCCCATCCCTTTGCCTTGAGTTCACCCAGAATCTCATCTTTCATCGCGATCGGGAGATCAGTCTCGCTCCGAACAAAGAGGTCCAAGTCTGGAGGCGTTGTTCCGTACATCTTCCTATGGAGGTCAACGTAGTGTGCCACTTTGATCATTCGTCCTTTCGATGTGTCGTTTGGACGCATTACCAGCTTTGCCGCCATGACTATCGCTTCTTCCTTGGTCTCGGCTACATAGACAAGGTGTTCAGGAGTTGGCCCAACGAAAGTTCGTTTTCCGGTTCTGGCATCGATGACTGTCCACTTCTCTCTGAAGTCAGGTCTTCCGAGGTAGGCTCTGCGGTATTTCGCTCCGTGTGGCCCGACTAAGACTGGTATTCCAAATCTGTTCGCGCCGGTTGCGATTGAAGCTGCTTTCTGGTGTTGTGCTCCCCAAGCAACTGCGACCGCTCCCACTCTGTTAAGGATGTAATCTGCGATCTCCTCGAAGTTTGCCCGTAACCTCCGTTTTGCGAAGATGTTTGCTATCTTGATCGTGGCGCCGATGATGTGTGCGTTCGAAACGCAAGAACCAGTGTTGACGACACACCCGGCATCAAATTCTCCAGGGTATTTCTCGTAAAGCGTTTGTCCATTCTCATCTCTGTGTCTAGCGATATCCATCGCGGAGCACCCTGAAGCAACCACGATGTATCTGCGCTTCGCGAACTCATCGGCCATCTCAACAAGTTCTTTGCTTCCATTCGGGTAGTTCGAGCAGCCAACAAAAGCTACGACGCCTGGTATCTCTCCCATAACGATGGGTCTGCCGACGTTTCTGATTTCCGTGTCAAGTATTGGACCTCTTCCAGTCCTGATCTTGAACTTCTCTGAACCTATCTTTTCTTTCGCAGCGACTCGGAGAAGGTCAGTTATGGGTATCTGTTGTGGGCAAGCGCTGGAGCACCGCCCGCAATTCATGCAGAAGTCGTAAATATCCACGAGTTTGGAGAGGTCGCCTTTTTTTGCTGCGGATACTGCGTCGTTCATGGCGAGATCGTTCGGACATATCTTTCTACAAGTTTCACAGTTCGTGCAGAGCAAAACTTTCTTGAGAATCTCCTGTTCATCATCGCGCTTCATGGCTCTTCTCTCTGGAGCGACTGCAACTGCGGTTCTAACGGCCACTTCACCCGCCTTGCTAGGATTCTTGATTAATGCGGCCATCATCTTTCTTGAAACAAGATCGCCGACTATGGCGTCCACAGGATCAGATGTACGGTCGGGTAGACCAGCGCATACCTGCTCTATCGTTGCGATGACACGACTTCCCTCGGCATTTGCCTGTTCAACTATGTCGGTCCGGATGCATTCTTGATCTATCATTATCACGTCGGCTATTCCAGACCTAACAAACAAAAGCTGTCTCGACAGTGGACCGACGATCTTAGCTCCACGCGAGTAGCGGGCAAGCTCATGCGATGTGCAACAAATGCCAGCGATTTCGACCTTTCCGTGGAGGCCTTGCGCCTCCAAATAGTCGATCGCTTCCGCCCCAGGAGCGATGTTGTGTCCCACGCAAAGGACTACTGGTTTTGTTGAATCAACCACGCCCATTCCGAGATCAGCAAGAGGGGCTTCAGCTTCTCCACGAGGATAGGGAAGACTCGAGACCTGAGCAAGGTCCGAGACCTCCAGCGACACATTATCCATCATTCCTGCATGAAGGGCTTTGGACTCAAAATCTAGGTAGCTTTCCTCCATTCCTGTAGCGGTTGCCGCGAGCAGTTGGGTTATCTGATCGCCGACATATTCGACGACCTCTTCCAAGTCACCCAAGACTTTCGGCCTGATGCCGCAGACGGTCCGGATGATCGGAGCCTCAACATCAACGTCCATTCCGAGACTGATCGGATGGTTCCTTCCAAACCTGTCGATCAAGTATTCCAGCATGTGTTTGGCGTGCGTCGCGTGTGCAGCGGCACCCATAAGGCACGCGAGTAGAACTGTTCTGCCTTGCTGCGCCTTTATGTCAAGGCCGCAGGCGCCTTTGCGGTCTTGAGAGAGGTCGCATTTGCCATATGTGCACAGGCAGCACATGTCGCAGAGCGGCGAGTAGAACGGTTCGTATCGCTCAAGAATCTTAAAGTCCCAAGACCGTAGCGCGGTTATCGACGGGTAAGGTGTAGGCCCCTCTGGTTCTTCCCAGTCCTCTTCGACGAGTTTGCCTATTACCAGCTCAAGCCCCTTGACTTTCGCTATGCTCGACTCTATCTCTTCAATGGTTATCTTGGTTGCCGTCTTACCCACAAGTCTTCCCTCTTCTGCAGAATCTCAAGAAACTGATCTGTGAAAGTGCGCATCTCAAGGAGTCCTTCTTCGGCTGCCAGCCTCCCAAGCGGCGTGAGCACGTATACATTGTGCTGATAGGACTTCACGATCAGCTCGTAGGAGGAAAGTGTATTGAGGCTGTCATTGAGTACTTTCGGATTGACTTTCAGTGCTCTCAATAGCTCGCTGAATGACAGCGACTTCTCTTGTAGCATAGAAAGGATTCGTAGCCGTGTCGAGTTGCTCAGCAGTTTGTGCATCATGGCGAGTGCTTCGTGTCTGTCCAGCCTTCTGACCTCGCCACTCAAGATCAAACCATTGGTCCCCTGGACGATGCGGTAATTACCAATTGGTAAGCCAGCGTCTGGCAGGTTGGAAGATCTGGAGTAATTACATTTGTGTAACCTATAAGGTTGACTAAGCCGCCAAATTAGATACTAGAGATGATCATGCCACAGCGCCGACTCGAGCTAAGCAAAGAGCGCCTATCCGATATGGTTGGAACAACCGGCTCGGTTTGGGTTCCCTGCTTTGGAAGCGCCCAAAAGCGACCATCCATAGCTCAGCAAGTGGCCAAGACCTTTGTTAACCCTTATATGAAACTCGTGTCGAAAATGCCATCGTCTCACGATTCAGCCCTGAAGCTCGGAAGGAGGCAAGATGTCACAAAAGGGAGTTCGAGAACAGCTCGTAAGGTGGGCGAGGGTGAAATCACCTTGGGTCCTACACCTCAACACAGGCGCATGTATCGTCTCGGGATAAAGCCCCTAGACCCATGAGACGCCTGTGACATCGAGGTCGTCGCAGCCCTCACTCCACGCTACGACTTGGAGAGATTTGGAATCCTAGCCAAAGGCAGTCCGAGACACGCAGACATCATAGCGGCCACCGGGCCTATCACGAAGCAGGTCAAAGACCGAGTTGTCAGGATATACCAGCAGATGCCTGCCCCGAAATTCGTCGTCGCGGTAGGCGAATGTGCCTGTAGCGGCGGAGTCTTCCAGAACTGCTACAGCGTCTATGGAGGAATAGACAAAGTCATCCCGGTGGATGCCTACATCCCAGGATGCCCGGCAAGACCCGAGGCAATAATTGACGGCGTTGCAAAACTGCTATCTAAACTGGGTAAGGGTGAGTGAAATTGTCATCGCCACAAGAACTGGAAATCGTAGAAAGGCTAAAAACTGCAATTGGCGCTGACTCGGTCCTCGAAGCAAAGTTTCCCAGACCTCGCAGACTCTTCGTTACCGTTCCGAAGCAGAGCCTCCAGAGCGCGGCCAGGTATCTGAAAGAAAGCGAGGGCTTCTCCCATCTCTCAACGGTGACGGGCCTCGATAATGGCAAAGACCTTGAAGTCATCTATCACCTGAACCGGGTCGACGTCGAGCTGTCTCTAAGAACCAAGGCGTCCTATGACGATCCAACTCTTCCAACTACCACAGGGATCATCCCCGGTTCGGTTCTTTATGAACGGGAGGTTCACGATCTCGTTGGTGTCTCCTTTGAAGGGCATCCGGACCTTTCTCCATTGGTGCTCCCAGACGGATGGCCAGCAACGCTCCATCCTCTGAGAAAGAACATGACCATCGAGCAGATTCGCAGCGCTTATCCGGGCCCTGCAGCATCTCCACCCCAAGAGAGCCCCGAGGAAAACACATTCTTGGTTCCGTTCGGCCCACAGCACCCCGCACTCAAAGAGCCAGAGAGTTTCACTTTCAAAGTCGACGGAGAGACCGTGGTAGAGGTCAAACCCAGAATCGGCTACAATCACAGAGGTGTGGAGAAAGCACTCGAGAATCAGACATGGATACAAAACCAGATACTGATCGAGAGAGTCTGCGGCATCTGCTCATGCTCGCACACACAATGCTATACACAGGGCGTCGAAGAGCTACTCGGACTACAAATTCCTCCGAGAATACACTATTTGAGGACAGCTTTATTCGAGCTAAATAGGATACACAGCCACTACCTCTGGCTCGGCGTCGCTGGTCACGAGATAGGCTTCGACACTCTCTTCATGTACGTCTGGCGCGACCGAGAGATAGTAATGGACATACTAGAAGCACTGACCGGCAACAGGAACACCTATTCGATGAACATAATTGGCGGGCTTCGCCGAGATTTTACACCAGAGATGATCGAGAAGACCAAGAAAGCGATGGACATTCTAGAGCAGAAGGCGAAGGAGTACAAGAAACTCGTCCTTGCGGAGCCTACACTTATGAAAAGAGTAGCTCGTGTCGGAGTACTGAGACCAAGAGACGCCATCGACACATGCGCAGTCGGCCCGACAATGAGGGCCTGCGGAATAAAGAGGGATGTGAGAGCTGATGACCCTCATGCGTCCTATAGTGAAATCCCATTCAATGTGATTACGTATGATGGGTGTGACATCGCCAGCATGACGGTGGTGCGGCTGGACGAGCTCGTCGAGAGCACGCATATTGTCAAATACGCGCTAAGCCATTTGCCGGACGGCCCAGCCTCGGTCAGGGCACCGCGCCGGATTCCGCAGGGGGAAGTCGTAAGCAGGGTTGAGGCACCGAGAGGCGAATTAATCCACTATCAAAGAAGTAATGGAACAGAGAAGCCGGAAAGGTACAAGCTTAGATGCCCGACCCTGGCGAATGTTCCGGCTGTCGTCAAGATGTTGACCGGCGGAAACGTTGCAGACATACCCATCGCGCTGGCAGCCATAGATCCATGTTTTAGTTGCACAGATAGGATGACGTTCCTCGATGAGAGGACCGGAAAGAGATGGGTTTGGAGCGAAGACGACCTGAAGAGGTACTCGAGGGCGTGCGCTGCTGGAAAAGTGAAGAACCCTGTTCAGATGGCAAATGTAGGTTGAGGTGAGATCTTATGGCGATGATCGGAGAGCTGCTTCGAAGCTTAGGGAAAAGGCCTGCGACCAGACGCTATCCGTTCGAGAAGTCCGAGGTACCTACCGGGCTTCGAGGCAAACTCGTCTACGATATGGTCAAGTGCATTGGATGCGGCCTCTGTGAGAGAGACTGCCCAGCCGGTGCGATAAAGATGATCGGAAAAGGGAAGACCTCCGAGTTCGAGGTATATCTGGACCGATGCACATTCTGCTCGCAATGTGAATACGTCTGCCCCGTAGATGCAATCGCGATGACAACCGAATGGGAGCTGGCCGGATTCTCGAAGCAGGACCTGACTCTCAGCTTCAAGAGGCCAAAAATTGAGGCTCCTGCACCTCAGCCGCCTGCCCAAGCGCAGTAGTTCCACACGTCTCGGGTGAGCGCTATCTATAGATAGTTGGTATCATAGTTACCCGAGGGCCTGCTGCGTTGACAGAGAAGCCCAAGATATTTGGCAACTTGGTGTCTGAGGTCATAAGAAAGAACCTCTGCATGTTCTGCGGCGCCTGCATAGCAGCGTGTCCAGTCTCAGTATTGGCTCCTGAAGGAGAACAGCCGACAATAAAGGGCAAATGTATACTCTGCCAAATATGCTACTACCAGTGCCCGAGAACGGGGTACGACACCGACGCTGCATCAGCGCGGAAGAGATACGCTTCCGAATCTGAAGTCTTTGTCTTCGGTCGAACCAGCCTAGGCGATGAAGCTATCGGGCAATACCGCTCATGCTCGCTCGGCAGATCCAAGAATGACGATGTTCTGAAGGTCTGTCAAGACGGTGGGGTGGTGTCCTCTCTCGTTTTGCATGGATTGAAGTCGGGGCGTATCGATGCTGCCGTTGGAACGATGGCAGGGGCTGAATCTCTGTGGAAGCCTCGTCCCGTTGTGATGACCAATGAAGGAGATGTTTTGAGATGTGCTGGTACAAAGTACACTCCCTCTCCGAATCTAGTCGGACTCATGTCCGCCGTGGAGGAATACATGAAAGAGCGGGTAGCTATTGTCGGAACTCCATGTCAAGTTCAAGCGCTCAGGCGGATGCAGACTTCGCCACTAGGTTGCAGGAAGCTGACCGACCATGCTTCACTTGTCATCGGACTTTTCTGCATGGAGATCTACGCCTACGACAGGCTCATCAAAGAATATCTGCTGCCGAAGGGTGTTGACCCCAGAAACATCACAAAATTTGCAATCAAGAAGGGGAGGTTCAGAGCCTCTTCTGATGGAACAGAGTTGCTATCGACAACCATGGATGAAGTCAACGAGTACACTAGACCAGCGTGCAAGTTCTGCACAGATCTGACATCCGAACTTGCCGACATATCTGTTGGCGGCATGGCCGGTCATCTTGGATGGTCGATCGTGATGGCCAGAACGCAGTTGGGCGAGGACTTCCTCAAAGAGGCCGCCGACTCTGGCATCCTTGAACTGAGATCATTCGATGAAACTAGGTCTGGACTCAACCCTGTCATTAGGTTCTCCTTGGCGAAGAAGCAGAGGGGCGGGACGGCCTAGGCTCCTCACGCCACTGGGTAGCGAGCAATCGAGCGGTGGTGGCATGCAGATCAGGACACATACAGCACTCCACGTTCTGAAGGGTGCGGTGCAAAAGGTTCTGGGTGCAAAATGGACGGCTGGCGCCTTCATCGAAGGCGAAAAGGGAAGACTCGTGGTTCAGTTCCATCGAAAGCCAAGCGATGATGAGATGATGATGATCGAGGAGGAGGCGAACCACAAGATCTCGGAGAACGTGGCTGTAGAAGAGGTGGAGATTGACAGATCAGGGGCAGAAGAGCGGTGGGGAGATCGGATCTACGACCTGTTCCCCTTACCAGAGGAGTTGACGAGATTAAGAATAGTGAATATCGCAAACTGGAACATCAATGCATGTAAAGAACATCACTGCCGGAGGACGGGCGAAATAGGCGCGATTAGGATTCAGAAGATACGGTTCCGTGATGCTAAGAAGCTTCTGGAGATCCCATTCATCATAGAATCGACGACCCGAACGAACTAGCATTCATTCAACGCCCGTGGAGCCGATTTTCGTTAGGATCTCCGAATTGGCATCTTCGGACCTCACCTTCGGCAATAGAAACGCTGCCGCTATGGAAGTCAGTGACAGTAAGAACATCGTCTGGAAAGCAGCATAGAGTCCAGATTGATTGACAACGATCGTTGCAAGCCAAGCTGAGAGCGACCCGAGACCAAAAGTCAGGAAGAAGAGTATTCCATAGACGAACCCGCGCTTATCCTTCGGCGTCACCAACCCAGCAAGCGCCGACCCAGCTGGCTGCGACGCGAAAATCCCGACTCCGTACATACCGATGAACAGACCAACGCCGGAAAGGGAGAATGGCAGATATTGGAGAAGTACAAGGCTGGCGCTCACTCCGAAGGCGGATCCTATTATCATCCTTCTCGCCCCAAACTTGTCCGTTCCTCTTCCCCCAGCATATTGACCCAGTATTCCAACTACCAGTATCAATGAAGCGGCGATTGCTGCTGTCTCGATCGAGAAGCCCTTGACGGTTGCGAGGTAGGTCGGAAAGAACAATTCTATTCCCCGGAAGAATAGCCCGGTGGAAATGCTGAACAAGAATACCTTCCGCAGATCCGGTATTCTAAGCAGCTCCGAAAGGCCTGTCTTGCTCGAATACTCTGAACCCGTCGACGAAGTCTCAACTCTGACTCTGCTCATTAGTGCAGCTGAGACTAGGGAAAGAATGGCCAAGGCCAGAAACGGGTATCGCCATCCGTATCTGATTCCTGCGAAAGCTGCTAAAACTGGCGCAAAAACTTGTCCCACACTTCCTCCGACTCCGTGGAGCCCCATCGATGCGGCCATCTTACCCGGAAAAGCCTTAGACAGGAAACTGTTGGCTGCAGGGTGATATAGGCTGGCCCAAGCAGACATCAGCAAGAAGCTTATGGCAAAGCCTAGAAGGTCACCCCAAAACATCATCACGACGCCTGAGAGCCCCGAGAAGAGCAGATAGGCAGAGATCACTCTGACCTCGCCCCACTTGTCCGAGAGGTAGCCGCCGAAGAGAGCGCCCACACCATAGGAGAGATAGCCTAGAGAGGCGACAAATCCGAGCGTGCCCAAAGAGATCCCAGTTTCAGCGACTATGAGAAGGAGCAATGGGGGCAGAACCAGAAAGATCGAGTGGTTGAGAGAGTGGGCCACGCTCATGATTGTCAATACCGCACCGCGGCCAACTATCTTCATGTAGACCAAGTCTGTCCCCACGCTAATTGAACTCGATCTTAAGGATTTGGTGCGCGCGTAACCCGAAAACATGGCCCTCTGCATGTTCAACAGACCGGCGCAGAATTTATCAGTCGTAATCGCGGCGTAGTAGCCGGATCCTTCGTTCAGCGAGCATATTGGCGGATGAAGCCATACTCGTGGCTTGTCGATCGCGGAGAAATCTTGCATCTCGATCTTAGACAGTGTCACGATGCAATGTGAACAACCACTGCATTCTCAACTTTTTCTTTGGCCGACCTTCGGCCAGAATCTCTGATGAATCCATTCCATTGTGGCCTCTCTGCGTCATTCTTATTACTGAATCGCGTGGAAATGGCACCTCCATCACTCGGACGGTGTCCGCCCTTGCAGAAAGAGGCTGCTCAGAATTATCGGCACAACATCACTGCTACCAGGGCAGAGGGTGTGTTGCACTCGATCTACACCAGTTGCACTCAACCGTACCTCCCTGCCCTTGCGGTGAGGATGGGCGCCGACGATCTCATGATGGGGCTGATAACAGCTCTCCCTCAGGTCGCGAGCACGATAGTCCAGGCTCCAGCATCGTTCGTATGCACCAAGTATCGCCAGAGACGCAAGGCTTCGATGCTGGCCACGGCTCTTCTGAATAGATTTATGTGGATCCCGATAGCCTTCTCGCCGTTCCTAGTTTCATCTTGGCCCTTTGAATCTATTGCCTTGCTACTTGGACTTTCTTCGACATTCAGCACGATAGCCACACTCTTCTGGACAGACTTGATGGCGGATGTCGTCCCACCTAGGAGGCGGGGGCGAGATTTCGGGGTCAGAAATGCCTTGATAGGAGCAGCGAGCGTCGGCGGGCTGCTCTTGGCTGGTAAATTCCTTACCACTGTCAAACCGTTTCCGCTGAACTTTACGGTACTCTTCGCGATCGGCTTCATCTTCTCACTCGGATCTTGGTTCTTCTTGGCGCTTCTGCGAGATCCCGGCTCCGACATCGATCTTGATAGACCAAATAGGCTCAAGATGTCAGACCTTTGGGAGAATCGTACTCTTCTCAAGCTGTCCCTAGTGTTCGGCTTCTGGAATTTCGCAGTGTCATTGCCGGGTGCGCTCTGGACCCTATACATGATCCGAGACATGGGAGGCGATGAAGTGTGGATTGCGCTAACCACCATGGTCGCCGCCGTCTCTGGGGTTGCAGCGTCGCTTCTCTGGGGAAAGTTTGATGACAGATATGGCGCCAAATCAACGATAATCGCCTCCTCGATCTTCATAACCGCAGTGCCTGCAGCGTTTATTTTTCTTCCCACACTCAACGGCCAGATCCTCCTCAACCTTTTCAGCGGAGGCGTCTGGGCAGGCTTCAACCTAGCGATCTTCAATCTGCTATTAGCCGATGTTGAACCCAAAAATAGACTGACCTACATCCCCCTCTTCAACACATTAACGGGAGCTGCGACAATCATGGGGACAATCTTTGGTTCGCTCATGACGACCGCCTTCGACCTCACTCTGATATTCTATCTGTCCAGCGCGCTCAGACTGATTTCAGTTCCAATAATCGCAAAATACACCGTCGAATCTTTGGCTCCGCCCGAGCATCTAACAATATCGATGCACCTCTCCTCGATCATTCACAGACCGACTGGGCTACACCACTACTCGCACCCGCACCTGACCAACTTCTTACACAGGAAAAATAGGAGCAAACTGGAAGGCACTTTGCCAACGAAAGAAAATAGAAATTGAGAAGAAAGAAGAAGGAGCAAATCACGAAGCCTAGTCTTCTTCACCGAACTTCGGCTTCTCTGGACCCCTTGGCATCCTCTCTTCCTTCATACCCTTCGCTGAGATCAGATCGTCGATCCTGAGGATCATCTCAGCCGCTTCGCTCGCAGATCGGATCGCCTGCTTCTTGACCCTGAGCGGTTCGATCACGTTGGCCTTGAACATATCACTGGAGCTTCCTGTCTCGACATCCACGCCGTACCAGAGACCTTCCGGCTTCTCGTGCTTCGCCCTGAGGTCCGCCATCACATCGATCGGATCCAGTCCAGCGTTCTCACCTATGGTTATGGGAATGGATTCCAAGGCTTCAGCGAAGGCCTCAATTGCCAGTTGCTCTCTTCCGCCGATCTTGACTGCGTATTCCTTCAGGCGCTTTGACGCTTCAGCTTCGGGTGCTCCACCGCCCGCTACGATCTTCCCATCTTCCACGGCATTTCTGACGACACATAGTGCGTCGTGTATCGACCGCTCAGCCTCATCGGTGACGTGCTCTGTCCCACCTCGAACGACTATGGTCACAGCCCGTGGGTTAGCGCAGTCGCGGGCGTATACGAGCTTGTCATCGCCTATCTTGATCTCCTCGACAACCTTCGCGCTGCCTAGGTGCTCTTTCGTCAACTCGTCGACGTTAGCCAGAATGTGTCCGCCTGAGGCCTTGGCAAGCTTTTCAAGATCTCCGCTACTGACATTCTTGACCGCGACGATTCCCTTCTTTGCTAGGAAATGCAGGGCCAAGTCGTCGATTCCTTTCTGGCACATCACAACGTTCGCACCGGAGGCGGCGATTCTGTCTGCCATCCCGCGGATCATCTTTTCCTCTTCGTCCAAGAACGCCTTCATCTGTTCCGGGTTCTCTATGTTGATCTTCGCGTCGAACTCGGTCTTCTCGATCTCGAGTTTGGCGTTGAGGAGCGCGATTTTGGCGTTTTCAACTCTTTTTGGCATTTGGGGATGGGATATCTCCTTGTCAACGACTATTCCCTTGACAAGTTCTGTCTCATCGAGGGATTGTCCATGCTTCTTCAGGACTTTTATGAGATCGATGTCGACCTTGAGTTTGCCGTTGATATCTTCTGCGACCTGTTTGCAGGCTTGCACCGAGATGTTTGACAGCTGATCTCCCGCTGCGATAGCGCCTTTGCTGCTAATGGAGGTCAATGCAATCTTCTTCAGGTCTTCCAAATTGTCCGGGTCTATCTTTACTGCAATCTTCTCGAGTGTACTTTCAGCCTCTTCGGCCGCTTTTCTATAACCGCTCACAATAAGCGTGGGATGTATGTTCTGCTCGATCAGCTTCTGCGCCTTGTCAAGAAGTTCCCCTGCCAAGACGGCCGCCGTGGTGGTCCCATCTCCGACCTCGTTGTCCATCGTCTTGGCGACTTCGACAAGCATCTTTGCCGCGGGATGCTGGACATCGAGTTCCTTGAGTATTGTCGCACCATCATTCGTTATCGTGACGTCTCCGATGGTGCTGACCAGCATCTTGTCCATGCCTCTTGGACCCAAGGTTGACCGGACTGTCTCAGCGATTACTTTGGCCGCCATTATGTTTGATCGCTGAGCCTCTCTTCCCGTGCTTCTTGAAGTGCCCTCCCTCAGTATTATTGCAGGAATCGTGGTTTGCACCGCCATCTCTCAACCACCAAAGTTCATATTTCGGGAAGAAAACACGAAGTCCGGATGTATATTAATCTTACCAGAGAAACACGAGCTTTCCTTTCGAAGCCCTACGTCCATCAGATATCTCGACGAACTCACGGTCTAATTGAAGGTTGGGCTCGCATCCGGGATAACGTCAAACGATTTTTCAACTCACGAGACTCCAAGAACCGTCTGCTGTGACAATCATACGACGATCGCAACAAAGATAGGAGATCCTTGGGCGTATCCACATCGGCCGAAGTAGACTCCGATCGATAGATCCAGTAGCCTAGGCCCCTCGCCTTGACTCTTTCGATGTGTGTGTAGAAGCTGTTCTTGCCGTAGCGGACATCAATACTATCAGGAGGAGATAGCAAGAGCGCGTTCGTACCGTTCTCGATAGATGGGCTAATAACCATCGAATTTGGCATCTTCAGCGAATCGAACATTGAATTGACATCAGATGGATGGATTCGTGGAACATCCGCCAAGACTACGAACATCGCATCAAAGCCCAATGCTTTGATCCTCATCGACATTCTTCGAACTGTCTCGTTCAGCCCTTGAACCCCGTCATCATAGATGAAGTTGGCGCCGAATTCCGCGGCAACTGATTCAACATCATTGTCATGTGCCACAATCCCAATACTCTCCGCCTTTGACTTTCTGACGGCTTCCAGCACGTCCCTCAGCATGTACAGGGACAGATCGCGTCGCTCTTCTTGAGTCAAGACGGCGGATAATCTGGTCTTACACTTGTCCAGCCTTTTCAAGGGTACGAGCGTATAGATTCTCATCTCTGATGCCTTATGCCCAATACAGAGAGGACGATCTTCGAGAGCTCTATCTTGTCTTTCATGGTTTTCATTATGGTGTTGGTTACTTTTGCCTTCATCCCAAGGGACTCGATCTGGCCTTTCAGATTTTCGTCCACCTCGTCGATTACGATGTGGCCGGCAACGTCAGAGTAAAGCTGGGCTACTCCCAAGGCTGAAACTTCGACGCCCAAAGCATGCATCATCTTGTCCGCCGGTCCTTTGATAGGCAGTCCCCCTACTATCGGACTAATCGCGACGACTTTCGATTTTCTCGCAGCCAGTGTCTTCCTCACATCTCTAACAGACAGTATTGGGCCAATGCTTACGATTGGGTTGCTCGGGCAAATTATTACTCCCTCATACCTGTCTATGGACTCGAGGACTCCTAGAGAAGGCCTCGCTTCCTCAATACCTCGGAACGATATGCCACGAATCTCAGGCTCGGCCCTCATCTTGACCAAGAATTCTTGGAAGTGAATCGTTCCCTCGGCTGTGTCGATCATCGTCGTTACTTTCTCCTCGGTCATGGGCAGCAAATTCACGCGAATGCCTAGATGGGAGGCGATCTCCCTAGTAGTCTCTGCGAGGGTTCTGCCGCGCCGAAGGAGCTCGGTTCTTCTTATGTGGGTTGCAAGATCCCTATCGCCCAGTGCGAACCAAGTATCTCTGCCGTAGTCTTTGAGCCTCTGCAAACAGTTGAAAGTGTCATCCCTGATTCCCCACCCTTTCGACTCATCCACTATACCTGCAAGGGTGTAAGCGAGAATATCGATATCTGGGGAGATAATCAACCCGTGTAATTCTATGTCATCGGCCGTGTTCACAATCACAGTGAGTTCTTCTTGTGGGTAGATCTGGACGATTCCTTGAAGAAGCTTAGCGGCTCCAACTCCGCCAGCCAACGCTGCGATCATGACCATTCCTCGAGTCTGACTTGTCTGCGCGGTCGGAAGCCATCCTCTGGACTGCGTTATGGCTGTCTTGCGCCACAAATCTGTTTTGTCCAAGTCGCCTAGGCTGGGCGCGCTGAACTCAAGGGCCTACCCCAGTAGTTCTCGAACACGATCGATTCGACGTTCATCCGGGTTGGCGGTGGCGGCCGCTCATCTGGCAACCCTATCGTGATGATCGCTTGCGGCTCGATGCCTGCTGGCATCTTGAGAACCTTCCTTACTTCCTCTTGGGAGAACAGGGGAGCACAGAACCAGCAGGTTCCAAAACCCTTCGTGTGTGCTGCAAGCAAAAAGGTGGTGATCGAGGCGGCCAAGCTTTGAACCCCCATGATAAGCTCTGACCTTCGCCTCTTCTCGTCCAGATATCTATGCATCTTCTCCATCGTCAGGCACGCCACTATTAGGGCTGGTGCTTCAAGGAACAGTGCCTTTGATGATTCAACCGAATCCCTTCTGGCCTCTAACAGTCCGTCTTTCTTGAGATCCTTTGAGTAGGCCTCAGCCATCCTATCGACCAGAAGTCTTCTCACTGTGTGGTCTGACACGACCACGAATCGCCATGGCTGCGCGTTGTGGGCCGACGGAGACCAACTGGCAATTTCCAGCAGCGTCCTTATTTTGATACTAGGGACTGCTTGTGCGGCGTATCGTCGGATGCTCCTCCTTTTTCTGATGGCCTCTACGACTGCGTTAGGCATTGCGATCACTCTACTGAAGACCCAGTTCAGAGCTTTCTCAATGGAACATTCTCCATGAACCTGAGAATCTCAAAGGCATTGCCGTGTTCGCCCTTTTCGTCGCAGAGATAGTAAGCCGCAACCGCGTTGGCGAAGAGGAGCCTGTCAGAGAGGGCCATGCCCGAGAGCAGCGCGTACACGTTTCCTGCGTTCCACGAATCGCCGGCCCCTGTCATTCTCAAGGGCGTGATATCATACGATGGCACGATGCACTCTTCGTCTCTTCCGATCGCGAAGGCAAAGTCGGAAGTGTGAAGGTCCAGTTCCAAGTTAAGCTGCCGATGCAGAGCCCTAGCTTTCTCGATGGAGTTAGGTAGCCTCGACTCCAATCGGACCTCATCTCTGTCCGGACACATTTGCTCTGCGAAGAAGGCGACCTCGTTCTCGTTTACTGAGAAGACGTCTACCATCGATCTGGATAATACGTCCTCGATGAGACCATTCGCCTTCGCCGGGGATGTCGCAGGGTCTCCGGTATCAAGATATTTAATGCCCTTGCCAGTATGCTTGCAGTGGGCGAAGACTCTCTCGGCGACGTCATTTCCATTCCTCATGTGATTCCAGCTGAAGACGCAGACACAATCTGCCTTTTGGATTGCTTCAAACCCATCTGGGCCGATATCCTCCTCTGAGAAGTCGGCGATCGACCCCGAGTCGCTGACCATTATGTTGACAGGACGGCTCCTGTGTTTCAGTTCGATGGCCACAGTTATGCCTATCTCTCCGTCGTCCTTCAGAAGTGAAAGGTCAACTCCCTTTTTTCCAAAGAAGTGATCTAAGAGAACCTTGCCGAGCCTGCTGGTTCGTCCGATCATATGAGTGCATATTCCAAGGCAAGCTAAGGCCGACGCGAAATTCGCGGCGTTTCCTCCTCGCAGCAGAGTCTGCCTTGGACCGATGAGGTTACCTCCTCCTCGCTCAGCCACTGCCTCCATGTCTAGGACAAAGGAGTCCAGATCTCGGTCGTAGTGGATGAAGTGATCAAAGAAGAAGTCGGGCAGGACAACCACACTGAGGTCTCTAGGGAGTGAGCCAATCCTGTCGCGCATGGCTTTGGTATCAGGAACTACATGGCCTTTCTTCGGACAAGTCATTCCCAGTGGCTCCGTTGCTTCAAGAGCGTGCTCTCACGATAATAACATGTATGCGCCGATTGTCGCTCAGAACACCGCTGTGCCGCACCTTACAAAAGAATTTAGAATAACTGCAGCATGAATGCTCGAGAGAATGGAGCCATACGAACCGGATGAACAAACGAATAGTCATTGTCGGCGCAGGGCCTGTAGGACTAGCAGCAGCCAACGCCGCGAGGGAAGCAGACTCTGAAGCCAGCATCGAGTTGTACGGGGACGAGCCTTATCCGCCTCACCGTAGGCCCGGAATCGTCGGCTTGATAAGTGGCGAAACGCAGCGTGTCTCCGACCTTTACCTAGCAACCGCCAGAGACCTGTGGCGCAGAAGAATATCACTGAAGACCTTCAGCAAAGTCACGAAGATTGACTTCGAGAATCGATTCGTCCACGTTGGCCTACCGAAGGGAGGCTTCGAGAAGAGACCGTATGACTCCCTTGTTCTCGCAACCGGCGGCGTAGCTTACCTTCCCAGAGTTGAAGGAGTTGATAGGAAAGGCGTCTTCGTACCTCGTACTTTGCAGGATGCCTTGGCTATTCGAAGATACTCAAGGAACTCAAGGGAAGCAGTCGTCGTGGGGGGTGGACTGTCCGGAATCGAGTCGGCCGAGGCCCTTGTGAGACTCGGGCTCAAGGTGACAATGGTTGTCAGGTCGAGGCTAATGAGGGAGAATCTAGACGTTAGCCTCTCCACTCTTCTTCAAGAAAGGTTGCAGCAGCATGGCGTGCCGGTAAACATCGGGCAGTCGCCGAGAGCGATAGAAGGGATCAAGCATGCTGAGAGACTTGTGACCGATTCTGAAGAAATCTCCTCGCCGCTAATATTGTTTGCCACAGGCGTCAGGCCTAGCATCGGCCTAGTTGAGGACGACCTCGCCACAGGTCAGACAGGGGCAATACAAGTCGACGAGCGCATGCAGACATCTGTTGAAGGAGTATTTGCATGCGGGGATTGTGCAGAGAAGGTAGAGTTCGTCACGAACAAGCCGCTCTACATGCCCATCGGCATGCTTGGAGCCAGTCAAGCAGCCGTCGCCGGGATGAATGCGACCGGAAAGAGCGCACGCCTAAAGGGACTTTTCCGCGCTCAGATTGACGAGATCTTCGGGACCACAGTATCTGCAATGGGATTAACAGAAGAACAGGCGAAGTCGGCTGGAATTCCCGCAGAGGGTTGCTGGATCAGGGTTGAATACCGTAAGATCGCCCCTCTTCTGATGAAAACGAGGTCAGGCTCAAAGATATGGGCAGTCGTGAACTCGAAGACCGGAGAGATCATTGGGGCGCAGATTCTCGGTGGAAGGGGAACAACTCGTCACGCATCAGTTCTTCGTCAGAGCATCTTGGAAAGGAAGACATTACACGAGATTGAGACTCTCAGCTACGTAACTGTTTGATCTGCTTAGGCCATGACCTTGTCAGAGATTTCTTCTGATTTCGATTACTCGTCCCATGAATCTTTTAACCCTAGACACGTCGACTTGGTTCTCGGTTATGCCGCCGACCTTCAACTCAGAACCGACGATTGCTCCGTCCGCCGTTCCTAGTAGGGCGGTGACGTTGCAGAACGTTAAGCCGCTCCCGATGAGTACCGGTATCTTGACCGTGGACTTGATCCTATCTAGCGTTTGAAGTTCCGGGCTCGATCCTGTCCTCGATCCAGATGCGATGATTGCGTCGGCCATTCCGCGCTCAGCGGCGTCGAATGCGACCTCCTCGATTGGGCGTACCGCGATCGGAGCTGCATGTTTCACGCGCACGTCAGCGAAGAACTTCACATCCTCTGCGCTGAGCGTCTTTCTCACACGGGCAAGACTATGTGCCACGGGTTCGATAATTCCCTCTAGAGAGGCTATTGGCTCGGCGTAGGCGTTTACACGTATGAACTGTGCCTTGGTGGCATGCGCAATGGCGAGGGCCGCATGAGCCCCGTTTCGTAAGACGTTGATTCCAATCGGCTTATCGGCGACTTTTCTGACCTCATTTGCAGCCAAAGTCATATGGGTGACCGTCTCCGGTCGGGTCGGGGATGGCTCGTACGGGATGTCACCGTAGTTCTCCACGAGGAGACCGTCTACTCCGCCCTCGCATAGAGCTCCGGCATCTGCCAGCGCTCTTTCAATTATTGAATCTGTTCTTCCATCGTAACGTGGCGCGCCGGGCAATGGAAGCAGGTGAACCATGCCAATTATCGGCTTCTTGACTCTAAACAGTCTCTCCAGAAGATCTTCCATCGACTCTCCGCCAAGAAGATCATGTTTCGAGTGTCTATTCAAGAGTCACCTTATGAGTAGGGCACTTGGGGATCGGGAGCCTTCTTCAGATGGCTCGATGGACTAGCTCCGAGATGTCGAGCACTTCGAGGCTTGAGCCCGCTCTTTGGGCTGCATCTCTCAGATTGATCTTGCAGAAAGGGCAGGCGCTCACTAATATCGATGCTCCGGTATCTTCTGCTTCTCTGATGCGGTCCTCTCCTATGTCAAGCGCCATCCGTGGGAAAGCCGACTTCAACCCTCCACCTGCACCGCAGCATCTTGCCTGCTGCTTCGAGTTCTTCATCTCGACGAGCTTGACTCCGCGCAGCTTCGATATGACATTCCTAGGGGGTTCATATACGCTACAGTGCCTCCCGAGGTGGCAGGGATCGTGGTAGGTAACCGTCGTCCCGATGCTTCGATTCGGTCGCAGCCTTCCGTTATCGATGGCATCGGATAGAACGTGCGTGAGGTGGGCCACATCCATTTCGCCTATCCCAGCTTCTCTGTAGTCTCCCTTGAAGGTCTTGTAGCAGCCTGCACACGAGACGATGAGGCGTCTACCTTTCAGTTTCTCCACATTCTCTTGAGCAATCCTTTCGAAATCGCTTCGACAGCCAATCCTGAGTAGAAAACCGGCGCAGCAGTTCTCTTTCTCTCTCATCAGCAATGGAGAGATGCCAGATGTCGACAAGATTGCTGTCGACGAAGTGGCGATCTCTGGCGTCTTGATAGACGGCGTGCACCCAGCAAAATAGATCTCGTCAGAGTTTCCTTTGGCCAAAACTCCCTGAGCCCAAGCCGCTCTCTGCTCTCTCGATTGTCCATAGGGATTTGAATGCGCCCTAATACTTTCGACGTTCTTGAGGTGAGAAGATGGAGGCGCGAGTTTGCCGGAGACCAGCTCTCCACGCATGGCTATGATGATCTCTGAGACATCCAGCCCTGCCGGACATTCAATGTTACACTTTCTGCAGGTGGAGCACGAGTAGATCGTATCCAAGAGACCTTCAGTGAAAGGGATCTCCCCTTTAGCATACGCCAGCGCAAGCTTGACCTTCCCTCTGGGCGCTGAGGACTCCCACCCAATCCGCGAAAGAGTTGGACAGCCGTATCTGCACTGTCCGCAGTAGACGCACTTCAGAAGCTCATACTCGTACTTCCTGAGAAGCTCATGCAACATTCGAGTCATTCCTCGAGGTCGAGCTTGCCAGGATTCATTATGCCGTGCGGATCGAAGACTCTCTTGATCTGCCTCATGAGTGCGAGAGCCACAGGCCCATTCTCCCTCTCTATGTACTTTGCGCGCAGTATCCCTACCCCGTGCTCTCCACTCACGGTACCTCCTAGCGAGAGGGCCAGTTCTTGAATCTCCTCCACGACTGAGTCAAGGGTCTTCCAGTGCTCTGGGTCTTTCTTGTCGATGATTACTGCCGGATGCAGGTTGCCATCGCCTATGTGCCCGAAGGTTATGATCGGAATGCCGCGTCGCTTCGAGATCGCTCTTACCCCTTTGACGGCGTCGACGACCTTTGCTATCGGGACCGTG
>Ga0315309_1000443_pt1 | contig 25058 bp, 18 predicted proteins | sample TDP4_MG_FD_203080 | JGI IMG/M metagenome (GOLD analysis project Ga0315309, IMG submission 203080) | Freshwater sediment microbial communities from Lake Towuti, South Sulawesi, Indonesia - TDP4 | ecosystem: Environmental > Aquatic > Freshwater > Lake > Sediment | place: Indonesia: South Sulawesi...
GCTCCCTGGGGTTAGGTCTAGTCGAACAGTACATCCAAGTGGATACCACGATTGACGCCGGTGAGTTTTGGGATGACTGGACAAAGTGTAACGAAGACCGACTGCGAAAGGAGGGTGAAGGCAAATTCCAGATCATCATAGAAGCAACGGGCCAGCCGCAGGTGGTCGGTGGTTTACTTAGTGCCTTGGCTCCCAGTGGCGTCCTCATTGCACTCGGTGTCCCTGAGGGTAGTCAATCCCGTCTTTCCATCCCTGCCGACAAGCTTGCTAGGGTAGTCACCCGGTCACAGACGCTCTCTGGCTCCGTCAATGCTAGCCGCCAGGATTTCGTTGACGGGCTTGACTGCCTGGCGAAATGCTACCGCAAGTACTCTGGAGCCTTAATCGGCATGATAGGACGCCGCAACAACTACACTGAGTACAGCCCCGCATGGCTGGGCGCTCATGAAGAAAGGAAGGAACAAGAGATCAAAGCCGTGCTGAGTTTCGATCTTTGACGACTGGATAACAGTCATCCTATCTTCAAGGAGAGGAGAGTATAACCATGCAAGCATCTCAATATCCTGTATCGTCAAGCCAAGCATCAAAGCAACAGATAAAGGTTCTGTTTGCAACGCCACAATGCGCCCCCTTTGTCAGTGTTGGTGGGCTGGGTCCAATTCCGCTAGAGTTAGGGGAGGCGCTCAGAGACCTGCCGAATTACCCCAAAGTGGACGTGAGGATCTTACTGCCCTACTATCAGAAGGGCGACTACCCAAGCAAGGAAGTGGGGAGGGATGACCGACTGGTTACAGGCTTCCGTGAGATTCTTGCTACCGTTGAGACCGACGTTGAAGATGAAAGTGGGAATCGGATCATAGTGTCTGTCTATAAAACCGAGGTATGGACCCGTGTTGGCCCCATCACAGTGTATGCGGTGCGCAATGACGAAGTCTTCAAGGGGAACATTTTTGAGCACATCCCGGGCCCTCCACTTGGAGGCATAGATAAAGCCGAGAAAGAAGCGGCTAAACGAGAGGCGATCAAGTTCGCGGTCTTCTCCAGCGCTGTCATCAATCTCCTGAAGCATCCGGCCTGGGGGAAGGAGTCGGAAGATTGGTTCCCGGATGTCATCCACTGTCACGACTGGCAAACTGGGCTGATACCAGCGTATCTTGATACACTCCACAGTGACCCAACTCAGTGGCGTCCTCATAAGCCGAAGACGCTTTTCACCTTCCATTTTGCCCGTCGAACGGGTACCCAGGGGGTTTTTCATCGTGACAATTCGGGATTGGAAGCAGATGATCTGCTGAGGCAATCTGGGTGGAGAACCAGGGGCGCAAGTGACCCAGTTTATGACAATGGTAATCCCGAATGGAGAAATATCCGTCACGATTGCCTCTCATCGACCTGGGCCCGTGAAAAACTTAACTGGTCTGAGCTCAACGACAGTGTGTCGTTCCTGAAAGGGGGGCTGGCATTCTCCGACATGAGCAATACGGTAAGCGAGGCCTACGCACTGAGTGAGATGCCCAGGGTTCCGTGGAGTCTCGGCAACGAAACGACGATTCAGGGACTCATCAGCGATGGAAAGTGGTTCGGTGTCGCGAATGGCTTTGATTATAAACGATACGATCCGAACATAGATAGATACATTCAGTTACCCTTTAATCTTAAGAATTACGGGCTGGTCAAAGGCCGGAACAAAGCCGCTCTTAAGGAGTGGATGAACCGACAGTTGTGGTGGCTTGCGATGGACCCGCCAAAGGAGGGCAAACCAAAGCGTGATATTGACGCCAGCCGACTCGATTCACCGGACTTTTGGAGTCAGGGCTTTATCGTCGGGTTTGACGAGTTCGATCTGAGTGAGGATTGTTTTCTGGCCGTGCTTCCAGCCCGTATCGCCTGGCAGAAGGGCATTGACATCACCCTGGAGAAAGTGGACCAGACGTTCCAGGGTATGCCAAGTCTCAGAATTGTTGTTATGGGGACCGGAGATTACGTGGATGTTCGGGACCAGCATATCCGGAAGAAGATCATCTACGCCGCACAAAATCATCTCGGACGGTTCTTGTTAATCCACTGGTTTGATGATGCCTGGGAACGGATGCTGATAGCAGCGGCAGACCTGTTCTTAATGCCATCCAGATTTGAGCCCTGCGGGATCGCCCAGCAGCGCGCGCATCACTATGGTACTCCGGTGCTGGGAAGCAAAGTCGGAGGCATTAGGGACACAGTGGAGCATTTGAGAAGGTGGGACGGCTCCGCCTGTAAGCTGGTGCCGCAAAAGGCAGATGGTTTTCTCTTTGAGTTTAGCTATCCTGCCTTATCTCCGTCTCAAGACTATCAGAATGCCTGTCGGGCGTTTGTAGACGAACTCAAAAGGGCTTATGAATGCTGGGAAAGAAACCAAACTTGCTGGAACCTCTTGATTGAGAACTCTATGAAGCGTGATCACTCCTGGCTAGGCTCGGTTATGAAGTATTGGTCAATCTATGCCCGCATACGCCCATAGATCTGAAAGGAACGGATATCATGCACACAGAGGGGAATCCACTGACACAAGCTATGTCTGAGGAATACACTGAGCGCACGTATTCCCCTGAAGTCTACGAGGCGTTGCGCTTGGCGCGAGAGGGTGATCAACTCCTTGCCCAGGGACAGACTGGGGAAGCCAAGGAGAGGTATAAGCAGGCACTACGACGTGACCCGCTTAACTCCTGGTGTCGTGAGCAGTTAGCTAAGATTTATGTACAGCGTGATGACTGGGCGGAAGCCGAGCAACTGTGGCGGGAAGCCGTTGAGGAGTTGCCTAGCGAGGCGTGGCTACACTTCGCCAAGATGGCAGAACTTTGCGAGTCGGCAGGTAGGCTTGATGACGCTCAGAGGTTGCTCCAAGAAGCCGTAGAACTTGAGCCCTGGAATGATCTGGCCCACGCAAATTTGGCCACCTATTACGAGCGATATGGAAATCTTGAGAAAGCAAAAGCAGAGTACCGAGCCGCGGTTGAAGAGAGCCCGGCGACACCATCGTATTACCTGAACCTGGCCAGGGTACTGGGATACATGGATGAGCTTGAAGAAGCTGACAGGACGCTCTCAGATGCCCTTAGGGAGGGCAGATTTTTCGGCTTCTGGGAGGCTGAGGCCAAGGATCAACAGCGGGATGTGAGACAGAAGATAGCCCTTAAGCCAGCGAAAATAAAGCCACCTGTGTCTGAGGGGCGACCTGTTAAAGGGGGGCCTGCGATAGTGCCTAGCCTATTGCAGTTTTTCAGACATGCACCCCAACCAGCCCTAGCGGCATCTGCCCCAAGAGATGTGCTGGTTGTCAACACGGCGCGTGAGATTCCTATGGAAATTACATATGGGCCTGTTCTCAATCAAAAAGGCGAAGTAACCGTAGGTGTTAAGCCTGATGTTAACACCCTAGAAGTAGACATCAAGAAATGGAAAGTCTACGTGGATCTGCTATTCCTACCCACATCCCCATCTGAGTTACTTGGTTCCTTCCGCATAACCAGTGATGCAGGGTTGAGACTTAAGGCCCCGCTTCCCGATAGTCCTGAGCTTCAGGATTTTCTGGCCAAAGTCAAGAAGACCGGACAGAGGCTGATACACCTGCCTCAAAAAGCTTTCGCTTTCCGCATCTGGTGGGAGGAAAGCTAGTGGCAACAATGGTCAGCTCGTATATATTTCAATGCATATTGTACTCGCTTCTTTGCTCTCCTTTTAAGCCATAAGTATCATCTGTTAAATTAGGAGTAGCTAATGACTCTCTCTGATTTACTTGATAGCTTCTTTAAGGAAATAAGAGACCTGAAACCAAATTTTTGTGAAGACTTCACTTACTGGTATCAGGATGTAGGGGGGGCAGATGTCTTAGGGCAACTCTGTCAAGACTATTCATCGAAAAGTGAAGCTATCAAGGTGTGTGAACATGTGACCACTACGTGGTTTGCCGATAAGCAACCTCTTTGGCCAACTGTCCTGGGGCATCTCCTCTGTGTGATACATGAACCGTTGCAACTAGGCGATGAGTGCCTAGAAACATTCCGGGGTGCTGTGGGTTCATATCTCATAAGAAATGATATTGCCCCCTGGTGGGATACCCGTGCAATCTGGGGTATCTTCGTCTCTGCTAATGAAAATGTTGTTCTACCTATTTCTGTAATTATTGCCGAAGGCAGACAGGATAGACTTGCCCCCATTGCATTAGCTGGCAACTTTCGAGGCGATCCTCAGATGGAGGGACAGTTAAAGCTTGCCAAGGACCTTTGTAAGCCGTTCCTAGAAAAGCCTGACAGACTTCGAGATCTTGCCTTACCTGTCTTCGGCTTTGATCCGAACCGACGGAAGCACCCAGATGAGAGTTATCGGCACCAGGGTGCTTATTTTCCCTTGTTTGGGAAGTGGGTTCAGAGAATTCCGAAGCTTTCCTTTTTCATCATCTCCGTGGTCAGTCTGCTTATCGCCTTTTTACTTCTTCGGTTGCCCTTGCCTCGTTCCTACGGAGACGCTGCTTTCTTATTTACAATTGTTTCCTTGCTTGGACTCATTTTATCGGTACCATGGCATCAAATTCCCAAGCCGCATGGCCTTGTCCTGGGGCAGCGAAACTCCAATAATTCTGCCAACCGACTTGACAGAACTTACTTTCAGGTCTTCATCCATAATGGAGAAACCCGGCAGTTCCAAGGCCCTTCTGCAGGACTCGCCGTCTTCTGCGCTTTCGCTGCTGAGATTTTGCACAAACGAAACATCCTGTTACCGTGGCAGCGAAAAATGCAAAAGGAAATAAAGCGGTACGCTGCTTCCGCTAAGCTGCTTCGTGATGGAGATCTTGAAAGAATTGAGCAGGTGGAAGATAAATTACAGGCTGTTATGGACCATAATGGACGCTGCCACGAAAGTGAGGAGATCAAAACTGTCATATTTGCATCAGAACAACCAGGTGAAATAATACAAGCCTGGCTTGAATTAACAAAACATCTACACGGAGCGGCCGAGGATCTGTTAAATTGGGCAGAAGACCAAGCTAGTAATTGTAAGTGGGTCAGAAGTCGGAGTGGAATCACGTTCGTTACTTGTCCCAGTACGAAGGCCTTTCTAAGATTCTTTAGGCCTGCCTGGAAGCCTCAATGGTTTATGAGTCGTGTGTTTTCTTTCGGAGTGGCACTGTTGCTCCTTTACTCCATTATGGGATTGCCTCCTTCTCCCCCCGTTATGGATGTCCAAATCGGCGGTAAGGAAGCAACTCCTTGCTCGACCATACCCAGTGCCATATGTCTTAAGATGCAACCTGGTGAGGGGGTAGTCATAACGACGCGTGTTCTCTCTCCTCGCCTTCTTTGGCCATCCCACTGGTTGCTTGACTGGCCGCTGAGTTTTTCAGTGGTGTCCACGGATCCAGTGTGTTCTGATGAACTACCTTCTATAACTATAATTTCTAGCCAACTTGAGAAAAGTTACCCACTATCAAAGGAGATTCATAAAGAAATCCAGATAGAAGAGGATGTATTCTGTTTCATGCCCAAGATGCCACCTGATAGAGATTCTGTATCTGTGGCAGTTATCGTGATTGATAAATTGAACAGAGACGATCAGCAACTCATCCTTTTTGTTCTTGAAGAATGACATAAGAATAGTAACACTAATCAACATAGGAGGGAAAAATGATATTAAGTAAATTATCTAGGAAATTTGAACTATTTATCTTGGTGAGCACTATCCTTGTTCCATTTGTCGTAGGGGCTTGCCAGCCATCACCCCAAAAAGTTTGCATCCGCGACATCAAGCCTCTTAGGGAAGGTGGAGAGGTTGAGATCAAGGGGGAGATTGGTATAGCCTTCGAAGTAGACAATCCAGATAACTTGCCTCTTACGTATGAATGGATAGCTTCTGACGGAACTTTCAAGCTGTCTTCAAAGACAACTCGATCCGCTATCTATGTAGCACCCAACAAGAAGGGGACACAAATTATAACAGTTCAGGCAATCCACGAGGGCCAGGTGGTAGACGAGAGTTCCATTCAGATCGAGGTAGTAGAATCGGCAGAAGCAGTAGCTTCACTTCCAACGCCAACGGAGGAACCGACCAAAGAATCCACCATTACAATTACCATCACTGAGCCTAAAAGAGAGGTGGAATGTCCCAAGGGCACCGCCTGCATCTTTACGATCAAAGGCACCTCTACAGGGGTAGCGTCCGACAGTGGATACCAAATCGTTCCTTTCGTCAATCCCAGCCCCGGGGTTCCCACCATGTGGTGGCCGCAGCGAGATCGGCCTCCTGTCTCCGAGACCTGGCAAGCGGAGGCGCAAATTGGAACCGAGGAAGGGGAAGAGCCTGGACATCACTTTGAGATCGTGGCCCTGGTTATGGACGCAAAGACGGAGATACGAGTAGAGTTTCAGCCTCTGCCTTCGTCCATTGCCAAGTCTAACATCGTCAGCTTGGTCACGGCAAAGACGCAAGTGGGACTGACCGAAGAACCAACGCAGGAACCGACCGAAGAACCAACAGAGCTTCCTGTCACTGACACACCGACGCCAACTGACAAGCCTACTCCTATACCCACGCCCACAGAGCCCCCTGGCACCGACACGCCTACGCCAGGTCCAGGTGGGCCAGACTGGTGTGTGTCTTTCCCCAGGCCATCCATCTCAAACACGACACTCCAAGGGAAAGCCCAGATCACTTTTCCAGAGAACTGTGCTGAGGTGGAATACATAAATGTGTTCGCTGGCACATCTTCCGACCTGCCAGAAGATGTGCATATCTGGGTTCTTGTCTATCCCAAGAATAGGCGGTTCTACCCTCAGTCTGACAATGCTGCAGATGGGCTCATGATCCAACCGGGCGATAATGGCAATTGGTCTATAACAACATACCTCGGGATGCCTGACAGCGGTCGTGAGAAATTCGACATTGTCGTTGTGCTGGCGAATCCCGAGGCAAGCAATTTCTTCAGTGAAAAACTGAAAGCTTGGGCCGCAGATAACTCCTGGCCTGGTCTGGGCCACGGCGAACTCCCAAACGGGATTATGGAAGTGCAGACTATTGTGGTGATGCGAACGCGATAGTTGATACCGTTTCATCCCTACTGGGCGTGAAGATCGGTGTGAGTGAGCAGTCGACGGGCGGAGTTGGGCACAGATGTGCGGGGAACTAGGGAGACTTTTGAGAAATCCCAATCTCTCCAAGGTGCTGGGCCTGCTGGTAGCGCTTGCCGCTGCCGTCCTCATAGGGGTCATCCTTGTCCATACTGGCTGTGAGGGAAGCTCACAGGGAATGTCCCAGGCTGCTCCTGGGACATTCCCTTCTCTACCTGTTGTGGCTCTCAAAGGTGTCCCTCTTTCCTCGTCCACACCTGCTATCATGACACCCACCTCATCATCCAATGAGGACAATGCCTACGCCCACCTCTACACCGTCATGGACAGGTACGCCAGCGGTAATGCCCTGCGGCTGCTGGACAGTTATGAGCCTACTCCCACCTGGGACGACGGCGACATTGCCTGGGTCTACGACAACGCCCTGGTGATGTTGGCTCTCATGGCCCGTGACACAGCGACAGACTGGGAGAGGGCCAGGGTTCTGGCCGATAGCCTGGTTTACGCCCAGAACAACGACCCTGACTTTGCCGATGGCCGCCTGCGCGACGCCTACTCTGCTACCTCTCTCATTGGCAGCGATGGCAAGGCTCAGATTGCTTCCCCAGGCTCGGGCACGGGCAACATGGCCTGGACGATAATGGCCTGGCTGGGCTATTGGAGGGCCAAGGGTGGGACGTCATATCTGGACGCTGCCACGCAGTTGGGCCAATGGATCTACGACCATACTTACGATACCCGCGGCGCCGGAGGCTACACGGGCGGCTACAGCGGCAGCCTGGAGAAGTACCAGTGGAAGGCTACGGAGCACAACATTGACGTTTACGTCGCCTTCATGAAGCTCTACGAGGCCACAGGTGACCCCGTGTGGTTCGGGAGAGCCAGGCACGCCAGGAATTTCCTCCAGGCCATGTGGAACGAGACAGGGGGTCACTTCTGGACGGGGACGACGAACGACGGGGTTACCATCAACCCCTGCCCCATTCCTGAAGATGCCCAAAGTTGGGGCTTGATGGCTTTGGGCGAAGCGGACACTTACGGAGCTGGCATCACCTGGGCCGAAAGCAATCTCTCCACAAACCCGTGCCCCAGTTGTACGTCGTACCACGGCTTCAAGTTCAGTGACGTCGGCGGCGGATGCTGGTTCGAGGGGACAGCGCATACGGCCATCGCTTTCCAGATCAAAAGCGAAGCCGCCAAAGCCGACGACATCGTGGGAGTGCTGCGCAATGTCCAGACCTCGGCACCCAACAACAATGGGGCAGGGATCGTCGCCGCCTGTCCCAACGGAGCGGGGACTGGCTACGGCTGGAGCTACCCCAATGCTCTGCACATTGGGGCTACGGCCTGGTACCTCTTCGCCGAACGGGAATATAACCCTTTCTGGCAGATCAGCACCGGTGAGGCCATTCCTACCATCTCCGGCGAGTTCCAGAAGGGGATGAGTTACGCCGCCTGGTGGCAGGGACAGTACTCAACTCCCTCCGCCGATCAGTCTCTGTTTAACCTCACTGCCACAGGGGCCGAATGGCTGGCCCTGATCGTCACAGGCTACCAGGAGACGATCACTTCTACGGTCATCACCTACACCCTGCCAAGAACTCCCACAGATGCTGACTTGGCGCACGTTATCACCCAAGCCCACAACCTGGGGATGAAAGTGATGCTCAAGCCTCACCTGGATTTGAACAACGACTCCACCCACTGGCGGGGACAGATCGGCACCGGTTTCACCACTGAAGCCGAGTGGGAGGCCTGGTTTGCCTCGTATCGGGATTTTATCGCTCACTATGCCAGCCTGGCGCAGGTCAACGGGGTGGAGCAATTCTGTGTTGGCACCGAGTTGGTCGGCACCAGCGGGCGGGAGATGGACTGGCGGCAGGTCATCAGCGATGTGCGCGGCCTCTTCAGTGGTCCCATCACCTACGCCAGCAACCACAGTGGTGAGGAGACGAGCATCCAATCGTGGGATGCCGTAGATTACATCGGCGTGGATGCCTACTATCCCTTGACAAGCAAAAACGCCCCAACCCTGGCCGAGCTAAAGGCAGCCTGGGTCACTCCCACCCTTACACTGGAGAATCTCTCCAAGCAATACAACAGGCCCATCATCTTCACCGAAATTGGGTACCGCAGTGTTGACGGGGCGAATCAGCACCCCTGGGAGTGGCAGGCCGGAGGCACCATAGACCTTCAAGAGCAGGCTGATTGCTATCGCGCCGCTTTGGAGACCTTCTGGGGAAAACCCTGGTTCAGGGGGATCTATTGGTGGTATTGGAGCACCGACCCCGATCAGGGCGGCCCGGAAGACATGGACTACACCCCGCACGACAAGCCAGCCGAGACGATTTTGAGAAATTATTACCGCCCGTCTATGTATCTTCCTGTTATCCTCAAGTCCCGAATTAAAACGGAGAGATCCCAGAAATCAAAGCGCCGTCCGGCGCTGTTCGTCCTACTAAACACCGAATGACTACGAATTGTCGAGGGAATTGTGGTCTGAATGTGTTTGGCGACAAAAGAGTAGGATAATGAAAAGCAATACCGACTCTGAAAGGGCAAACGAATATTGCTCTCCTGATCTGAAACGCCCGGCAAATTACTCTCATCGAATCCCGATGAGCACCCTAATGGCATTATTGGCGCTGATATGCTTCTTGTCGGCGTTGCAGGTTGGCGGATGGCAAAAGGCTGGCATTGCTGCCGGTGCGCCTACGAGCGACCAGGGCCTCACAGTGCTGGTACTAAACAACGCTGTTGATATTCACCATGAAACGGGAAGCTTTTACGCCTTGAGTCACTTGCTTAACGAAATGGGCATTCCTTTCGAAACTCCCAACTGGTACACCGGATTTAGCCAGCTCGACCCGGCGGTCTATCCCCTGGTCATCATCAACGATTACATTGATCAGGGAGAAACCGACCCTGAGCAGGAAAACTATTTGAATACGTATGTGACGAACGGGGGTGTCGTGATAGCGCCGCAAGTCATGGACGCTGAACTTCAACCCTTGTTCGGTGTGACTGGATACAGCGCAGATAAACAAAAGTTCTTCATCGAGTTTACAGATTCGAGCGATGCCTCGATGCGATACATCAACCGGCCAGAAGAGATGACCATCCGGCTTGGTCATCCGATTACGTATACAGAAATCTACGACTGGGTCGGCGTTTACACGGTTTCTTCTGACATCGAGGTGCTTGCCAATGCTCTCAACAGAGACAGTGTGTCAGTCGGTCCCACTATCGTGAAGCGCACCCTCGGCAGCGGGCAAACGTACACATTGGGGTTTTCGTTCTTTGGTCTGATTCTACGCTCGGAATCGAACCGTGACCCTGAAGCCCAGCGGTGTTACATTGACTGTTTCGAGCCCAGCGCTGATGTGATCCGGCTGTTTGTCAGGGCAATTTACGAAGAGGCAACCGGAGGACATTTCGTCCTCAAGCATACCGTGCCTGGCCCTAACGACTCGGCCTTAATTGTAACCCACGACGTGGATGCCTGGGAAGCCTACCACGACGACCCCGATCCCGACGGCTGGGGCCAGGCAGTGACTTGCCAATTCACCGACCTGGAGATCAGTCTCGGCGTTACCACGACGTACCTGTTTACCACGAAATACATCACCGACGACTACAGCCCCGCGTTCTGGTACACGCCCACTGTAGAATATATTTGCGACAAGGGCTTCGATTGCCAGTCACACAGTGTTAGACACATGCGGATGGTGACTCTTCCAATTGGCACGTGCAGTGAGACTTTCGCAGACTATGATTCCTTGAACAACCCAACCTTGTGTGGCGAGCTGAAAGTTTCCAAAGAGCTCGTCGAAGCAGTAACCAGCAAACCTATAGTGAGCTTTCGTTCGCCGTTTCTAAGTTTTCATCGGCAGTTGCCGGAGACGCTTGAAAAAGTGGGGTACCAGTGCGATTCCAGCTTCAGTGCGCCGGATGTCCTCACTAATTATCCCTATGTGCTGATGGAGAGCACGCTGTTCACCACCAAGACAAACATTATTGAACTGCCAGTCGCTCTGGCAGATGATGGGCTAGGGCCGGACAATGTGGAGGAGATCTTGGACAAATGGAAGACGGCGATAGACGCAAACGCCGAGAACAACGCGATCAACGTTCTGCTTATTCATCCTTCGAAAGGACTCATTTGCGAATCAGATCCAAGTTGTCGCAATGCGGCGTTCAAGCTGTATGCCGAGCAGGAGATCATTGATTATGCCAGGGGAAAGAACTTGCTTGTCAGCGACATGACTTCGTTCTGTAGCTTCTGGCGTACGAGAGATGGCGTCCGTATTGAAGCCAGTTATACTGGCGAGACCAACAGAATTACCTACACCGTTGTGTTGACAAACACAAGTTCTGAGACCATCTCAGGACTGACGCTGGCCTTGGGCGATCCCATTTGCCTTGAATCCCACGACAGCCCCTATGCAGTGAGCGCAGTAGGTAATAAGATCATATTTGAGCAGATAGCCCCTGACCAAACTACAAGTTTCACAGCAGCGATCTGTTATGAGGCCTTTCTACCCTTGATCATGAAAAACTACTAAAATCACAAAATGGAGCCCAACGTTGAAGCAACTCAAGTCACATCGCCGTTTCATCTTCATATTCACCGCCTTACTGCTTCTGGCTGTCCCGGTCTCTCTAGCTGGCTGCCAGGCATCGCCCTCTGCTACGCCTGCACCCGCGCCTCCCGAAGTCAACTTGGAGATCGTTACCCTGCCTGCTCCCCCCACTGTGACCATTAAAATCGTCACCCTCACTCCCACACTGGCTGTCGTCACACCTCCGCAGGTCACCCTTGAAATCATGACCCCTGTTCCCACGTCGCAGCCCTCCTCAGACGCTGTTTTCGCCTACCTCCACACCCTGGCCGCTGGCGACACCCCTCGCCTGCTCGACAGCTACACCACCACCGCCGACTTTGACGACGGCGATACCGCCTGGACCTACGACAACGCCCTGGTCTTGCTGGCCCTCCTGGCGCGCGGCGCTGATGAAGACTTGACCACCGCCCGTATCCTGGCCGACGCGCTCGTTTACGCCCAGATCCACGATCCCGACTTTACCGACGGCCGCCTGCGCGACGCCTACCACGCCGATGCCTTTATCCGGGACGACGGCACCGCCAATGTGGACCGGGGCGGCTCGGCCACTGGCAACATGGCCTGGGCGACCCTGGCCCTAGTGCAAGCCTGGGAACGCTTGGAGAACGAGGCCTACCTGACGGCCGCGCAGCGCCTGGGGCAATGGGTCTTTGACCACACCCACGACGAACGCGGCGCTGGCGGCTATACCGGGGGCCTGGCTGAAGGTGAGAGCCCGTACCTCTGGAAAGCCACAGAACACAACGCTGATGTCTACGCAGCTTTCATGAACCTCCACCAGGCCACAGGCGATCTCCTCTGGCGTGAGCGAGCCATGTCTGCCAAACGCTTCCTGCGTGCCATGTGGGACGAAGAGGGTGGCTTCTTCTGGACCGGCACGACCGGCGACGGTGCCACAGTCAACACCAGTCCGATCCCTGAGGACGCCCAAAGCTGGACGTTGCTGGCCCTGGGCGAGCCAGAGCGTTACGGCCGGGCGCTGGCCTGGGCTGAGGCAACGGTGTACGATGGGGCTTGTCCCACCTGTGAAACGGTCAGTGGCTACCGTTTCAGCAATGCTGGCTATGGCTGCTGGTGGGAAGGCACCGCTCACATGGCCCTGGCCTGGCAGGCGGCCGACGAGCCTGCCAGGGCCAACGCCCTGCTTCAGAGCCTGCGGGCTGTGCGCCTCCCTGTGCCGGAACTGGCGGGTGAGGCGATACCCGCCGCCTGTGGGATGGATGCAGTCACCGGCTATGGCTGGGACTACCCGGCGCAGGTGCCCCACGTCGGCGCTACCGCCTGGTACCTCTTCGCCGAACTGGAGCACAATCCCTTCTGGGACATTTCGACGGCTGAGCCAATCCCCCTTGCTGGTGTCTACGACGAGGCACCTACGACGGGCTTGCCCCCAATTGCACCTGTCCCGACCGGCTTCCAGAAGGGCATGAGCTACGCCACCTGGTGGCAGGGCGACTACCAACAGCCGTGGGCGAATGAATCAATGCGAGCCCTGGCTGCAACCGGCAGCAACTGGATCGCCATCGTCGTCACCTGCTACCAGGAAACGTATACTTCAGTGACCATCACCTGCGATCTGCCCCGAACGCCCACAGACGCAGATTTGATCCACGCAATTCGGCAAGCTCACGCCCTTGGACTAAACGTGATGCTCAAGCCACACTTGGATCTCAACAATGATCCTGACCATTGGCGAGGGCACATCGGCACCGGCTTTACCACAGAAGCCGAGTGGTCAGCCTGGTTTGACTCCTACCACGCCTTCATCACCCACTACGCGGCGCTGGCTGAGACAGAAGATGTCGAGCAGTCCAGCGTCGGCACAGAGTTGGTCGGTACAAGTGGACGCGAAGCGCAATGGCGTGCTGTGGTCGCCGCTGTACGGAGCTTGTTCTCAGGCAGCCTGGTGTATGCCAGCAACCACGGAGGGGAGGAAACGTCTGTCACCTGGTGGGATGCGGTGGATTATATCGGCGTAGACGCTTACTATTCGCTGGCCAGCCACAACGATCCCACGAAGGATGAATTGCGAGCCGCCTGGACGGCGCCGCTGGCTACGCTGACGAATTTGGCCACGCGCTACAACAAACCGATCATCGTCACGGAAATCGGCTATCGAAGTGTGGATGGTGCGACTCGCGCACCATGGAACTTTGCCTCAGGAGGAGAAGTAGATCTACAAGAGCAGGCTGACGCTTACCAGGTCGCCTTAGAAAGTCTTTGCGCCCAGCCCTGGCTGGGCGGCATTTATTGGTGGGTATGGAGTCCACGGCCGGAGGGGGGTGAACTCGACGTTGGCTTCACGCCACGGGGCAAACCGGCTGAGGACATCCTGCGCCAGTATGATTGCTCTCCCCCGGACCTTGCTGACCTGCCGGATGATGCCTTTTCTACGATCACTTTTAGCCAGAGCGACTGGCTCACATCGTCTCTCTGGCTAAAATTTTAAGGAAACTTTTTGGGAAGGGACCGCTTTTCTACTTGACAAAGCATCCAGAGTATGGTATAATAGTATTAGGTGTATGGCTGTATAGTCATTTATACTTTTGGACCGGAAGAATTTTATTGGAGAGAACGGAGGTGACCTCATGAATGGGAAGCAACAAAGTATCTGGTTCAGAATTCTGCTTTCTGTGGCCTTGGCCTTTCTCGCGGGCCTCCTAACTTATGTAACCCTCATGGCAGTGCCTGCTGCTGCTACCAACCAGTCTCCAAACTGGAGCAACGGATGGCCTCCACTCGACTTTGATTACCTTCGCACACCTACTGCCATAACTCTGGTTTCGTTTGAGGCCATCGCCGGCGTGGCTGAGGTCCAACTCACCTGGGAGACGGCCAGCGAGATTGACAGCGCAGGCTTCAACATCTGGCGTAGCGAGGTGGAGGAGGGTCCATACACCAAGCTCAACACCGGCCTGATCCCGGCCCAGGGGGACGCTGACACCGGGGCCAGCTATATCTACACCGATACCACCGTCGCCGAGGGAGTGACATATTACTACAAGTTGGAAGATGTGGACATTTACGGCGCCAGCACCTTCCACGGGCCCGTGTCGGCCACGCTACCGCACACAATCTTCTTACCCATCGTTTTGAAGCCCTGCCCGTGCCAGTCAACTCGGCCGCCACTTCACGGCACGGCCAACTTTGCCGGGGAGGTAGAGATCCTAATCCCTCCGAATTGCACCACCGGCATATCAGCGGAAACCCGTATCTTGGTCACTGGCACCTATACGGGGACACTGCCCAGCGTTACCCTCTGGGTGTTGGCTTACGCACCTAATGATCTCTACTATCCCCAGTCGCCAAATGCTTGTGAGGGAGAGCCGCCATCTCAGGAAGGTGGGGATTGGCAGGTACCGGTCTACTTGGGAGAGAAAGGGGGAGATCCAGAGTGTTTCGACATCGTCGTGATCCTGACAGATCAGGAGGCAAGTCAGTTCTTGAGCGACTGGGTCCGGCAAGGGTGCCAGGCAGGACAATACGAGGGCATTCTTGCCGCAACGCTCAATAAGAAGGCTATCACAGAAAAGAGTTACATCACCGTTCAGACACGGGATTAGTTAGCTCATTAATGCGCTACAAACATCAATCTCTGCTCTGGAACCCCGTCACCCTCGGGGACAGCGATCCGACCGAAGCACTGCCTGAGCCCGATGCCCTACAACGATTGGCCTGACTAAGATGGGTTCACCATCTACTATTCTGAAGATGCTCAGACCGATTCGGTCCTGCAGGCGGCCTGGAACGTCGATGAAAGCCGCATCCTGACCGCCAGTGCCGACGGCACCGTGCGCCAGTGGTATGCCCGCATGGAGGATTTGCTGCAGGTTGCCTGCCAGCGCGCCCCGCGCAATATGACCAAGGCGGAGTGGCAGCAGTTCATGGGGAGCGAGCCCTACCGCCAGACATGCCCCAATCTGCTGCCAGGAGATTGGGAGATTTCCGTGGTAGAAAACGAGCAATACGACGTATTCCTCTCCCACAACAGCGCGGACAAACCCGCAGTGGAAATCCTCGCCCGCCGCCTGATGGAAGCCGGCCTCACCCCCTGGCCCGGATAGATGCAACCTCGTCAGTTGTGTGCTCGCCAGGGATCGCCGATCCCGACCTTGTGCGGCAAAATCGGCGCCTCAGACGGGGATCTGGCGATCCCCTCTGAGCAGATAGTTAGCGCACGGTCATCTCCCCCACCCAGGAACGGAGACGGTCGAGTAGCCCCGCCTCAGTTGGATCATGGTACTGCAAGTTGTAACCGTTGGCCGAGATGACCTGGCCTTGATAGGACAGCCTGGCTTCGAGGTGTCGGCCTCCACATTGGGGTAGGGGCAGGCCTTGCGCCCCACATTGGGGTAGGGGCAGGCCTTGCGCCTGCCCAACTTGTTGCGCCTGCCCAGCGGGGCGACCGCAAGGGTTCGCCCCTACCACTTGGGAAGATACGGGCAAAGGGTATTCGATGAGGCCGACGAGACGGCAGGAATCGGGAGGCAGGTCTATCGTCCGGGAGAAGATTTCCCTATCGTCAAGGAGGATTCGCAGTCGGCAATCCTCAAAAGATTGCAGGAGGTCGTTGATAGCCCATATCTCGGCCCTCAGCACCATGCCCGGCCTATACTCGATGAGAGGATAGTCCAGGCTGATCAGGATGGGGTTGTAGATCTGTTTGAATTTGCGGTAGGCCTGCTTGGGATGGCGGTAATAGTCCACCACGCTCCAGCAGATGGCTGGCCAGGGTTCGTTGAACTGCCAGAAGAGGACACCGCTGGCCCGGTATTTGTGGCGGCGAAAGTGCTCAATAGCCACCTGCAAGCCGAAGGCCTGGGCCTTTTGGGTGGCTTCGACGAATTGGGTCAGAGATGCCGATTCTTCCTTCAACCAAGGTCCGGCGTAGCGTCGCAACTTGTCCAACTCGGCGTGGTGATATTGCCAGAACTCGCCGGGCGGCCACAGGTGCTCAGGGGGGACGAACTTTTGGAGGGAAGCCAGGTCGGGGACGGAACTCAGGCCGAACTCGCTGGCGAACTGGGCCTCATCCTGGCGGTAATGGCGTACATGGGACTTGCCATGCCAGACCCGCCAGTTGTGGCTGTCTCCACGGCCCGGCGAGACATCCTTGAACGGCCTGGTGCCATCGTTGGCTGCCACTACCGCTCTCAGGGTTTCAATCAATTTCCGGTTGCGCCGGGGGCTGTACTCGTTGCCCCCACACCATAGGACCAGAGAGGGATGGTTCCGCAGTTGCCGCACGATGGCTGTACATTCGTCGCGCGCCAGGCTCAGGAAGGACTCGTGGCGGGGGAAATGGCCGAAGAAGACGCAGGCGAAGGGGAACTCTTGCCAGACCAGAAAGCCCAACTCGTCACAGAGGTTGTAAAAGGCCCGCTTCTCCCGCAGCCCGCCACCCCAGACGCGCAGCATGTTGATGCCCGCCTCTTTGGCCAGGCCGAGGAGTTGGGCATAATCCTCCTGTCTTACTCTCCCTGGCAGAGCGTCGGCCGGCACCCAGTTGGCCCCACGGACAAACAGGGAATGGCCGTTGATGACAAAGGTCCAGGGGGGAACGTCCAGTGGGGCATCGTCGTTGGGGGCAAGTTCGATGGTGCGGAGGCCGAAGGTGGTGGTCAGGGAATCTGAAGAGGGCTCTGAGGGGGCTGAAGGGTAGATGTCTACCTTGGCCTCGTAGAAGTGGGGGAAGCCGCGCTCCCAGGGTTGCCAGAAACGGGGATTCTCAATGCTCAACTCGACTTCTTTGATTTGCCGGTCTTTGCTCAGAACCAGGTCGAAATCAAAGTGCCGTTCATCAGCCGCAAAGTTCTTTCCTCTGACCGTGACCTGGGCTCTGGCTGCCTGTTCCCTGTCCGCGTCAAGCTCCAGGCTCAGCTTCACCTTAGCTGATTCCACCCCTTGCACCTCACATTGGACAAAGACATCTCTGACGAACACCGCGCCCGTCACAACCAGGTAAACGTCATCCCAGATGCCCATCGTGCACAGGCGCGGGGCAAAATCCCAACCGAAACCCATCTGGCATTTCAGGGTGCCGATGCGGTCGGGGAAGGCTTCAAATTTCGGCATCAGGGTGCAGATTATCCGCTTCCAGGCTCTCTGCCACACGGTCAACTGAGGTCTGGGCAAGGCAGCGGAGCCCCAGATGCGGACTGCTACAACAGACTCGTAGGGCGGGTTGGCAACCCGTCCTACGCTGCTGGATGGCTCCCGGGCGAATTGATCGGACAAGTGGTGGGTGATTTCGTAAACTTGTCGGGAGAACATGCCCTCGTGGCGACCGAGCTCTACCCCATTGAGGTAGACGGCCGAGATATAGTCAATGCCCTCAAAAACGAGAAAAGCCCGCTCCCCTTCATCCAACTGGAGGGGAAGGGCTTTCCTATACCACCAATCCCGTTCGTCCACCCACTGGCTGTCTTCATTGTTCAGGCCGTAGAAGGGATCGCTGATGCGACCCAGGGCCAGGAGGTCAGCGCGCACGTTGCCCGGCACTGTGGCCGGCAGCCATTCGGACACCTGGTTGTAGTCGTTGGCATTTTCACAGTCAACGGGTTTCTGCGGGACACAGCCGAATTGCCAATCCGGGCCATTCAAGTCTACACGCTTTCGCATGGCATCTGACCCGTTCAATCCCTCGCTTCCGCCATCGGCTGATACTCCCCCAACCATCTCACCCAGTTTAACTCGCCCCGAACAGTGTTGAACAATCGCTGGTCAGCCGTCCAGAACTCACAACCTAGCATTTCGGCCAGAGCCAGATAGTGACTGTCATAGGCCGTAGGGCGATTGAAGCGTGCGGCTAATTCCCAGGCCCTTTCATGCAGCCCTGATGGTGCCCTCAACGTCACTTCTACGGCCAGCGCTGCGGCAAAAGCTTCCTTCCCTTCGGCCAGAGTGAGCAACCGGCGATGGACCTTCTTCCTCAATGTAGCGGTGACCTCATAGAGAAATAGGGTCGGAGCTACTATCTCTACCCTGTTATCCACCCACGAGCTCCAAAGGGCTGCGGCACGGTCACTTTGCTCTTCCTCGACGACCAGCTTGATCAGGATGCTGGCATCAACGCAGACCGGCGAGCTCATCTGTGCGCTCCTCCCGCAGTTCGCGAAGCTCGTCTACTGAGTCGGGCAAGACGCCTCCCACTCTGGCCGCTATCTTCTCCCGCACCGCCCTGGCCTGTTCCAGCGCCGCTTTCCTCCGGGCACGGTGTGCTACAACGTCTTCATCGAGCTCTTGTAGGCGCTCCAGGTCATCCATACTGACGAGAGCAGCTTTGGGCCGGCCACGGGAGGTCAACACGATACGCTCGCCGCCAAAAGCCACACGATTGATGATGGCTGAAACATCGCGTTTGATCTCGGAAATACTGACGGTGTTCATGGCCCCTCCTACGAGCATATAATCCTGATTATGGGTATTATACCCATTTCTAGCCTCATGTCAAGAGGCGCAAATCATGGGCTTGCGCAGAGAAGCCTGGGGAGCTTGAATCGTCGTGCTGGCGACAGGTAGATGTAGTCAACGCTCTCAAAGACGAGAAAAGCCCGCTCCCCTTCAGCCAACTGGAGGTAGAGGGCTTTCCTGTACCACCAATCCCATTCGTCAACCCACTGGCTGTCCTCGTTGTTCAGCCCGTAGAAGGGGTCACTGATGCGGCCCAGGGCCAGGAAGTCGGCGCGCACGTTGCCTGGCACGGTAGCTGGCAACCATTCGGTCACTTGATTGCAATCATTGGCATTTTCGCAGTCAACCGATTTCTGCGGGACGCAGCCGAATTGCCAATCCGGGCCGTTCAAGTCTACGAATCTTCGCACAGCATTTGACCCATTCAATCCTCCGCTCCTGCCATTGGCTGATACTCCTCCAACCATCTCACTCAGATGTCATCCTCTTCCGCCTCACTTCATAGCCAATCTGACGCAAGGACACGTGCCACTTTTGTAAGAGTTGTCGCTGGCTTTCTGGGAAATCAATTCCCGACCCGCCAACGGCGCGAGGTGTGTGTTTGCAGACGCGCATATTGTTCACCCCCACTGTTCTTACAAGAAGAAACGCTCATAATCGTCGTGCTTGCCAACCCAGAACCACATGACCGTGTCGCCTTCAAGAGTGCCAATGGCACGATAACCGCGTGTTATTCTTACTGCCCAGATGTTTTCCTCGCGGTTGATGCACTTGAAACGCAGAGAGGGATGAAAAGGATTCTCTGCCCACAAGCGGTACGCTTTTCTGGCACTGCGCTTAGTATCTTCATCCAGACGTGCATAGGCAGCCCAAAAAGATGGCAAAGTTGCAGATTTCATAACTGGTCATAGTCCATTGGTTTTGCGTGACCTTCAGCAATTTCTTGCTTGGCGCGTCGTGCAGCAGCAACAAGCTGTTGTTGCGTTTTCTTGAAAAGAGAATCCCATTGGAGTTCGTCTTGCAAGTCTTCGAGATATTCACGCAGATGGTCTACCACTTGGTCTTGCACGGGCTCTGGCAGGGACTCCATCATTTTTATCACTGTGGCAATCGCTGTAGATGACATAGTCAAATCCTCCCGGCTATTTCAATGTATGTCTCTGTTCAATAACGCAGACCGGCGAGCTCATCTGCGCGCTTCTCTGAGTTCGCAGAGCTCGTCCGCCGAGTCAGGCAAGATGCCTCCCATTCTGACCGCTATCTTCTCCCGCACTGCGGGGCAACACGGATAAGCTAATTATGGGGACTAGGGGAGGCTTGGAGATGGCTGGAGTGGTAATGCTGATTATGAGGGCTAGGGGTAGGTTCTGGCTAACAGCTCGCGGTTCACCCACGCCCGGATGTAGCGGCGGGCCATCACTGACCAAAACCGCCGCCGACCGGCGCTACCAGAATTCGCCGAGCGGTAGGGCGTCAGATGCAACCGCTGGTTAGGCCGCGCCCCGTGGTTGTGAACCCCTCCCTTCGTCGGCCTTACAAAGTGTTCGCTTTTGGCAAGTGTTCCGTGTACTTTAACATGAGACTGGACTTTAAGTGTGAGTCGGATACGAGTGCATACTATCTCTACGGCTTCAGAAGGTCCGTTAACTTGGGTTCATCCACTGCTCTGCCTGACTGAACGGGGCGCTTAAATACCGCAACTCTCTTGCCCGAATCTGACGCACCTGGTTCAGACTCAAGAGAAACTAACTCCCAGCCTGCTACTCCAAGTAATCCCATTGCTTTCGCAAAAGGATCATAACCCCATATCTTCATGTTCTTTCCTTCCGCCTCAGCCAAGTGATAGGATGGGGCTCTATCTTGCCCGTAGTATTGCACCCAAAGGTTACAGATCCAGCCCTTTTCTCTCTGTTTCCACCAACCACCAAACAAACTCAATTCGCAGAATTCCCATTGGTGCTCAGACATAATTAGCTCCTTATCTTACACAACATGGGCAATATGGCAACGAACCCACAAACCGATGCGATTGACACAAGCGGCCTAACCAATGAATATACGGAATTATTTTCGCATAATCTTACTATATACGGAAACGTCTGCAAACGGGGCAGCGATAGGCGGAGTCCTACCTGGAGCGCTTTTTGCTATTCACCAATATATCACATTTGCTGCAAGCTTTCAATGCCTTTTGCCTTTTTGTGGCAAGATGCTGCTGCAGGATTCGTAATCCCGATTATGGATACCATATCCGTTTCTACTCTCACATCAAGCGGTGCAAATTACTCCCCAAACAGATCCGCGACGTCCGCAGCCGCGCTCCTTTTTCCCTCCCGCATCCCCATCGCCCTGTAGAACTCTTCGTCGTACTGGCGGGTGCGGACCTGGATGGGCATGGGCACGGCGTGGCCCATGACCAGGATCTCCTGGCGGGTATCCAGGCTCTCCAGGGCTCCGCGTAGGGAGCTGCGGCGGCTGACCCCGGTCAACACGGCCTCGATGTCCCGCTCCTCGGTCAGCTTGCCCGAGACCCGAGTGCCCAGTTGCGACATCACTTCGGCGTCAATGCCGCTGGGCCGCTGGTCAATGACTATCAGCGTCACGTTATACTTGCGCAGCTCGCGGGCGATCTGGCCAAAGATAGTCTGCCGGGCCACTGTCGGGTTCAGGAACTTGTGGGCTTCCTCGATGGTGATCATCAGCGGGCGGGGCTGGTCGGCCGGGTCCCTGGTTTCCTCGTAGCGCTCCACCTTTTCCTGGTACTTGCGGCGGATGCGGCGGGTGACAATGTTGGCCACCAGCATGTAGTCCAGGGGGCGGTTGTGCCGTCCAAATTGCAGCACAATGTGCTTCCCCTTGTCCAGAGCGGCTACCATCTCGTCAATGACGCTAAAGGGGGCTTCATCCATGACGTATTCCAGCCGCCCCACGTCCCTGAGCTTACGCTGCAGGGCTTCGGTCGCCCCCTGGTGAGCCACCTTCTCCTGGCAGAAGGCAGCGATGCCCTCGGTGGACATGGCCAGGAGCTTTCGCAGCCAATCCTCTCCGTAGGTGTCCTGGAGGAGTCCCACCGTAGCCCGGGCTGTGGGGGTCAGGTCCAACTCTTCAGCCAGAAGCATCACGTCCTCGGTCTCGATCTGGTTCAGGCCGACGCGCAGGACGACGTCTACCTGTCGCCCGGCCCGCGCCGCCGATTTCTCGTCCAGGGTGTAGACCATCACCTGGCTGCCAAAAATTTGGCGCAGGCCCTTGACCCAGGTGCCGTCTTCGGTCTGCTTGTCAAAGGCGTACTCCGAGTGCATGTCAAAGATGAGGTTGACCGCTGCCCTGGCTTGGATGACGCCTGAAAGGAGGATACGGGCCAACATGCTTTTGCCTGTGCCTGACTGGCCAAAGATGCCGTTGGAGCGTTCCACCAACCGTTCCAGATTGAGGCAGATGGGGATGTCCATGGTCAGCGGTGTGCCCATGGCAAAATTCATCCCGCCCTCGTGTCCGAAGACAGTGGCAAAGTCCATCTCGTCGGCCTCACACAACTTGGCAAAGTGCATAGGAATGGTCCGCACCGGCTGGACGCCGCTGGTTTCACCAGCGAATTCGTATTCGCCCGCTTTCTCCAGCATGAGCCTGGGCTCGACCTGGACGGTGGCATAGGTGTTGGTGCCCGCCAGGGCCCTGGCAATGAAAGGCGAAGCGTCTCGCGGCGGGTCAGCCAGCAGCCTGGTGTCGGTGGCCCGCAATTGCATGTCAGAGATCATGCTGAAGTAGCGATTGTGCTGCCCTTCGACGATAACAAAGCTGCCGATGCGCAGGTCCTCGGTGGAGCAGCCTGGATCCAGGCGCACAGTCAGCCCAGCGTTGAAGGCGCCGTCGGTGACGACACCCAGTCGTCTGCGTTTCATAGCGTCCCCTCCATTTCTAGCAATTTTGCACCACTATTGCAGTACAAGCGGTACAGGTCGGTCACAAGCAGGCAGGTCACAGTCACGCATCAGTCGGGTTATTTAGAAAAGCTTTACAGCGCCAGATCATACTTGAGGACAAGGGCCTCTTCACCCATGGGTCGGAAGCCAAAGTGGCGGTATAAGCGTTGGGAGACTGCGTTGTCCTTCTGGGTGTTCAACGTGACGACTTTCACCTTCCCTGTGCGAAAGAACTCGATAGCCTCTGCCAGGAGTCGTGTACCGATGCCACGACCTTGATAGTCGGGATGCACAGCGACGCGGCTCAAATGCCCTGTGTCTCCTTGGCGATTGCTGAAGAGGTACCCCACGGTCTGTCCCGCCAGTTCGGCTGCTACGAAATAGGGCAAGTTCTCCAGCGCGTGAGCGAAGGTCTGGGATGCGTAGCGCCACAGGGGATCAAAGGCCGCCTCGTCGAGGGCAACCAGGGCTGGGAAGTCACCAGGGTGGGCGGGACGCACGTACACTTGCCGGTTGCCCCGTGTGGGGATGGACAAATCCTTCTTGGTGTAAGTCACGACAGAGTTCTGGATCGAGAAATCCCAATCTCGCAGGAGAGGGTCAGTCAGCCACCGGTCGTTGCCTATGTAGACCAGGCTCGTGATTTCTTGAGAGCGGAGTCTGTCCAGGGTGGGTGGCAAAAGAGTTTCGAGATAGACCCTCATGGGCCAATCATCCACCAGGCCCACGCCGCGCAGCAAAGCCCAGCGGGAGTGGTACAGGGCACAAAGGATGAACCCCAAAAGCCTGCCCTCGGCTGTGGCCAACAGGAAGGGGCGGCCATCCAGCCAATCGCCCGTATCTCCTATCTCAAGGCGAGAATGGACTCGTGCAGCTCGTCTTGCCAATTGCATTACCGAGGTCCTGTCAGCCGTCGTAGCCTCTCTAACGGTGATTGAGTTCATCAAAGCTCCTTGTGACTCCATTATCAATATATAGAGTCTGGCACCCCGTGTCGAACTTGTTTTACCAATTATGACACGTCTGGTGTTATCTGTCAAGAAGCGATGTCAGCGTTGGCACAACCGCCATCTTACCACTGTTGCGCCACTCCTGCACCGCAACAGTGGTGATTGCGGCACAGGCGGTACAGGCGTGGGCGTTTTGGGAGTGGCTTATGTTATAATCAAATTGTCAACTTCTCCCGCTTGATTTTTCTTCAATATTGGTGTAAACTATATAAGTATCTAGGCAACAGATTGGGAGTTAGAGAGTGCTCCCCTCGTTCCCTGGCATTCGCTGCGCCATTTACCACTGTTGCGCCACTATTGCGGCACAGGCGGTACAGGTGTGACCATGCTCATGGCGAGCGAGCCGGACACCGAAACCTAGAAAGGGATGTTGGTATGGCAGAGACGGGTAAGGAAAAAGCGCTGGAGACTACCCTTTCAACTATCAAAAAACGCTTCGGAGAAGGGGCCATCATGAAACTGGGCCAGGCCACCCACATGCACGTCGAAGCCATCCCCACCGGCTCCATCGCCCTTGATATCGCCCTGGGCGTCGGCGGCATCCCCAGAGGCCGCGTCACCGAAATCTACGGCCCCGAAGGCTCCGGCAAGACCACCCTGGCCCAGCACATCGTCGCCCAAGCCCAGAAGAGGGGTGGCGTGGCCGCCTTCATTGACATGGAACACGCCCTCGACCCGGCCTACGCCCAGAAGTGTGGCGTGGATGTGGACGAACTCTACATCTCCCAACCCGACACCGGCGAGCAGGCTCTGGAAATCGCCGAGGCCCTGGTCAGGTCGGGGGCCGTGGACGTGGTGGTCATCGACTCGGTGGCCGCCCTGGTCCCCCGCGCCGAGATCGAAGGGGAGATGGGGGACTCACATCCCGGCTTGCAGGCCCGCCTGATGAGCCAGGCCCTGCGGAAGCTGTCGGGGGCCATCAAGCAATCCAATACGGCCATGATCTTCACCAACCAGTTGCGACAGAAGATTGGCGTGATGTTCGGCAAC
>Ga0315309_1000444_pt1 | contig 24990 bp, 36 predicted proteins | sample TDP4_MG_FD_203080 | JGI IMG/M metagenome (GOLD analysis project Ga0315309, IMG submission 203080) | Freshwater sediment microbial communities from Lake Towuti, South Sulawesi, Indonesia - TDP4 | ecosystem: Environmental > Aquatic > Freshwater > Lake > Sediment | place: Indonesia: South Sulawesi...
AACTCCTTGTCCTCTCTCTCATGCTTTTACCTAACTTCTCAGTGGCCTAGTGTCCGAGCGTCAAAACCGTATTGTAGTATGCGCTCTAGATCTCTAGTCAAAAGTCTTAAGCTCTCTCCCATCCAACATCTAAGATGCTCTTAGAGTGCGTTCTACCTAGCTGAAGGTCTCTAAGAGACTTAGAGATGAGGCTTTAACGCACTATTCCATTCCAAGACTTAAGACTTAAGGCCTCAGTGTAGTAGTAGGTAGGAAGGAAGGTAGGGAGGTATTACCGGAGTATTACCCTAAGCCTCTGCCTATGCGTGGATCTCGATGTATTGCATTAGGCCTTATCGTTATTATCTCTCTTATCTCTCTTGAGAGATAATTATCTCTTTATAGGAAGGTTTATATAAGTGCCTCGATATAGAGTTAGGTAAAAGGTGATAAAGTGTGAAAATGCAAGAATGCCCTAAGTGTGGGATTAAGACACCGCACGTTAAGGTAAAGAGAGAGATTAAACCTGAGAGCTTTCAAGATCTCAGGAACATAGAGCTATTGAATAGAGTACATCTAGAGTGCTATGTGTGCGGATACCCTAGCCCATGTTTTGAGAGCATACAAGGTTAAAGCTATCTACGGTTTTTGTTAGAGTAGGCCGGAAAGACCTACTCCAAAATACCGTTAGGTAAAGAACGGTAGGAGGCGATAGTATGAGCGAGAAGATTCCGAGAGAGACCGTTTTGATGCAGATAGGCCACAAGCACTATAAGGTCAAGAAGATTCTGCATGATTGGAGACTCAGCAAAGCTCAATTCAAAAGCATGATGGAGAACACTAGGGTAGATGATTGGTACTACAAGACTAGAAGCCATTTTGATGGTATGGTTGATTGTGTCGTAGATACCGGAGAATCCTTTAGGCCTTTAACTGAGTCTATCAAGAATGAGATCTTAGAGGACATAGATCGCTTTGAGTATCGAGTAGACTATGATTCTAGCAGAGATGTCTTTGAGATTTGGAGTCTAGCCCTTGGAACAATGGAGCTTATGCGTAAAGCGAACAGTGGCCTAGTCATAGAACTCTTAGAGTACACTAGAAAGATAGAATACCGTTAAACTCCCTATCTTTTTTTTGGAGTTAGGTAAAGAATGAAGAGGAAGAGGAGGAAATGTTAAGACCTGTCGAGCGTAAACACCTACTAGACCTATGTTCGAGGCACGAGATAGACTCTCAAGAGATAGACAGTAGCCTATCCTACTACGAGAACAAGGATCATCTGCTGAAGATAGCCCATGTTGTAGATCTAGAAGGTCTCGCTCAGGCAGAGTTAGACCGATATACAGCCTTGATCGAGGCACAAGGAGATAGCTCTGTCTACAACATAGGCGCAACCTGTCCTAAGTGCGGAGAGAGAGGAAGCGGATTACACTTGAAATGGGTATTAAACGAGCGTAAGAGAAGATACTACCCCTACTACTATTTTGCACACTCGATCAAAGCGTTAGGTAAATACAGAGTCAAATGGCACTATGTTAAACGCCAAGAAGCATTCGAGGCTATGAACAATCCGGCTCTAAGGCTACGCAATTTCCGTCAAACAGTCAGTCCAATACATTGAAAACAAGATTCAAGGCCTCTAGAAGCCCTTATAGCATCGAGCGCACACTGTATACAGAAAGATCTAAATGTATACAAGAATACCAAAAAGAACTCATGAACGTAAGCAACCAATAGGGTAAGGTAACTTCGAGAGATACAGTATTTCCCTGATTGCCTACGCCTACACTTACACTAGCTGAAAACCCTCTCATAGAGAGGAATGTTTGTTATTGTAAGTGCAAGAAAGAAGTATGAGTTTCGAGTTATTTAATGCTTTCTCCCGCTACACTACATGACAGAACACAGGTAAATGACCTTTCATATTTCGGGCATAAGCGGTCATATCACTACCATAAGAATTATCTGCGCCAAACCAAAGAACTAAGTAAACATCTTGATCTGTTCCAACCCGACTGTTATTCAAATAAGAACTATATTTCAACTCATAGCTAGTTTCCCAACCGACAAGTCCATCATCCCAAACATAGTCAGAGAGTTCAGTAAACCATTGATTGATTTCTTCATTCGTAGGATGGTCAGTTTTATGAATTGACCAACAAACTCTTGAACCTGTATAGATGGGATTGCATCTTAATTCCGCTTGTATGTTCATCCAATAATTCAGGTATTCCATCAAACTCTTTCCAATTTTGATACTCCCAAGGCTTCTGAATTTAATTGTACCTGCTGGAATTGCGATAACGTTTTCACCAAGGACTTCAATCTTAACGTGAGTCGATCCCTCAATACCTGCTCCTGCTCCAAGACTTGCTATGAGGTCTCTGATAACTTTAATGGCATCGCATACGTCATTGTGATCCATTGAGGCTACAATATCGTTGAAGCCTCTTGATACGAATTTAGCGATTATAGCGTCTAGATCTGCTATCGTGACCATCTAGGCTTTCCTCTCACAGAAATTGTACTTACATAGAAGATCATAAAGTCTATCTCCTACGACTTTCCAACTATAGGCCTCTCTAATCTGTTTGCTGTTTTCCATAGCCTTCTCTTTCCAGTGTTCAAGGTTGCTAACTACTGAGTCAATTTTGTAGGTGAAAGAATCTATGTCTACCTCCCATCCCTTGCCTACATGAATGGGGTTATCGGGGAAGATCTGAGGCCGTTTAGACGCTTCAACAGGAATACAGTATTCAATGAAGTCTTTGAAGCATCCGGCATCAGGTACTATGGTAGGGAGGCCTCTAGCTAATCCTTCAAGAGCGTTAAGCTCGAATCCTCCTCCTCTACTAGGTACTAGAAGCATATCGCTAAGATCGTATAGTTGTCTAAGGTCATAATCTGAAAGCCAAGAAGATACCTCTATAGTTCTAAGCCTTTTGATCTTTCGAGACATATCGTTATCGTACTTGCCTTTCTTAACTACTAAAAACAAGTGACTGTTCTTTCTCTGTAGAAAATTCATAGCCTCATAAACTAGATCTCCTCCCTTCCTGTAGTCACTATGCAACATAAAGAAGAGGACTAGAATAGCGTTCTCAGAGGTTTTTAGATCTTGAATCTTCCTGAGTTCAGGGTTGGTTATCTCTTTGCTCTCGCTAGTCATGGCTTCAGATAATCCATGAGGCACGAGTTCAACAGGTATGGTAGCTCCTGATTTCTTGTAGACGTTTAATGCGAATGTTGAAGGAACGAAGATCACATCTAGTTTGTTAAGAGATTCTATGGCTACCTCACTGATTCTATCGCTATCTGCTGTCTCGAATCCTCCCATTCTTCCCTTTACCTTAAGCAGATTTCTAAGCCTCCCCTGTCTCTTCTCAAATAGACTCGCCTTATCTCCAATAGTGACGTATAAGACAGGATGGAGTAGAATGTCTCTGTTTCTCAACCACTGAAGATGATCTAAAACTTCCTCATCTATCTCTGCTATTTTGACTTTAGGCATAAGCTGTCGAATATGCTCTCTAGCTATAATGCTAAAACTCATGTTATGATACTTAGGGTAGATGTAGTAGATTTGCCTAGGGGTAACTGGCATCTATCATTCCGGCACTAGGTTACTGTAATAAACAGTTCCTACGTGGATCTCCTTGAACCTAAGAGTAGGCAATCCTAAATTCAGAATTAGATCGGCGATAGGGTATAGATCTTTATGAACATAGCCATAGAGATCTACTGCGCCATCATAGGTAAGGTTCTCAAGAGCATCTACTAACGTATCAAACCATTGTTCAACAATCAACTGGCCTGTTCTGAGCCTTAGATCTTCAAGACTAGGCATTTATCCTCTCCTCATGTAGCAGGTTTAGTTCTTGCTCTTCTCAGGACACCTACAGCGTATAGCATCTGTCTCTCTTGAGGAGAATACACTATCCAAGGTATGCCTAGTATCGTAGGCACTTGACCGTTTAGAGTAGCTAAGTCATCTAGAGCCTTCTTGTATTGAGCATCAGTTAGAAGTCGCTTCGCAAAATCAGAGATTAAATCAGTGACGATTCTACCCATCTCTTCTTTGAGTTCACTAGCTACTGCATAGGCAAGGTACATCTTCTGCTCATCAGGAGGAATGCGCTCTCTCGTCATAGCCTCTTGAAGTTTTCCAGTAGCTACAGGTATCAATTCTTGTAGAGAGATTATTTTATCTGTCGTCAGTAGCTTAGGCTTTCCTTCTTCAGGTAGGGTTGGAGTCATCGCTCTTGCTTTTCTCCGTTTAGCGATTGAGATTAGGAGCTTTCTTTCTTCAGGGCTTAGAACAATCCAATCCACTCCTAGAGAGGCTTTCACTGTTCCATCAAGAGTAGCAAGGTTATCCAGTTCAGCCGTTAGCACTTGATCCGTAGTAATTCCTTTCACGTAGTCATTAATAATCTCCGTAGCTTCCTTACCTATGTCGGTTGAAAGTTCCTGAGCCACAGCATAAGGTAAGTAGAGAGCTTGTTCATCGGGAGGTACACCTTCGGCTGTCATCTTCTTCTTCAAAAGCTCTAGCTGAATGGGAATCAGCTTCTTCATTGAGATTAGCTTGTCCACTGATACTACTCTCGGCTTAACCTCAGCCTCTAGCCATGCTATAGCGTCTTGCTTATCCATTCCGGCCTTAACTAGAGTATCAATGGCTACATCGAGTGTCATGTTTCCCGACTTCAGTTTCCCTTTTACATAGTTCTTGGTGATGATTAGTTTCTTGCCTCTCCTATATGCGTCTATGAATGCTTTGCCAAGATCAAGCATGATCTGAGTTTCAGTTTGAGTTAGCATAGCTACATTCGCATATTTTCTAACAATATCCTCATAGGCCTCTCCCGATTCCGCTAGTTGAGTAGCCCTATAGATGAATATTCTCATCCAATACCTGATTCTCTGTACGGTCTCGAAGTCTCTTCTAACAGCTAAACTATCTATCCATGCAGAAAGGAATTTTTCATCTGTAGCTAGATCTACGCCTACTATCTCAGATATGTCGGTCACTGTTGATTTAATCGTATCCAGCATTTTGCTATCTGTAATCATGCTTCGTTGAAAACCAAGAGTAAGGTTACGCCATAGAGAATTGAGAACATTTAAAGCTCTATCCCACGTATGCCTGATAATGAGGAGCTTCCTTTCTCCCTCAAGGAACTTAACTACCCTCTCTTTTCCGAGAATAGGAATCGTCGTTATGTTCTTGAATATCTCATCTACTTTAGTTGAAGCCATGAACCCTTGTTCATAGGCATTGAGAACTCCTATGCGAACATAAGATCTCTCCTCAGTCATAGCGTTCATAGCTTCTGCTACGGTGACAGCCTCTACCCAATCAGGGTGATAGCCTCCGGCTACAACCATACGCATTAAATCAGTATCGTCTACTATACTCCATCTCCACATCCATCTAGCATCTATCTTGTCGGGAAGTCTAGCCATGAGATCTAGCATGATAAGCCTATCGCCTGTGAATCCTTCAACCCAAGGAAACGGAGCGTAGTCATGCCATTTAGCGTAAGGCTTAATGTATTTCGAGAGGAAGTCAGTAATGAACGACTTGAGAGTTCCAAGAGCTACTTTTGCCTGATTAAGAGCTATAGGAGCTTTCCCTCCTGAAGCTCCTAAATCCTGTTCTAAGTTTGGAGCGTCAGGTATCCACGCCATACCGGAAGCGCATCTCACAGTGAACTCCCATAGGTTCTCCATAGTTGGGTATCTGAAGTGTAGAAGATAGTACATCTTAGCTACATCTTCAGTCATACCTCTCATAGCGATAGCCTTAGCAAAAGATGGAAAAGGATTCTCAGGAGTGCCGAATATGTCTCGAACCATCATCCTAGCCATATCTGTAGCTGAAGGAAGATCGTAGACCAATGATCTAGGTAAGGCTCTAGTCTTTCCGAACCTATCTACTATGTCTACTTTCCAATCTCCTTCAGGAGACTTTGTAGCGAGTTCTACTACAGTATCAGCATATCCCCATAACGCCATAGCTCCCACAGTATACCCTATTACTCTCGGCAGATCTGCTGTCGGTAAACTTCTCCTCGTCATTTCCACTAATTCATGTAGTTGAGGTAACTGAACTGGAATATAGTTTCTAGCTGTACTGGACATCAGTTTTCCGAAAGGCTGAGAGAGCCATATCGCTACTCCGTAAATCATCGCTCTAGCTAGTTCATCAGGATACTTCTGTAACTCTATAGCCATGTGCTTTAGAATCCAACCTAGATTCATCTTGTAGCCTATATCTCCTCCAATGCCTAGGCCTAGAGGTTCGAGAACAGCGTCTAGGTTTATGTCTACTTCCTTGCTCATCTCACCTAGCCACCATAGTACGTTAGAAGCCCATCTAAAGACAAATTGCGTAGAAGCGATTACTCCTACGAATCCGGCCATCTCTATCCATTCTCCCTTAGCCTCTCCCTTCAAGATCCTCTTGGATAGCTCTTGGAAGAATCCGGTTGTCATTTTGCCTGTAGCGTTTACCACAGTTAGATAGAGGTTCATAATGAGGTTTTTAACGCCTGTTACTAGGCTAGTGCCTAAATTAACAAAAGTCGTGATACTGCTCACGATAACTTTACCGACTACTCCTCCTATAGTCTTAAGGCCTTCCCACGCCCAATTAAAAGCCTCTTGGATCTTAGTTGTTAGCCATGTTCCAGCATCCTTCAAAGTATTCCATATTTGGTCTAGCATAGGTTTAGCTTTCTCTTGAACCCATTTGATACCTCCCTCTATGAACGGATAGACTAGATTCCACATCTCATTGAAAATGTCTTTTAATGACTTGATGGGATCTTGGAAAAACTCTGTGATGGCTTTTGCCAATGGTAGAAACTTATCTCGTAGCCCTACCAAGGCTTCTTGAATAGGTTTCAGAATAGGCTCAAAAGTTTTCTTGATTGCTGTCCAAGGATCTTTAAAGAAATCAACTATAGCCGATCCCATTTTCACTAGGGTATCCCATAGGCCTTGTAGAGGCTTCAGAATAGGCTCAAACGCTTTACCTAGAGTCTCTTTGATCGTACCCCAAGGATCTTTAAAGAAGGCTATGGCTGAGTTAGCTAAATTCTTAAGAGCTTCTCCAATTCCGATTAGAGGATTGAAGAAGCCCATGAGAGTAGTATGTACTTCTCCTGTCATCCTTTTGGCTTCTGCTACTGTATCGGTCATCCATTTGACCGCTTGATTCCATAAGTTGCCTACTCCTTCAGCAAATTTATTCCATCCTCCCTCGATCCACGCCCAAAAGTCACTGAGAGTTTTAGGAATGCTCGATACAAAAGTGCTTATAGCAGTACCTAAGCCTCCTATGGCTGTTCCTATGGTAGCGAGACCTGAGACCAACCATTCTTTAAAGCCAAGTATGCCATCCCACACTTGCTTACCCAAAGAAGAAAGAGCCGTTAGAATGCTAGATCCTAAACCGGATATGGCTTTTGATAAAGAGCCAAGTAAAGAGGAGAATCCAGTACCGATTGCACTTGAGATAGTTGTAATCATTCCGGCCATTGACGAAACTGCTGTTTGAAGTCCAGCTACAGCAGAACTTAGCCATGTCCTTAACGTTCCAAATGCGCTAGTAATACCTGTAAGAATTTGAGAAGCTAACGAAGCGATTGAAGAGGCTAGAGAAGAAAACCATGTACTGAAGCCTTGTAAGGTTCTAGATATTCCTCCAAGAGCAGTAGTGATCGTATTCACTATTCCTGTGTAGATGTTGTTGATGGCTGTACTTATCCCTGATATGAGAGTTCCAAGACCGCTTACGCTAGTTTTAACCGCATCTATGGCGGAAGTGATCGTAGATCTTACTGAATTTATTAGAGTTTCGACTCCTCCTATCATGCTTCTAATAGCAGATTTTAGAAGGTCGAAAGCTCCTGAAATTTGACTCCATAACCAACCGATTAACTGTCCTATAGGATCTGTAATGCCTCCTGATTCCCATTGAAAGACAATATCAGGTAAATTCTCTACTACGAGATCGGCTAGACTAATTTTTTGATCTAAAACTTCTACTGTTATCTGAGACATACGAAAACCTCTAGAGAATTGTTCTTAATCTACTTGACCGGAGAAGTTAAAGGTACTCCTCTTAGCTTGTTCACCATCTCAAGATAGTAGGCAACGACCTTCTTGACTTCAGGCCTAATGTCTTGGTATCTTGAGATCCATAAGTAGGCTACAGGCGTAGTTTCCTTACCATCAATCAGCCTATAGCTCACCATATATGAGGCTCTACCGGATGCAGAAAAAAAAGGCTGAACCTCTACGATCTTGAAGATGACCTTCTGCTCCTCGAACTCTTGTCCTTCTCTCAGAACATCGCTTCTTGGAGGCTTCTCAGGTTCTTTGGACAATTCTAGTTCCTACAGGTCTAGCTTCCTGTATTTGATCTATGATGTTCGCTATAGCTTGAGCTTGTTTAAAGACCATGCAAGAGTCTTTCTTGTCACACGCACAGGTAGCTAACTTCAGAACCAAAGTTACCGAGTTCTCTGTCAAAGATCTGATGAGGGCTAGGTATTTCTCTTGTTCAGGAGTCATTTTCCTCATCTTCATTCCTTTTCTTCCTCCCATACCTGTCATCAATCTCTGAGCTTCAGGAGGTACACCTTCGAGAGGTAGAGGCATCTCACTAGGTAATCCTAGGGATTCACTACTTGGTTGATCTGCCTTAGCACTTCCTCTTGGCATCCTATCCTCACATACTTTTGTATTATATCCTCTTCGGTAATCAATCTTCGCCACAGCTTATATAGCTTATGACTATCATAGTGGAGATAGTATATTTCATGTGCAAATGAGGTATAGGCTGATCGAAACGCTGAAATCACGCCGTATCTGTCTAGAATAGGTCTTATCTTCTTGATGTTATATTGCTGTTTAAGCTGTTCTGCTCCTCCTTTGTAGTGGTATTGGTCTACTCTTTGGAGCATAAAGGTTCTCTGATAAAGAGTCTTTAGTCGCTCTGCTACATAGCCTCCATAGGTAGGAGTTCCATAGGTAGTATATCCTAGGCCTCCATAAGGGCTTAACATTCCGGCTTCTACGAGACCTGATCTAAGCCAAAAATCATTCAGTCTTTCAACCATGCCATCGCTAACTTGCCTATTAATGATCTGAGTATAAGATCCTACCCTACCGTAGCCTACTCTAGTCCAACCTACTATGTTCTCCCATGAAAGTACGCTTTCTGTAAGATGTTCTTCTTTCCATGCTGTAGAAAATGCTGAGGGATTCCTAGCTTCTACATACGTTTTAAAAGCCCAAGGCTCTTGATGCGCTCTAGGTACTTTACTTAAACCTACTATAGCAAATCCGACATACATACCATGTAGAAGTCTACTCTCAGCCATAGCTAAGATGTCTCTGACACTAGGGAGAAATGTTTGAGATACTCCTGCTTGAACTATGCCTGTCTCTCTTGCAGTTAATAGCTGTTTCATTGATTCGCTAAGTTTCTTGTAGGCTAAAGTCTCTTTCTCAGCTATCCTATATCTCTGAGACCACACAAATCTCTCAAGATCGTTATACGATATGTTAAGAGGATCGTAGGTATCCATATCGTAATGTCCAACATCATAGTAGCATTTTCTACCTCCCTGTTGAGGAGGATCGGTAATATCGGGAGGAGGAAAGTCATCAGGAAGAGGAGGCCAATCAAACGGTTGCCAATCAAACTGTAGATTGATTATCAAGTATAGATCGAGAAGAGTACGGAAAACAATCTCGAAGGAGATCTCTAGCTGTATGTCGCTTAGAAGCTCAATCCACTTATCAGAGATAATGCCAATGGCATCCTCACTAGCCAAAGTATCTAGATACTTGAGTTTTCTATGAATTATGTCTCTTGACATCTTCCTACAATCCAAGATGAGCAAGTATCTTAGGATAGATCTTCTTGAAATCCCAACTCTTGCTATGATCTAAGGCTTTAGAGCAATACTCTTGATACTCCTTCTTACTGTTATTGAAGATCTTGATTGCATCTACAATCATCTCTGCTAACATCTCCGGCCTATATTCATGGAAGATCCAATACTGTAAGTTCTGCTGTTTCACCAAAGTCTCTTCTGAGTATCCGAACACGAAGTTAAAGTCTTTTGAGGAAAACTCGGATAGAGGAGGAAACCATGAATGAATGACAGGTCTACCCATAGCGTTAGCCTCTAAGACAGGCATTCCAAATCCTTCTGCTACAGATGGAAAGATGAGGTAGTCACAAGCTCCTATGAGCCTTAAGACTTGATCGTAGGGAAGAGTGTTCACTGAACCTATCCTCAGAACATTAGGGAGAGCTTCAAGTGCTTCCGTTGCGCCCTCAGTAAAGAGGAGAAAGACCACTTTATCTTTCATAGACTCATTAACTATGGCTATGGCTTTCTTTAATTTATCTAAACCTTTTCTAGGATCGTTTCTACCTACATAGAGGATCTTAACTCTCTTACCGTACTCTTCCTCCCATTTTGTTCTAAGTTGCTTTGAGTCTTTCCTAAGCTCTTGACACCTATTCCAATCTACAGCATGATGAACCATGTCAATGACATTCATTCCAGCTTGAGATAAGCAATTTCTAACGAACTCGCTATTTGCTATGAGTTGTAGTTTGGGAATGTTTGAGCATAATATGTTAGCCTTAGTAGGTATTCCTTCTAAAGTCACATATACAGCCTTGGGCTTATTGCATAGAATATATGGAGCTACAGCGTCACCTAGAAATGGGTAGGTAGCTATAGTGAACCATAGAAAGGCCTTGTTCTTCTCCTTCTTTATGTCATAGATGGAGATGGTCTTTTGGTAGAATACTCCGTAGCCTTTCTCTTCAATGAGCCTTTTGATTAGATCCGCTTGATTAGTAACACTCACAGCTATTAAAGCACTAATTACAACTTGATCTTTCGATAACATAGTCTCTAGCACAGAGATAAAAAAGAAGGGAAGGGAGATTTAAGAGCTTAGGTATTCTAGTACGGTACTGCGCCCTGTACGCAAGTAGCAACAGAATCGAGAAGCGTAGCATCAAGTCCGTAGGACACGAACTTGGCCTTCTCTGCTGTCACTACCTTGGCAAGAGCGTCTCCACTTTGTCCTCCTGAAGCTCTGTAGATCGCTCTGACAAAGTTCAGGTAAGCTATTCTGAATGTACCTAGGACTCCAGCATCATCAAGTTTCTCCCTGCAACAGGTCTCTATGATAACGATCTCAGCCTGTCTAGCCTCTTGGAGATCCTGCATTAGAGGCTTAAGGGCTGTGAACTTGGCTTCAACGTTTGCCGGAATCACGCCTAGCTCGTATTTCCTAGCTCTGATGATTTCGTCACGGTAGGGCATTTCTCATATCCTCTAAGCTGAAGAGACTAGAAACACAAATATATCTTTTCGACACTAGGGTAGGGGTAGGGGTAGGGTACGGGTAGGCTAGTACCTAGTAGGTTAGGGTAACTGAGAAGGAATCTTTGTGTCAAATGAGAAAGAACTTAGAAGAAGAGAAGATGAATCTAGACGACGGAGAGTCGTTAAATTCGTCATGCAAGGCCTCAAGTACATGATGGGTTATCTGCCGGATTGTCCTTTTGACGTACAACTTAGCTCGAAAACCAATCCGCTTGTCCTCCTCATAAAGGTTCATTGGGGTACTGAAGATTTTGATGCTGAGAAGATGCCTACAATCCTGAAAAAAGAATTAGAGAAGATCGAGCAAGAAGCATCAAAGAGTAACGAATCTGTGAGGCACTCCAAGATCCCTTAAACGATAGCTGAGAGCAGAGCAAGTTAGCCTATAGTTTCTCTTGACGTAGGAGCTAGGCACATACAGCTTCAGGAGAGTTGAAGAGTAGTAGATAGGGATTCCCTTTACTCCCTCTTGCTTTCTTCCCATAATCCAGAAGATACCTTTTCCCCAATCTACAAAATCGTATGCTTCAAGATCACTATGCAAACGATACCTTACCTTTGCTCTCTCTAGGAAATACCCTTTATCGGGATAACGCTTCTGTAGATCAGCTATGATCTGTTTGAGCTTCTTAACTGGAATGCATATCTCCTCTACTTCTAGAACTAGCTTCTTCCTGACTTTGTACTGAGGCTTACCCGACCAACCTCTTATCACTATGTCGAAGTCTTTTCCGACTTCCATGAGCTTACAGTTAGATCTCATTCACTAGACCTCCTTGATCTAGGGTATAACTGTCCTGTTAGCCTGTAGTTTGCTAGTTCTTCCCAATAGACGTAGCTTCGCACTATCTTGTATTCGGGTTCTGAGCAACTTAGACCGAATCTTCGCCCTGAGCAGTAGAATTGACCTTCATCCTTAGACCTACACATTCCAAGATTCACACAAACAGGAACAAGTAAGACCTTGCACTCTGGACATCGGAACTCTCCATCGAAATCTATACATTTCTTGTCGAAAGCTACTTGCTCAATATTCCTTGTTTCCGTCATGCCTCTTGGCCTCCTCCTTTGTAGAATTTCCTCAGCCATTCCCTTACCTCTTTCCGACAAATTTCATCTAGCTTCTCAATTTTCTCTTTGTCAATAAGAGTGGATAAGGTATTTTCGAGTTTGTTCTGAAGGATCGGTACTGGATAGGCTTCAGTTTCATATTGAACAATTCCATCAGGCGCAAGGTCTCTATTGCGCTCCATAAAATCTTTAACATAAGATTTACTGAGATGATATTTCAGAGTTCTAGGTTTCAGCATTCTTTCTCTATAGCCTATGTTTGAGATCAGGTTTAGAGCTTTTACATCGTCTTTCGTAACTGCAAGTTTAGAAACTAATATGCCGACTCTTTCAAGTTCTTTTCTGTTTAGATTGAAGATGTATTCGCCTTCAGAATCATAGTCGCTAATATATATGACATGAGGTTGAATGCCGAACTTTGCCTTTATCTCCTTTAACCGTTCTATAGCCTGATGTTGAGCTACATCTCCAACGAAACCCTCGCTAGTTAGAAAGCCTATATCATACTCGTAGGTGAGGCTGACTACACGCTCAGGAAGTTCTTTCTCAGTCCAGATCTCAACATAGTTCTCCTGTAACGATTTTGCACTCCGAGAATAATACTTGCATAAACTCTGAAATCGCTCCTCAAAGCTGTCGGTTTCACCCATCCCTGTATTGAGTAAGGAGGTTTTCTTATCCTTGAACCATTCGTAAGGTACTATCCCTGTCTTTCTCAGCTTTTTGAATAACTGGCACACCTGTTGATAACGAGCGTTAGCTGTGTCCTTGACCAATCCGGCTGAGACTAACTCATACAATACTTTTCGAGACCATATTACTCCGTTCTCGGAAACCCATTTACGAACAACCTCGATCTTCGCTAGAGTTTCTTTGCTAAGTTCATCTGTCTTAGTTCTCATGTTTTCACCTTTACCATAACGTATTATAGAAGCCCGTATATAAGCCTATTTCCCTATCAACCTGTTTAGGAGTCTAAGCATTCCACAGAGTATTTCCCAATCATCACAAGTGATACAGCCACCCTCTCTCAGTCGTAGTGCCTTTCTCATAGAGTTTGTGTACTTTCTCCTACACTTTTTGCAGAGTATTTGAAATGCCACGTCACAGATTCGCACTCTTTTTCCTCTTCTTGTTCTTTTTACGTAGATACTCAAAGTAGTAGATTGCGTCTTGTATAGCTCTCTCAATCATTCCTTTCTTCGCCTCAATTTTATTATTGCTTTAGCTCTAGCTCCTAGTAGTCGTTTTATCCTCTTTCTAGCCTCTAGCTTTTTGAGTCTCTCGAACATCTTGTACTTCTTAAGTAGCTCAGGAGAATGCAGGATAGCTAAGGCCTCTTTCTTGCGAATGTAACACCAACTGATAGATCCTGAATGGCTATGTGCAAAGTAGTAGTAGGGAAAATAGCGTTTCTTCTGCTCATTGAGAACCCACTTAGCAAACATTCCAGAGCCTTCTTTCCCACATCTAGGACAGATCGCTCTCTCATTCGACAACTTTCACCATCTCACAATCGCCTTCAAGATCTCCTTCATGTGGCCTCAGCAAGATCTTAACGTGCCACTCGCATTTCGAGCAGGTCAAAACCTCTTCGCCTTCAAGTATCACTACCTTCAAGGGAGATCCACAATCAAAGCAATAGTTGAATTGAGGCTTATCGTGATACTCGCAGATCGAGAACCTATAGTTTGTCATGTACTCTCCCTCCTTCTCTCCTTTGCTTTAGGAACGTATGGTTTGATTTCAAGTGGTAGGTCGGTTTGGATTCTCTGTCTTTTCAAGTCTATGTCTATGCTTCCTTTCGGAGTGTTAAGAATAATGTAGGTTCTATCGCCTGTTAAAAGGTAGGCTGTAAGGTCTCCTGTTGCTTCTGTTCCACGTTGCCAAAGAACTCTTAATCCCAAGTTTCTACATCTACTCATCATTACCTAACTCCGCTAATACTATGTAGGAGAGGTTATATAAACATTTCTATAAGGATTATAGTGCAGTATCAGTAGGCTCTATCAGCTTTTCCACTAGGCTACTTATGTTGCTAACCCAACCTTTCTTAGATCTAACGAAGAATCCTGCTTTTACTGTCCAAGTTCCATTATAGGCTTTTAGCTCTGGATACTTTTTAGCTACATCAGGGAGCTTGAGGCCTTTCTTAGAGGTCTTGACTTGTATTAGAAGGATCTCTCTAGTAGATGGAAAGAAGCCTATCAGGTCGAAAGGAGTAAGAGATCTTCCGCTTCTAACTACTATACTAGCTCCGGCCTTCAGTAGTTTACGCTTAACATAGTTCTCTGCTGATCTTCCCCTCTCATATCGAGTAGGCAAGAGCTAACCCCATATTCTTCGTTTACGACCTCTCTTCGTGATCCTAACTGAGAATCTCCAACAAGGCAAGGTAAAGACCTAAGATGGTTTAGGCTCTAACATGAGGAGAATGTCTCTGCTCTCAGCATTGACATAGATCTTTACCTTCATCTTGCCTTCCATGCCTAACAAATTGTAGAGAGGCACAGGAATATGAAGAGTGTAGTATTTGCCTCCCATCTTGATGAGATCTGAGTCACCGTAGTATTTGAAATACTTAAGCTCTTCTTTGGTCTTGGAAACGACCTTCTTACTCATATCTAACACTATATAAGAGATTAATGAACGACTGATATAAGGGTTATGATACTTCAGAGTAGGCCTTGTCGAGATTCTTCTTTTCGCCATACGTTAAGCGCACGTATACGAAGGTTCACCCCACAACTAATACCAATCAATGCCAATCTTTTGAAAGGAGTTTTCTTAGGATTTGCCGGACATAAGAAATGTAGTAGTGCGAGAACTCCTTTCGGCTTTAGAACTCGCATACATTCCTCTATAACTACTTTTAATCTTACTTTAGGACAGCCATATTTTCTTTCGTAGCTTTTACTGTAAGGTGGATCAGCACACACTAAGGAGAAACAGTTATCTTTGAATGGAAGATGATGTGCATCAGCCACTATTGTAGGTCTTACCTTTGGGTTTAGGTCAGTTGATATGCCTATGTGAGATGATCCGCCAAAAGGCTCAAGAATTAATCCATCTTGATACCATAGGTTTTTAATTCTCTGAATAAGACCTACAGGCCATACTCCTTCATATTTGCCAGTAGTTCTACCACAAGCCCAAAGTCCAGTTAGTGCGCCTGTATCAGGATTCCGATAAAGATACTTAATAGGATTCTTTATGCAGATCTACCCTCTTAAACGTCTTATGCGCCTATGTCTTGGGGTACTCATAGTCTCTCTAGCTCCTTAAGGAGGCTCTTGATGGCTTCCTTAATGCTATTACTTTCAATGTGTGAGAGATGGTTCTTCTCGATCTTTGTAGCCATCTCTTTTATTCCCTTGATTGTCTCCTCTTTGGCCTCCATTCTAGTTAAGAGAGGAAGATCCTTAATCGGAATAGACGCTATGACTCTTAGAACTCCTCTTGTATAGATGAAGTTGTCGGGGTATATTTTCGACAAGACAGCCATGTAGTTTCCGGCTGTAGAAATCGAGCATTCTAGAAGGGAGGCTACTAAAGCTCTATCAATTTCTTTAGGTTCAGTATTTACTATGTAGCTTAAGATCTTATCTTTAGCCTGATTAAACCCTGAGACTTTAGGCAAAATAATTATCCCTAGAAGCGGTTATCGTAGTAGTTTACTATAAAACTCTTGGGCTATTCCGTCTATGCTACTCCATACAATACATTTCTCTGCAAGTTCTCTGAGTCTTAATGCTCTTCCTGTTCCTTTCCAAAGTCCTTCAACAGCTAGATTTGCTGAAAGCTGATAGGCGTTGATGGTTGCGAAGATGCTGTAGTTCGAGGGAGTGATTATGATTGGATTGAACCAAGGCCTTCGATCTCCTTTTTCGATCTTAGGTCTCTCTTCACAGCCAAAGCAGAGTTTCAGAGGTCTCTTCTCGTCAGGGAGGAGAACAGCTATACGGTAGAACCTGTCGTAGAGTCGAGCTTGAGCATAAGGTAGCTCTGCTAACGTTAGCTCTTGAGGAATAAGGAGGCCTTGCCTAGCCTTCAAAGGACTCTGACAGAGAGGACAAACAGCATAAGGAACTTCCTCACCACAATGAGAGCATTTCATGTCTCACACCTGTGTTTCTTCATGCTATTTAGTTTCTTGAATCTTTTACCACAATCGAGACATTTCCAATGGTATCCTCTATACTCAGAAACAGCTATGTTCGTCATTGACTAGCTTTCCTTGACATTAATTTTGAGTTTTGTGGGCATACGGTATTTGCTTGGCTTCGTGTTTGGAATCTTTATGATGTAGCCTTGTTTTACTAGGCCTCCTAATGTTGGAGCTAGGGTAGTGTGACCTATATTCCATCCTCGGTCAAGTAGAGCCTCCAAGATGTCACGTTCTGAGGGATTTCCTTTTTCAAAATCCTTAATCATGCAGTATAAAATTCTTCCACTCGCATTATCTGTATCTATTTGAACAGGCTTTTCAACATGGCTCAGGTTTACTACTAGCTCTCTATGCTCTAGATCAACTAGGGAAGGTGGCTCTTTTGGTCTCTTAACAGGAATCCCTTTCTCTCGCTGTAAGTATTGAAGCTCTTGATTCAGCTTTGCGTACTCAGCGTTTATCAGTTGGATCGTATTCTTAAGATCTATTATTTCCCTCTGTTGGTCGCCAATCATTTTTCTAAGGATTTCAACCTCTTTTTGCATCTCTAAACTCTCATCCTCCTTTTTCTTCGGTTTTAGATACTCGTCACGAATTTTCTCAGCCGGAAGTATCCCAAGGGCTACATCTCGGCCATGTTCTTCTGGAACTCCAACAGGTAAAACGTAGGTTTTCACTACCTTGTCTCCTAGAACTGCATAGAAGTGTCCTAGCTCAAGGGTTTGGATCTCCTCTTTCGGAATCTTGAGGCCTAACAGTTGCTTGAGAATGCGCTCAACCTCATGTGCCTCTTTCATTCTTCCCATAAGCCAGTTATCGCATTGTCGTAGTGGAACTTTGCTTACTCCTCCAATGTCCTGTGAATCTATCCATAGAAAGTTGCCTACTGAAGCTCCTTTCCGTATGAATTGTTCTGCTATCCATTTTACCGGAGTCATTCTTAGCTCAGGCATCATTTCCCATGCTTCAGGAATTATCACTACGGTATTCGAGAGCTTTTCAAAAGCGTATTGAATTGAACTAGCGATCACTAACTGCTGTGTTTCTAACCTCATGTTGCTTAGATCCATGACATTTACTCCGTCATTGAGATCTAGCTTCTCAGAGAAAGACCATTGTTCAAGCTCCGGTATCACTATGTCAAGATAAGCGTCTAGCTTCTCGAAAACTGCTTTCTGAAATTCTCCTCTAGCTTCTTTCTTGAATTTCTTGACGTTACTCTGCACTTCAGGGAGATCATGCGTTCCCTTGGAGACCTTCATTATCGCCCATCGCATTCCGGCCTCATACTTCACTTTCTCTCCTAGAGCGACATTTACGAGACCTTCAATAAACTGCCAATCGCTTCTAGGCTTATAGTAGGCCGGAATATTGTTGTATTCATGGAATCCGGTCTCTCCTCTCTTGGTCTTAAATGCTACAGCCTTTAAACCCGATCTACTGATTAAGGCCTCAAGCGTAGTGGTCTTACCGGATAGCTGAGTCATACCGAAAATAGCGAGATGATGAAGAGGCACATAGACAGGTTCACCCTTGGGAACAGAAAACCCAAGAAGAATCTTCTCAGGCATGAGCGTAGGCCTTCGCTTTCTTGATCGCTTCGTTCCTTTCCTTTCCTTCAAGTTGAGAAGCCCATACTGCTATCGCAACAGCCTTACAGTGATCGGGAAGAGTGCATAGGCACGATCCACAATGAGGGCATACACGCCATCTACAATTAAGGCAAATTCGTTCATCTTCCATGATGAAGTCCTTGAAGCATTTGAAACAGCATAGTCTAGTCATTTGATCTCCCTCTTACTGAAAGAAATTGAGTAAGTAGTCTCCATCTCTCACTTCAAACTGTAAGCCTAGCTTCTCTGCTAGAGCTTCTATCATAGCTGATTCGTGACAACCTGTTCCCCAATACCCATAAGTGCCTCTGAAAGCGAAGCTATGATAGTCAAGATCTTCAAAGATATAGTAGATCGCTCCTCCTTCTCTGTTTAGAGATGGACAAAGTATCTTCCAGATGGGTAGTTTGATGTTTCCTCTTGCCATTCTCTGCAAGAATGCCTCTATGTCGTGCATGATTACGCCTCTACCTAGTTCTGTGTATCTAATCTTTCCGACTTGTCCTTTAGGATCTCTCAATGCTTCCGCTAGTTGTTCCTCAGTAGGATAGCCTTTCTGTCTAATCTTGAAGATGTTGTCATACTTGTTATGTTGAGGCTCAGTTTTATTGTCTCCACTATCGCCACAAGGATCATCATTCATGCACATTGTCTTGTCTCCTTTCATGGTGATAGTAGTTCTAGAACCTTGGATATGGCTTCTATGAGATCTGCTCCTTTCTCCGTTGGGATTCGTACTCCTTTCTGAGTGTAACCTGTGTAGCTCTCGCTCTTAACGTAGGTTCTGATGTCTAGTTCTACTCGACCTTTATACTCGTTAGCTTGAACATGGATCTCTCTTGACTTGCTGATAGGCACTATCTGTAGGTTGGGCTTACTCAAATTGTCTTTACCTCTTCTATGACAGCAGAAATCGAAATCCTGAGAGTATGAGGTACTCCCTTAACCTTTGCTCTGTAAACTCTCTGTCCATTCCATGACGTTAGGCCTGTCTTGAGTAGTTCTTCTACGATTCCCTTCATCTCATAGGAAGGATCGAACTCTTCAAGATCTTCGACCTCGATCTCTTCTTCTTTCGGTTTTCCCATAAGATCTCCCTCCCACTAAGTAGTAAGAATAAAGTATTAAGTGAGTACCATATAAGCGTTTCTATAAAGCCTTATATTCTTTCCTAGCAGATACGCAAACTGTAGCTTTTTCTTGCGCTTCATTACGTACTCTAGATGCCTCTTCCTCAGAAATCTCATTCCATGAAGGAAAACCATACCATTTCTGAGCCTCTATCTTAAATCCCGACAACAATTTAGCTAGACTCTCTCTATTGTAGACTCGATACCAATAAGCAGGGTTCAATCCATAAGGCACAGTCACTATGAATACTCCATCATCTTTTAGAACTCTCTTGATCTGTTGAACTGCTTTAAGATCTCCCTCTTTATCCTCCTTTTTATTTTCATAGGCTAGGAGGCCGATATGCTCAATCGTACTAACAGCTACCACACTATCAAAGAACCTATCCGGTAGCTTAGTCTCTAGTATGTCCTCTCTACGAAACGTGAAATTAGCTCTACCTCCATAAAAGGGAAATTCAGGCATATCTCTAATGTCTATGGCTGTGACCGTTAAAGCACAATCAGCCAATAGAAAACCAAAGTGACTATCACAACAGCCTACATCGAGAACCATCTGAGGCTTCAAGTGGTCTAAAGCAAACGCATACTCACGCCATCTTTGGATGACCATTCTTATCCCTTCTTCTCTGAAATGTCTTTTAGCCAAGAAGTATCTTCAAAGACTTTCTCGAAAGGCATCTCCTCTTTAGTATAGAACCTGAATTGAACGTCTACAGGCCATATCAAGAATACTCGAAACTCCTTAGAGTGACCACAGTTCTTACATACGAGAAAGTAGTTTAATGGATCTTTCATCTTCCGGTAGAGGAGAAAATCATTTGCTCTGCACTTATCACAGCATACTCTAGCTACATCTACTTGAACTCGATCTTTCTCCTCTTGAGACATGAAGAACCTTTCTCCTCTAATTACTTAGACTTAAATACCTAAATCAACGTAAAAAGAGTTTAGGAGATAGAAAATGGAACTGCTTACGACTCTGATTCTCTACCTTGTCCTTGGAGTGCTAGGCTCTGCTACCTACATTTTGATAATGAGGTTCGGTTGGAAAGAGCCTCCTGAGATGCTTCGTAGACTTCTCTTAGGAGCAGTAGGAGGAGGCCTAATGTTCCTACTTGTACTCTCTAAACTGGTTGAAGTAGTGCTTTCAGCCATAGCGTCAATCTTCGGCGGATACGTTCCTGTAGCTGTAGATTCACCGATGGGCTTCATCATGGCATTTGGGATCGGAGGCTATTGGTGTGTAGACTTCATTGAGGCCTTAATGAACAGATTTAAACCATCCGAGGAAGCTCCTGAGAAAATATCGCCAGTATCAATCAAAACACAACTTACTCCTCAAGAACAACTTGCAGAAGCGGAGAAACGAACAGAGATAGGCCAAATGATTCTGAATGCACAAAGACAGCTTATGCTTCATGTTTTTGAGAAGAGAGGGATCAAGGAGTACAATCTGAGTGACGAGAGCGTTCTAGCCGAGTTAAGAGAACGAGTCAAGGCCGGAAAAGAAGTAACCATATATCTACCAAGGTAGATAAGGGTAGACTTACCAAGGTAGGTGTGTCGAATGGCAAAAGATTTTCTTACCGTGATAGTGAATCGCCCGAACCATGATGACGCAACCAAGTACGCATACTACTGGTTCGAGAAAGTCATAGCTTACATGAAGGCTAGAGGCTTTACTGTAACAGATGCCCATGATGTTCTCTCCTGTAGGGCTAGATGGCTAGAACTGTTGAAAAACAATATCCTTGTAACAGGAACAGGGCATGGAAATGCTGAAGTTTTCGCCGGAATGTACGATGAGGTTCTCCTACGAGCTAACAGAGATGAGCCTCTCATGGAGGGTAGAGTTGTCTATCCTCTATCGTGTAGTGTCGGAAAGATTCTTGGAATACAGCTAGTGACTATAGGTAAAGCATGGGCGTTTCTAGGTTGGAATGTAGACTTCGTTTTCATGGCTAGTAAACGACCTGCTCAAGGAGATCCTGATGACGATCCCTATCAAAAGCCTTTCATGGATTCAGTAATCTGTGTGTGCTACGCACTTGCTGATGGAAAGAAACCTAGTGAAGCATGGGAGATAGGGCTGAAAAAGTGGAAAGAGGAGATAGAGAAAGCTCCTGAAGGAAGCGCACTACAGAAGTGGCTCATAAATGACTGTAACGGTTGGATGAACAAGATAGACAAAGATTATCCGGTTACAGGAGTTCTACCTGACATTGAGAAAGTCGAGTTCTTCTACACAGGTCTTAACGGTGTACGGACTAAAATAGGAGATGGAGTTCTCGAAGGTGACTTATGGAAATGTTCTTGGGATACTAGGCAAGTTCCAGATGGAGACTACTTGTTAGAGGTAAAAGCCTATCCTACATCTCCTGATTGGAAGCCGAGCGAATATGTACCGAGGAAGGTAAAAGTGGACAATACAACTATGCCTAAAGCTCAGGCTGAATGGGTAAGTCCTCAAGAGGGAGAGACTCTAAGAGGGAAGGTTGAGCTTAAGGCTAAGGCCTCAGCCAAATAAACCTCCTCTTTTTTTGCGATAGTTTCTCCGATCTCTCTCACTTTTCTAAGGCTTCAGCCTAGATGAGCTTATGCCTAAGATTCACAAAGGCAAATGTAGAAACTGTCCAAGGGCTAGAATCTGTCCAGAGGAGAACCCTAGCATTCCGGTAAAGGATATTGTAGCGTGGCTTCAAGAGAAATGTCCACAATACAAAGGCTTCAAGTGACTATGGATCTTCTTGTTATCATGTGACCATACTCCTCAAACAGTCTCTACAGATGTAGGCATTCCTGTACTCTCGTTTTCCTGATGAACTCGAAAGGCTATGAAAAAGAACAGGGAACATAATAGCTGTTTGTCCATTACAGATGACGCATTTTGCCTCTTGCATCTCGCTTGTAGCCATAATCTTTCAAAACCTCAAGCATTCGATCAATGAACTTGCACATTTGAATTGAATAATCGCTAAGAACTTCTCCTAGCCATTTGGTGACATCTAGCATCATGGCGTAGACTTCTCCTCTAACCGTTGTTCCGCTAACGACTTGACCAAACTCTTCTTTCGTTATCTCTTTCTTATTGTATGCCTCTATGCTCATTTTCCATAGTCTCAGTTCATTGTACCTTGTACTTCTATGCTTCTTCTTCCATTTCATTAGCTCTTGAAATCGTGTGAGCTTTCTAACTCTCTTGATCTTCTTCTTAGTTTTCCTCTTCTTCAACGATAGACCTCCGTTTTCTTAGCTACAACATCTCGATACTCGTCATGTTTCTTAGCGATCTCTCCAAGATCCTCCATGCTTATGATGTTAGGGTATCCGGCCTGAAGCACTATCAGCTTTGCCATCGCTTGATCGAGAAGCGCAAGGATCTGATTGCGTACTTCATAAAACGACATACCTGTTACTCCATTCATATAAGGAAAGTTAGAAAGAGTTATATAAAGGCTTCCTTTAGCATTAAGTGGGAGTAGAACATGGGTAGAATAGCAGATATTAAGAGATGGATCGAGCTAAGGCAAGATCTCATAGTAGGCCTAATGGGTATAGCTATATGCGTGATCTGTCTCATTTGGGGAGCGACACACGGATGGGTTTTTGGATAGATTTTCTTAGAACTCTGCAAACTTTCTTCAAGAATCTTGGGAATTTCGAGATCTCTTTCCATGATCCTGAGAAACAGTATGTCGTTTGGAAAGCTCCTGAGATCTGTCCCATAGATGGAACTAAGCTCATACCGTTTGCGAGAGGAAGCGAGTTTTGGCTACTCTGTACTAAATGTGGATTCACAACAATTAGAAAGCTGATAGCCTCAGAGAGCCAATTAGAAGAGGTTAAGAAGCTAGGCCTCTTTGTGATTGAAGAGAAAAAGACCTGTCCTATATGAGCTAGACTATAGAATGGGCTGTCGTTATCACTGTCGCTGTAAAGTTCACCTACGAGCTTCATTCTGCCCTAAGATAGATAGTGTTTGTTGCTTTGCTCAATGGAAAAGTGGAATACTTATCTGTAGAAAAGTCTTTGATAAGGAGGAGTAGTTCTCCATGCCTTACAAGGATCGTCAAAAACGGTTGGAGTATGCTAGAAAGTACGGTAAAGAAAGGTATCAGAGAATGAGGCGAGAGCTTATTCAGAAACTTGGAGGGAGATGTTCTGTTCCGGCCTGTGAGGCAACAGAGAACCTTGAGGTTCATCACATTGAGCCTTATCGTAAGCGTAGTAGACCGAACTCAAGTAGCTATTTTGATCCTCTAGGAAAAGAATTAAGGTGTCAAGAACATCATTCTCATACTGAGTCGTGGAGACGCAAGAGGAAGAGGAAAGTTGCCTAGAAGGCCTATAGGTCATAGGGCTAAGAAGTGGGAGATCAAAACTCATCCCGATCTATCGAGTGAGGCTTTAGCTAGTAGACATCCGGTTAGTTCTGCTGAGATCAAGAGAGCGTATGATGCTCTTGATAGGGTAACGCAACAAGTAGCTCGAATACTAGACAAGTATGGAGTTATGGCGAATTTCAGAATCATCTACAGAGCCTATGCAGAAGAGCTTTGGAGGCTCACAACAACATTTACAGGAGCTACTCTTGGCACTTCTGCTAACGCTGTCTCTGTGAAATATCAGGGATACGGAAGCGATACAGAGATCTTAACGGACATAGCTAAACTGTTCGGGTTAAGCGTCTCATTTGTAGCAGGAGGAGTAGGCACACACAATCTCTTGAGCGCAATTCACCCCGACACTCTAGTAGGTTCACCTGTAGCAGGAGATCTCATTTACGCTAACGCTACTCCGAAATGGGCTAGATTCCCAATAGGATCTAACAATAGAGTATTGAAGATTCTAGCTGGTGCGCTTAGTTGGAGCGAAGTTGATTGGAGCGAACTCACAGGTAAGCCTAGCACGTATCCTCCTAGTAGTCATGGTTCAAGTCACGAAAACACTGGAACAGATGAGATTTCAGTCGAAGGATTATCCGGTTTATTGGGTGATCCTCAAACTCCTGAAGTTCATGGCATAGATAAACATTCGCAGTTTGTAAATAGGTTAGCTGATGTTGTTCCTGTTGCCTCTATTTGGGATGTTGATCCGACTAATCTTGCGTATTCTACTGATGAGGATTGGGGTACTGTTACAGGAACGGGTAGTAAGGTTTTGGGTAGTGCCGGAAATGTGGGGAGACTTATTTTTGATATGGGGGCTGTTTATAAGGTTCTCGTTAGGGGCTTAGTAGGGATTGGTAATAATTATGCTACGGGGGCTGATGGTTTTCTTTTTTTAGCTGTTAGCTCTGATAATGTTACTTATTTGAATGTTGGGGATTTGTATAGTCGTGTGATTCATGATTGGTATGCGAATTATACTCGTAATTGTTTTTTCGGTCATAAGTTTGCTAGGGCTAGATATTTGCGTTTTACTTGGTATGGAAATGCGGGAGCAACTTGGTACGGTAATGTTACGGAATTGGAAGCGATTGATTTAGGGATATGATTCTTGTATACATTTAGATCTTTCTGTATACAGTGTGCGCTCGATGCTATAAGGGCTTCTAGAGGCCTTGAATCTTGTTTTCAATGTATTGG
>Ga0315309_1000445_pt1 | contig 24986 bp, 23 predicted proteins | sample TDP4_MG_FD_203080 | JGI IMG/M metagenome (GOLD analysis project Ga0315309, IMG submission 203080) | Freshwater sediment microbial communities from Lake Towuti, South Sulawesi, Indonesia - TDP4 | ecosystem: Environmental > Aquatic > Freshwater > Lake > Sediment | place: Indonesia: South Sulawesi...
TGGGAACGGCAACCTGCAGTGGAGCAAGACATACGGAGGAACCCTCGATGATGGCGCGTCTTCGGTTCAGCAGACTTCTGATGGTGGCTACATTACAGCAGGAGCGACGTATTCCTTTGGCGCCGGTGGGTATGACTCTTGGCTTGTGAAGGTTGATAGTAGTGGCAACCATCAGTGGAACATGACATACGGAGGAACCAGCGATGACGTAGCAAAATCGGTTCAGCAGACTTCTGATGGTGGCTACATCATGGCGGGCAGCACATTGTCCTTTGGCGCGGGCTTGGCTGACTTCTGGCTTGTGAAGATTGGAGGGACGGCAACATGGATAGCGCCAGGAATCCTCGTGGTCATAGTCGTGGCGTCGGTCGCCATGATAGGTTTGGCCGCGATCCTCATGAGAAGGTGGCCGCGATCCCCATGAAAAGGAAGAAATCTAGGCTCGTTCTTTGAGAATAGTTCGCAGATCTCGTCCTTAGTCGAGAGAAGGAATTTCCCTTTCTTCACTTTTCGCTGTCAGCATCTATAGCAGAGTAGGATACGCCATCGGGTGAAGACAAGTCCCGCAGAACAACTGAAATGAGATCCTCGACGACATCCGCATCCTCAGGTTTACGAGTTGCCTGATATGCCTCGACATGGGCGATTGCCAGCATCGCGTGATCATATAGTATCTTTTCGAAGCGAGGTTACTCCTTAATGTCTGGGAGGCAATCTGATTCATATGTGAGTGTTCTTCACTGCCTCTGAGGAGGACGTAATTCCATGTTATTTGTTGCAATCAATTCACATCAGACCGCTAGCTGTACACGTGAAACAACTGAAGGAAAAAAGAATGCTTAGAAGAGTATTCTTAACTGAGAACGGCAGAAGGTTTGAGGCTAGAGTAGTCCAAGCATATATTAGTTGCCCAAAAACTACCGGAGAAGACCATAAAGCGTTTTATGTCGTGGAGGCTAACAACGCAGACGCGGTAGGAAAGTCCTTTGGTCCCCTTACGGTCGATGTAAGGCAAGCCAAGCCCTTCGGTGGAGCCATAACAAGACAATGAGACTGATAGGGTACTCGGAAAGATTGAACTTGAGCCAGCCATAGCCGCATTTGCCCCACAGGGGCGTAGCTGTCTTTCTCCGTGATAAGCATGTATCCTACGAAGGGTCCGAAGGGTATCAGCCAGATCTGCGGAGCCCCTATCACTCTTCATAGCACTCTACGTTTGCTTCAACCCTTCCTCACGGCGACGGCTTCCATCCTGACATCAATCCCAACAAAAGTAGAAGCGCGAAGAACAGCTCTGCGACCAGCAAGACTATGGAGATCAGCCCGAGCGCCTCCGCTGGCACTAGTTCAAGCAGTGAAAAAGTCGCGAGATGAAACATTAATGGGAAGCCAGCCACACCGGTCAGAGTGTAGATTACTCCCGACACAAGTATCATGAAGAAGAAAGACTTCCTCAGATCATACGTCTTCGTTCTCCCTCGATTCTATCTCTCATCTTCCCTTTATCTCCTCCCTAAGACAGCATCCTTGACTCGAATTCCTCTCACCGACCCCCTTACGAGCTGCTTTGGTCGTACCCTGTTCTGATAACGATATTTATAGTCTATCAACAGAGGAAGAAGGATTTGTGACAATACGCAAATCTTAGCGACGCAGATGGATGTCTCTGCAGAATAGCAGACACGCTCACAAGCGCAATCGAACGAAATCAACAATTCGAATCGTAGCTGAGATCCAAGAGTAATTTATACTTCATCTCCAAATAAAGGTGATAGGCAAAGTGATAGTCGAGGGATTTTGAACATGTTCGGAAAAAACAAGACTGAGAGCGTAGTGGTGAATTCAAACAGCAATGAGGTGAAATTCAGGCTATGACAAGATTCCTAATCCAAGAAGCCTACAGGATAAGCGGAGTAGGGACTGTTCTGGTTGGACAGGTCACTAGCGGTATCCTCAAAGCTGGCATGAGAGCCTCGATTGAATCAAGAATCATACAAATAGCGACCATTGAAGCACAACACAAGAAAATGGAAAAGGCAAATCCAGGAGAGACAGTTGGAGTACAGGTAAGAGACGCAAACTACAAGGCTCTTAAGAGCCTTGTTGGAAAACACCTCGAGTTTCACTAGGTCTGTCAGTACGCTGAGTAGGAAGACGGAATGTAAAGCACAGGGGAACCAACTTAACTAAACCAATCTAGGCGCTAAGGCTTTGAAATCAACAGGGAGGGGATCAACCGGATACAACTCATGAAACCGTGAAGCATCAGACGCGGACACATCAAGATCCTGCTGAAGTCTGGAAAAGAAGTCGTGATCAGGATATGGCCCGATCCAGAGATCTTTGAGAAATCGGAGAATTGATTCAAGCGTTCTTCTCCGAGGCGCTCGAATTCGAAGAATGAGTAGATCCGGACAACACGCTGCGCAGAGAGGCAGGAACGCCTGAGGAAGCGGGGAAGCTCAGTCCCACCCATTTTCATGCAACAGGTATGTGGACAGGATCTGCTGTTGTCACTTTGTTGGGTTTCTTGGGTGCCGATTGCGGACAAGGGCAAAGGCAACTGTTGATGCCATCCATACTCCGTCGAGAACAAGAGACACGTTATGCTCCTAACTACATTGTAAAGAACAGCAATTGCTAAGAATAACAGGACGTAAGTTCTAACCACGCGTACCTTGCAGACGCGAAGCTGTCTTCTTCAGAATCTCAAGATCGTCTGTTGTCTAGTTGTGCCAGAAGAATGCCTTTGACTGCAAGTCCTCCCTTGGTAGAAACTTCTTGACCAGGAAAGCGTTGCCTCTTGTTGATAGTTCGGTTGGAGAGACCCAGTACTTTGATTTGTTGAGCTCTTTTTTCTTGGGCATCCATTCTTTCCACTCTTTGGGCAACCAGTTCTGTTCGTAGAAGAGCATTAGTTTTGTTAAGTACTCGACTTTTTCTTCGTCTTCAATCCACCTGTTCATAGGGTCGTGAAGCATAGCCTTGACGACGAGATCAGGATCGTTGCCCAAAGCAGCTTTGACGGTAAGAGATTGCTGTTCGCAGTGTGGCATAAGATAGCTCGCCACTTCCTTTGGAACATGGATCCTTTTGAGAGGATGAAGCTTACCATCCTTGAAGTAACCTGGCACCTCGACCACACAGTTGTCTGGCAATTCCGGCACGGTACCGTTGTTTGGAATATTGACGACGTATGCCGCTGGCTGATTTCTTCGCCAATCTATCGTCATCTCCATTGCCCATTCGCCCTCTTTCCTTGGACCCGGCACAGGAATTATCCCATATGCCCATAAACGAAACGCTGAATACGCAAGACGGCGTTCTGCGTGTACCCTCCAAACACTCCTTATTGGCGGAAAACTCCAATACCGGCATTGACGCCGTTTCTCGTGGTTGATAGCATTATAGTAGTCTGGCAGAAATTCAGCGACATGACGTGCGCCGGGATAAGGGAAATAGCCAGTTTTCTCTAGCAAGTAGAAGTTGAATGCGCTGGCAGCATCTCTGCCGCGAAAGCGGTCGAGAACCAGTTGGTGCGCGTTTCTTCGCAGCACTGGATAGAGATCTTCGCCTTTGTATTCGATTCTTGTGAGCCACCCGAAATGATTCACCCCGGCATATTCGACACGCATATCTCTCCAGTGTTTGATACGCTTATGGGCTCTCTTATTGTAGAATCGTCTTAGAACCTTCATTCCCCCGAACAGCTCATGACAAAGGCCAATGAATTGAACGTCGGGTGCAACCGTTCGGGCAGCTAGGGTGCAGCTTGCAACGGGGTTCGTGTAATTTAGCACTGGAGCACTTGGGCAGAGTTTCTTCACGTCTCTTGCGATCGCAGCGCACACTGGGTCACCCCGTAATCCCCGGAAAAGCCCGCCTGGGCCTACTGTATCACCTGTGTTTTGTGGAATCCCGAACTTCAATGGTAAATAGATATCGAACCACTCTGCTGCCTGCAAACCTATTGAAATACTCATGTACACGAAATCAGCATTCTCCAACACTATCATTCGATCAGTCGATGAGGTCACGAGAATATCTGATTCCCTGTAGTGTTTCCTTCGCGCACCAGTTCGCACCATTCGTTTGAGGATCTTGGTCATCAAGGAGAGAGAGTATGTATCAACATCACATAACGCGACTTCTAGCGGAAGTAATTCAGTCGCATTTGTAATATTCCTAAAGAAGCCGAGGCTGAACCGAAAGGAACCTGCCCCAATGTATGCGAGCTTGAATCTATCTGCCATGCGATTAGTTCACATGATCTACCTTATCTGACTTTCTCTGATACCGCTATATTGAAGGCGGAATGGCGTATGTCAGTACATTTGTATTTGGCGAGTCAAATGGGGGAGCCCTGAGTTGCGAAACCCAATACAGGTTGCACGCCGGTACACCTTGTTCAGGCATAGTTCCGTGTTGGAAGATAAAGTGCATCAATTAGAAGGACCAGCGCTCGACTCTTTGAGCAAAATAATTACCAGCAATCGCCATTCCAATCAACAGAATTACTAGAATAGATGAAATGATAATTCGCAGTTCTTTCTTCTTAGTCAATGCACTTTCTCCAGATTCGGGAAGAAGGCTAGTCAATATGCCCCAGCCTCCAATCAAAAGAAGCATTGAAACCAGGCAAAAAGTGCCAAGATTGCTCATCTGACTGCCAATTGGAACCTCAAACGTATATTCCGCATGATAATTGATGCTCATCAGGCGCTGAAATGTGTCACCCAAAGGTATTGCTAATACAACTAGGAGCAAATTCAATGCAATTTTCAAGATAGTTAGAATATCGTCTATTTTCATTTTCAAGGATCCAGCCCTTTGCCTGAGAGTAGATTGAATTGTCTACAATTATTGATCCAAGAAATCGTACATGGTCGATTTTACGTCAGTTGGAAGCATATGCCCGCCGACAAACCGCAAGGTGACGATATTCCCTGAATGATTATAGTATGCGTATTTCTCTTCAAGCCAATTGTGTATTTCTGCAACACCATTGATCGGCAAGCCATAATCCTCGGTGCCTCCTGCCAAGAAGAGCGATCGGTTCCCAATGAGCCCGCTTATCTCTTCCATTTTCAGATTCAACTTTACCATGCCCGGCATATAGAATGCGTAGTTCTGGAAACTGCCCTCTCCAAGAATTGAATTGTTTCCTTCGATTTTTCCGATTCCGCAATTCGAAAGAACTACCTTTATTCGGGAGTCATAGACGGCACACCATACTGCCATTTGACCTCCCAATGAATGGCCCGCAATGCCAATGCGTGATGCGTTAACATCGGAACGTGTAGCCAAGTAATCTATAAGGCGGGTAACGTCCCAAATATACTTGAAATTCAACGTGCGATTGAGCATAAACATCAGCATCCCGGTGTATTTTTCACCCAAATACACTTGGCGCTCACCAAAGCATAAGGCGTCATGGCAGGCAACGATGTATCCGCGTTGAACAAGATCAACTGCGATGGCTTGTCGCGGATCTCCTGCTATGCCACATGGCTCTACCTTGCCATATTCAAACCTTCCATTGTGCTGATGATGCACAATCATAGTGGGACAGGGACTAGCTCGCGGATTATCAGGAACCAGTAGGTAAAAGGGCATCAAATCCCATTGGGGGATGCCAGAATTCTCCACATTGATTTGCATCTTGAAACGTGTATACCCCTGCAAATGGTCTTCGCCGACTACCTGTGGATTCAAGGGCACAGTTTTCGGTTTATCACCCCAAACAAGATTCAATTCATTCCAAATCTTTCCCTGATCCTGTTCCCAAGCGGTCGCATTGAAATGAATCCAACCCGTTTGGTCAAACGCACTAAGCGCCTTATACGCGTGAGGTTCTTGGTAGGCATTGGAAACCATTATAGCGCAAAAAGGCACAATTAGCAAGAAGAGAACAACAAACGCATTCAGTAATAAGTGAGACTGCCGCCTCTTGGATCTAATTGGCGTAAGCGCTCTGACAGACACAATCATCGAAAAAGTCAGGATCAAAGTCACTATCACAAATAACACAAGCAAGATCTCTACAATTATCAAGGATAGCATAATGTCGTAAGAGATTATGCTGGCCAGAGGGATGACAACAATAAGGAACACGATTCCACAAGCCAAAATCCCTGCAATGCCTACCATTCGTAGAATCTTTTCAATCACAATTCTCTTCACCGAATCGACTCCTCTGGCGCGCAATGCAAATAATTAGGGTTCGCCGTTATATCTGTCTTGTTCTGAAGCTGAACCAAGTACCGCCGCAACTTGAGCAAACAGGGGTTAGCCAGCTGGAAAAATCAGCGAGCCGAGTCGACGGTTTTTGACGCGCTATCTTCGCTACTGACGTGTTTTTTAATCTTGTGCAGGTTATCTCTCAACGTATTCTATGAAGTATTTCTGGTCATCTCGCCATGCAGCCCTGAATCGACTTGAACCTTTCGTTTCTTCTCTCCAATTAGAGCAAGCATCATCAAGGTACTCTTTTCTGTTTACTGTTCTGAGTTCATATGTTACCAAGCACATTCCAATGTTATCCTAACGCTCAATAGTTAACGCCATCAACATGTTGAACAATCTCTTCACTATTGAGACATGTGACTCGTTGACACTGAAAAACCGCAAGTCCCAAAAAAAGAGGGGAAATGGAAGTCGAGGGACTTACCCTGCCACCCTGACTGAATTGCTTTCCTTCCTAGTGGCGGGGCTGCTCTACTTTTTGGCGCCCCGTCTCTTCCTGACGACCACGACTGCAACAACTAGCCCTATCGCTACGCCGCCAATGAGGATCAACAACAATGGACTAAAAGGCCCTTGGGTATTGGCAACTGTGTAGACCGCGAAGTATGGATCCGACCTAACGCTAAACCCGTCCCAGTTCTTGAAGCTCGAAGTCACGAAGTAGTTCGTTCCAGCCACCGAGAATGAGCATATGCTTGCACTGCCACTTCCGCTCATCGAGTACGAGCTATACATCGCCGTGAAGGCTGACATAGGCGTTGTCGATGAGTGCATCGCGTACTCTTGCCCGTCTTTGCCCCAAGTGTAGTTAGCGCCGCCCATCTGTATGTTGGCTATCTTCACTCCAGCCGAGGTAATATTGTAGTAGTCTGACACAAGACTGTCGTTGTCAGCTGAGACCACTGATCCGCCCTTAGTCTTGAAGGACATGTACTGCCAAGATGCTGATGTTGCGACGAATGCTATTGCCATCGAGTAGTTGTTGCTGCTTAGCTGGTTCTGCGGGTGATCGTATAGGATCCACGGTCCAACCCCTTCATCAACTTTGATTTTTACTTCGTTCACGGCTCCAGCGGTCAGATTGGCGTTTGGTATCGAGAAGTGCGCTGTGAAGTTCAGGTTGGCGATGCCGACCTTGCTTGGTATATTTGAGAAGTTGCCCTCAGTTATGTACGTTCCATAGCAGTCGTGCCACCAATAGCCGCAACCCGCGAAACCGACACCCGTGACCTGCGCTGGGTACGTAGTGCCGTTCAGCTTATTCACTGAGACACCCCAAGAAACACTGTCATTAACGCTGACCGACGCTGATCCGCTGTCTCCCGGGAACGGCGTCGTTAACCCTATGCCTTCGGCGTCCTCGAACATAAAGTAGTGCGTTAGCTCCTGCGCCTCAGCAGACCCGCCTGAAAATCCCATGTTGAGGACTCCGTCCCCGTTAGTGTCGTTAAAGAGCAGCATACCGGCGTATTGGAAGTAGAGGTTGTTACCTTGGAACCCGTACTGGGTTGGCGTGTAGAAGTTCTGGTTGAAGCCGATCTCAAGCCAGTTCCAATTGTACTCAGGTTGCCACCAGGGGTACACAGAGTACTCTGCCTGGATTCTATCCCATGTCCTGTTTATGCAGTATTGACCGATCTGACAGTACTCTGGTCGCACAGCATTATCTTCAGTATCCCACACTGTGCTGTTGATCAGAGCACCAAATCTGCTCATCGGCACTATGCTCATGTTACTAGGATAGTACCAGATGTAATACTCGTTCCACTCGTATCGCCACGAGTAGTTCATCAACGCGAAGTATGACCACAAGTTGTATTGTCCCCAGTTCAAGCTGACTATCATCCTGTCGCCACCCTGCGCCCAGTAACTCGTCGAGTTGTATATGTGCTTCACGAAGAACTGGTCGTATGTGGTTGCGTTGTTGCCGTCCAAGTCCAGTGCACCAGTGTTCGGATCAACTTTCCAAGTCTGCTCCGTGCCCCACCACCACCAATACGACGGGGCTGTGCCCACGAGAATGCTCGCGCTCACCGGAACCGTTATCTTCTGGTATTCAAGCCCCTCGTCACCCAGATAATTCAAATCCGCATACCAACCATCGGTTTTGTTCCCTAAGTAGCCATCCCACCAGTAGTATCCCTCTGGCACGCCCGTTTTGAACGTGAAGTTGAGGGCCACCAAAAGCACGTTCGTTGTTAGGTCGTAGCTCATCGTAAAGTTCCTCTGGGGTGAAGTCTGAACATAGTTCCACCAGTCATCAAGCTTTACCCAGGATGAGCTGTAGCCAGATTCGTAGGTTAATCTATTATACCATCCGCCACACGAGTAGTTGAAAACATCAACGTAGGTCTTGTTCTGGTCCCAAGTGTTCAAAGTTATGTAGAACTGCAAGTAACTGCTGTTCCAATAGTCTGTGCTCCCTGAAGTCCACGAATTGCCTACGGATGGTGAGCTAAATTGGAATGTTACGTTCGTTATGTGGCCGGCTATAATGCTTCTGAAGTATGGTGTTGCCGTGATCTCCATTGCTGCCCTGAAGTAGTTGCCAGGCGTAATCCTCAGAGCTATCTCTTCGCTCGACTCCTTCAAAAGCTTCATTACAACGACGTTATTACCCAAGATATCGAAAGATGCGAACCATCCGTTTATCCTGCTGCCGCCAACACTGTAGCCGTCAAAGTCGCCATAGTAGTTTCCAGCCGAGGCGTTTGCCGCAGTCGGGATCGTGACCACAAACGCGATCTTATGGTCGGAGAGAGCCTTGTCGCTTGCTCCATCGTCTAGTGTGTAGAAGTGCGAGAAGCCTGCGCAGTCAGGCACGAATGGCTTAGTGTAGTTGTTCCAATCTGGAGCAGAATAGTTGTACGAATAGAGATAGCCTTCATCTATGCTCACTGCTTCCGAGCTGTCCCACATGAGTCTGATCATACGATTTCCCCAGATCTGGTGAGGCTCGTTTCTCCATTCGCCAACTGTGTAATTCCACCACCAGCCATTAGTTGTCATCGAATTGGATTGCTGAAGGCTAAGTGGGTTCCTAGTAGTATTGTACCAAAACTCCCAGTCGACTGGGGGGCTTAAGTAGACGGAGATATTCTTGAAATGCGTTGGGTCTCCTTGGGCGTCTACGACTACCTTGAATGGCGTTGCAACTGCGGCGATGTCGGTTCTCTTACCAACCATGTCGGCTACGTACGAGCTGCAATATAGCCATTCCCCACCATAGCCGTAGTACGCTGGGTCAGGCTCGATCAGAACTATCTGGTAGGACTGTCTCACGTTCATGGAAGTGCCTTTGGTGTCGGTTGCAGAGCCGTAGCACCAGAAGTTGCCGCTGATAGGTATCGTGGAACAGTTCAGCTCACCTTGGAACCTAACGGAGTAGTAGTCAGTCGTCTCAACGAAACTGCACCCGGTCATATTCGGTTCAAATATTGCAACTTGAGGTGGTGGCGTGTAGGGCGAGCCTCCCGTGGGCTGTCCAGTGTAGTTATAGAATGACGAGTAGAAGTTCCACGGGTTAGCCGGTTTATACCCATACTCTCCTACGGGTTGGTTGTAATACTGGAGTCCGATATTAGCGTACCAGAGGCTAACCCAAGTCTGTGATGTTTCGTTATAATAGCTTCGGGACCCGCTCATGGAGAAGTAGATATAGCTTACGTTGCGTCCAAGTTCGAGCAAGTTCTTGGGAACAGTTATGTTGACGTAGAATTGGTTGCCTGGGAACAGGTAGTGACTTGGCAATGTCCCATAGGGGGCAATTAAGGACGTTCCGTTGACGTATGACACGTTCATGGTGATGCTTGGTCCGTAGATCCAGTCGATGTTAGTCCAAGTCCAGTTGTTTTCTTGTTGAGGTGACTCCTTTTGCCACGTGATGTTGTACGTGCTGGGTGCTGGGCCTCCCGCGGCAGAGGCATTGGGCATCATCACGGTCATTGAGGACAATGCAAAAATCGCAATCAGAGCTAGCGATAGTCCCTTAGATCTCAAAGAATTCCTTGATTTTAGCAATCTAGTTTGTTTCTCCCCTTTACTACTTATCCGTTGTCTAGTAGTGTTGTCGCTATTTGCCTAAGAATTTTTCGATCTGTTGCGATGTGGGTGTGTAACATTGCCAAGTCAGTATCCATTTGAACTCCTTACTCTGTCTTCTACTTGAAGCAAATGTCATCGATGCGCCATGTTGTGGTTGTCGTTTTGAGTTGATCCTTAACCGGACACTAACGAAACTGAAATAGTGGACACGGAACAACTGACACCCAATTCAGATCGATAGGACGGGATAACTGCGGGCGCATCCTTAGTATTGATTTATCTGTCAGCTAAGTGAAACTATACTGGCAGGGGAAGTCATTAATGGCAGTGCAGGAGTGTCACCGAGGTATCGGCGTCGGGGACAGGTTGAAGTTTGAGATACTATGGTTTGATTCGCTTGGGGCAAAGTCCAGCTCTGTGTTGGTGGAGACCCCCGACGTTGCTATTCTCATTGACCCTGGTGCTTCTGGGATGCAACCTGGGTTTCCTATGTCTAAGCTTAAGAAGGCGTTCTATAGGCTTCGAGCCTTGAGGAGGATAAGTGGCGCTGCCCATAGGGCGCGGGCTGTCGTGATTTCTCACTATCATTACGACCACTTTTGTCATCTCGGTGTTAAGAGCATCGACTCAGCCAGCCTCTACAGGGGAAAGCATGTGATTGTGAAGGATCCTAATCAATTCGTTAATCTCTCACAGTGGATGCGAGCTAGGGAGTTTTCAGTCAGCTTGTGAAGAAGTTTGGGCAGGGAGTGAAACTAGGGGAGATGTTGGAGCCTCCAGCTAGTAGTGACTTTGCTAACCCTGAGGAATCGATGCCCGTGGCGATGGGGAGAGATTATGGGGATTACCAGAGACGGAGAAATCAGATCATTAGGAAGGGTAGGAAGTGGTTCAGGAACCTGTGCAACAAGTGGCGTTCGGAACAGTGGATCCCGGAGATGAGGCTCGGCGATACTGAATTCAAGTTCATGGATGGAAGGAGGGTTGAGTTCGCAGACACATTAGTTAGGTTCTCCAAACCAGTGTTTCATGGAGTGGAGTACGATCGGCTGGGATGGGTTTCCTCAACAGTCATTGAGTACGGCGGAGTGAAGGTGATTCATACGTCGGATGTTCAAGGAGCAGTCATCGAGGACTACGCAGACTGGATAATCAAAGAGAACCCTAACATACTATTCATGGATGGTCCACCCACATACCTATTCGGTTACGTCGTCAATAGGTTGAATTTTAATCGAACAACCGAAAACACGTGCCGCATTATTCGCGAAGCAGACAAAGCTGAACTGATTATATACGACCATCACCTAATGAGGGATCCACTTTTCAGGAAGAGGATGGAGGAAGTCTACAAGGTCGCCGAAGCAAGTCACAAGAGAGTCATGTCTGCTGCGGAGTACCTTGGCAAGGAGATCATCGCACTCAAGGTAGGCAAAAAGAAAGGAAAGTCCGCGCAACTTTGAGACAGTAAATATTATTAGGATGGTGTTCTGACAACAATACAACAATCCACTTGAAAGTCTAGCGGAGCGAAAGGAGAAAAACCCAACAGAACGTGGAGGTTACCAGAAGTATGGGCAAAGCCAAACTTGCCGTTCTCATAACCCTCGGCATCATGTGGGGCATCCTCACATATGGACTTGACTGGCTCTTCAAAGATCCAAGTATGGTTTACAACATATTTGGAACGAGCTACACTCTAATCGGCATAATGCTCGCCGTCACGGCATTCATAAACGCCGTTGTCATGCTGCCCTCGGGCAGGATAGCAGACAAGTTAGGTAGAAAACTTGTTGTCATCGTGTCTTTTCTTGGTCTCGCTGTTTGCTACTTTGCGTACACGTTTGCACTCTCTTTCGAGCCCCTGTTTGTTCTTTACATCGTTGGTTCGATAAGGATGGTCTTTGCAGCCACAGCTTGGGTTGCATTACTCGCTTGGATTGCGGACAATAGCTCCGAGAAAAACCGGGGCACAATTATGTCTACCCTCAATGCGGCTCTGACGATGGCTAACATCGCTGCATTGGGTGTTATCGGACTAATGTACCAGTACACTAACCCATACACGACGTTTACTCTCGTTGCCGCAGTCCAACTCATCGCACTGATACCGATTCTATTCATCTCTCAGAGAAGTGGTGCAGACCAAGACAGCCAGGGCAAAGGTGCAAAGCCCGTTAAAGGCGCGAAGATGAGGACATGGAAAGAAGTAATTCGCGACAGGCCGCTCGTGTTTCTGTCAATATCCGCATTGTTCGCGACTGCTCCGGGTCTACTGATACAATTCATCATACTCCCGCTGTTAAGTAGCCCAGAGTATGGATTCAACATGGTTGAGTCCACCATACCATTGGGTGTGATGTTACTTTTCACCCTGGTTGGATTCGGAATAGCTGCAGTGGTTATGGACAAATTCAGAATCAAGCGGGGACTGCTGATCGGCAGCCTCGTCGCCAGTGAAATACCCCTGTTCTTGCTCTTTCTGACACCCTACTTGGTCTTTATGCAGAACATAATTGCTCTAGTCATATTCTTCGGATTGATCGGCTTGGGCATGGGAACATCGATGCCAACGTATATGGCCGTAATGGCTGACTTGGCGCCGTCAGGCGAGATGGGAACTGAAATGGGGGTCTTCCAAGGCATATTGAACTTCAACTACGTAATTGGAAACTCCTTTGGTGGCTATCTATGGGATCTTGGGGGCTTGTCCTTGACTATGCTCGGTGGAGTTTTGCTGGTGATTATAGCGCTTGTTCTCGTCGTCGGAGCAGTGAGAAGATCTGCGTTCGAAACAAGAGAGCAAAAATCGGAGCACAAATGAGGGAAAGGAGACAGGATGAAACCTGCGCATTCATCTTCATTCCGTCCACCTGTTTTTGTTATAATCCATGCAAGCTGTTGTTAAGCAGCTGCTTATAGAACTGAACACTCGATCTTGTTCAAGATCGTCTAGGAGACAAGATTAATATAGCGAAGGTGAACTACTGGACGTGTTGACCTGGAGTGGGGGATTTCATGACTAAGAGTGAGAGTGACGAGAAGGGTAGGAGGCGCTCCTCTCTGAAAGAGGGCGTGGAGCCGAGTGCGATATTCCTCTCAGATTTTGGTGCAGTTCTACTTTTAGGGCTCCTTGGACTCATCGGACTCCTAATCATGACTTTTGCCTTTGCGTTCATGGTCGCTATAGGCGTGTTCATAGCTGCTTACTCGATTGCCTTTGGCTTCAGCTATCTGATCAGTTTTGGGGAAGTGGAGCGTGCGGGAGAGTATGCGAGGGCCGCCGAAAGTCTCAGGATAGGGGACTCCGAGGGAATCACGTTCGCAAGGGCACTGGTAAGGACGCGGTTGTATTTTGCTTTCATCCTGTTTGCCTTGGGCGTGGAGGAAGCCGTTAGGTTTGTGCTGAACACTGGCCCAGCGAATGTGGAGGTGTGGGTGTTCAGGTTGAGCTGTGTTGCATTCTACGTGCTCGTCACACTTGTGTTCGCAAGTCGCTTCGTCAAGTGGAGACGTTTCAAATGTACGAGCACTTACAAGGAGACCCTCGAGGCGATTAGGAAACTTGAAGCCAGCAAAGGCTCCACAAGCGGAAAGCCTTGACTCCTTGCATACCCAGTCTTCTCGTCCTTGCCAGCCTCCGAGCCTGGCCCATAGCCTCCCTGCATTGTAAGCCTCCAATTTGGCGTCTAAGGGCTGGGAACAATCCTCCGCGTTCTCCTCTTCCTCTTCAACACGAGCGAAGATGGCTATAAATAAGTGTGAGGGGGGTCAGAAGTGGCGGTCTTGGTGCCAGATTGGAGGAGTGTTGTTTCGGAAATTAAGGAAAGCGAAGTGATTTCTCTCCTCCGAGAGATTGTCAGAGTTCCGAGTCATATGGGTGTCAAGGATGGAGAACGAAAGGTAGCTCAAGTCTTAGCTTCATACTTTCGGAAGAACGGGATTGAGTCTCAGATAGAGGCGGTTGGGGCGGGAGTAAACATCTTCGCAAGAGTGGGGACAGCGAGCGCAGGAGTGCCTTCGATTATTTTTAATGGGCATCTGGATACTGTTCCCGTGGGGTAACATGTTTGTGCCTCCTTTTGAAGCTATTGTGGAAGGTGGACTTCTTTATGGCAGGGCAGCTTGCGACATGAAGGGAGGACTAGCTGCCATGGCATGCGCACTCGCAGCATTGAAGAGATCCGGCGTGAAGCTGAAGGGAACTCTGATTTTCGCTGGAGTCTCAGGCGAAGAATCAGGGAATCCAGGCACCAGAAGAATAGTCAAGCATGGTCCCAAGACCAGTTGCGCAATAGTTAGCGAACCCACAGGACTAAAGATCACCCCAGCTTGGAAAGAATGACTCTCATCAGAGTAATGGTTAGAGGCAGGACAGCTCATGGAAGCGCTGCCCACGAAGGCGTTAACTCCATCGAGAAAGCTATGAAGATAGTGTCCAAAATGAACAGGCAGCTGCCAAGACTGCATGATGCGAAGGCTCACCCTCTCCTCGGTCCGCCGACTTTTAATATTGGTGTAATCAGAGCGGGAACTCAACCTATTATCGTCCCTGACCAATGTGTGATGTTGATTGACAGACGAACCTTACCGGGTGAGACTCCTGATGATCTGAAAGCGGAATGTGACAAAGTTATAGCAGCCACAAAGATTGAGGACAGCAAAGTTGACGCTGACGTCAACGTAGACGGGATCGTATTGTCTGTCATGGATACACCCTCAGATGCACCTTTCGTGAAATGTTTGGGAGAAGTCGTCGACGAGGTATGTGGCAAACCCGAGTTTGTTGGCTTGTGTGGGAGCACTGACGGAGCGCTTCTCTCAGCCGGCGGCGTGCCGAGTGTGGTTTTTGTCCAGGCGACTTGGAGAAGGCCCACTCGGCTGACGAGTCATTCACACTGAAAGAGGTCGTGAAGGCGACGAAGATCTACGCAACGAAGATCTATGCATATACAGCCCTGAGATACCTTTCCCAGTCCCCGTTCCCTAGGAGTGACAGGAGACATTTGTTACTCTCACGTTCTGTGCGATAGCTTATCAACGTTCGGTGTGGAAGCCTGAGCGATTTCCGTGGGTTTTGATTTCCACCTTAGATGATATCTATTTCCACCTTTCTTATTGTAACTTGCACAAAAAGGAATATCAAACGAAATGGAGAAAAGAGTGTTCGTTAGAGGAGACAAGTGAATAATGAATAGAAGAATTTCATTTATCGTACTAGTGCTCTTGAGCTCAATGCTGATAGGGGTCTCTGTAACGCCGCCTGCACCAGTAGTTGCGTCTGACAACCAGCATATTCCGCCGATAACTGGATGGACCAAGCTGGCTCCCGGCATCTGGTACAATGAGACTGAGAGAACGGTTGATAGCGGAACTTATGCAAAACAAGGGGTAAACCTAGAGAATGTGCTCTACGTTTTCAACAATACCATATACGGAGTAAGAATCACAACCGATTATAACGTGACCACGAGCGATCGCACCTACTTCTACCGCGTCACGATAGTCTCTGACCCAGACGAGTCTCTGGCACAAACGCCGCGCAAGATAACTGGTGACGAAGTCTATGTTGACACCGCTGGTCTTCTAACCAACGGCAGTTACTCGGCCATCCACAACAGAACATTCACATGGTACAGGAAAACCATTGCCGGGTGGCAGCAACTCACGCCTATGCAAATCACAGCCCTGAACGACTCTCTGCGTTTTCAGTCCACGAACATGTCGAACACGATTGACCAGAGGCGATACTATGGATGGGGATGTAACTACCTTATGCGAAACCAGACAATGTATCACTACGGGTCGCCATACGCCTTCTACACTTACCATATTGACCAGGTTTTCCTTCCATATTTCGCCAAGAACGCAACCGCCTTTGAAATGACGGTGATGGGTTTGAGACACAGGTTGATGGGTCTTGTTGCGTACAACGACACCAACGCGAACAACATCATGGATGTAAGGTATGGCAAAATAGGGAATTATAGAGGCCCGGTGTCCCTCGAGGCAAAGTATGTGTTCAAAGTGTTCTTTGTCAACGCCGTTGCCAAGCAGTCACCCGTCTACAACGCAAGCACAGGTTCAGTAGACTGGAGCATGTCAATGCTAGGTGTGAATGGCAGTCTGGTAAGCGTCAAACCTCCTGAATCTAATGTTAACACGACTGTAGATGAAGTCAAATTTGCGTTCCACTTCACTCGGACGAGTAATGTTTCAAAGGTCAAGGTCGACGAACATATTGGGACTTTCAGTGTTGCTGGAACTCCACCGGTGAACGGTTTGTCATTGGCCATAGCGTACTTCTCGTTCTTTGAGTCCCTCACAGTCAACCGCTATAGAATGAACATGACGACAGCCGCTGGAACGCCCGTAGGCACCGAGCTCAATTCGACTGCAACAACCAAACTAGGTATCACTGGAGACGGAGTAAATTCAGCAGAGATCGGTATAGGCGGTGACACGTACATCTGGGGCAAGGATAACAGCACGCAATCAGCGTACTCCAACATACTATCATGGTTCTTCTTCAAGGACCAGTTCACAACCGTAGGTGACTTCTCAGTGACTAACGTGGCTTTCAATGCAAGCATATACTTCTATGAAGCATGCTTCCCGCAGTGGTCAGGGTACAGCATAGTACACGACCCATACTTCGCAGTGACGACTTTCAGTGCACAACCCTCCGAGAGCGGACTGCCGGTACTAATAATGGCTGGCGCTGGCCTAGGAGTGGCGCTAGCAGCACTAACTATTCTGATAATTAGGCGCAGGAAAGCACATGGAACGGTATAGACGAAACCCTACGAGCAATTGAGAAGCAGCGACTTCTAATTCTCTCCCTTTTTTTGGGGGTTCCGTCAAGGATGCAGCTGACGGAAGGGACAAGACAAATCCCACATCGATTGGAATCACGTAGCGCGAAAAGCTTTTATTGTATTCAAAGTTACGCGTAGGACAGGGTGATCTGCTTGTCTGAGGATGATTGGTGGTCAAGATGGTTTAGGAGAAGGATGCCGCCTTTCTCAGGAGGCTGGCCCTTTGAAGATATCGATGAAGCCTTCAAGGAAATGGAGAGACAGTTCGAAGAAATCATGAAAAGAGTCCCGAAGGACCTTGTTCGTGAACGCACGCTTCCAGATGGCTCCAAGTCCCGTGAGTGGGGTCCATTCGTCTATGGGTATAGTGCTACGATAGGACCGGATGGGAAGCCTCAGATAAGGGAATTTGGGAATATCAAACCTGAACTTGGCCCCGGAGTAGGTAGACCTCGAATCGATGTTAAGAACGAGAGAGAACCTCTGATAGATGTTACAAGCAGTAACGGTGATGTCAAGGTCATTGCCGAAATACCTGGTGTGGAGAAGGCTGACATAAAGCTCACCGCAACGGAGGACACACTGACCATATCGGTTGAGAATCCTCGCCGAAGGTACTACAAGGACGTTAGGTTGCCCGCGAAGGTAGACCCCCAAAAAGCAAGGTCGAGCTACAAGAATGGCATCTTGGAAGTCAATTTGCCGAAAAAGGAAAAAGAGAAGCCGAAAGGCGAGCCTCTGAGGATAGAGTGAGAGTAAGTACCTTACTCCAGTATCTTCAGAAGCTCGTCAACTTTTCTTGTGTTGACGATATCCCTGGTGGTAGCCCAACCTCTCCTCGCTTGAGCTATACCGAACTCCAGATAGTGTAGATGGATTTTGCTGTGAGAGTCGGAGCTAATGCCCAGCTTGGTTCCGATCTCTACTGCCTTCCTTATGTACTCGTCTTTCAAGTCTAGCCTGTCTGGGTAGGAATCTATGTCTAGAACGGTTCTGGTGTCCTTCGCTGCCTGTATTAATCGTTCAACGTCGATCTGGACTGGTTCCCTCACTTGGATTTGCCTCTCTGTTGGATGGCAGATCATGTCAACGTTCGGGTTCTCCATCGCTTTCAGCACGCGTTTCGTCATCTCGTCCTTGTTCATGTTGAGGTTTGAGTGGACAGCTGCTGCAACGAAATCTAGCTGCTCGAGAGTCTTGTCGGATATGTCGAGGCTGCCGTCTTTCATGATATTCAGTTCCACTCCTTTGAGAATCCTGAATCCGTTGATTTTCTCATTTGCCTTGTCAATTTCGGCGCCCTGTTTGAGTAGTTTCTCATCATCGAGCCCACCAGTCATAGCTAGACCCTTTGAGTGGTCTGATATCACGATGTACTCTAGCCCGATTCTTTTGGCCTCCTCCGCCATCTCCTGTATTGGATTAGCACCGTCAGTCCAATTCGTGTGTATTTGCAGGTCTCCTCTGAGATCTTTATAGTCTATGACTTTTGGTAACCTGTGTTCCAATGCGGCTTCTACTTCACCTGTGTTCTCTCGTAGTTCTGGTGGCATCCATTGCAGCCCCAGTTTCTCGTAGATTTCTTCCTCGGCTCTACCTGCTATCTGCTTGTCCCCTTCAAACAGGCCATACTCGCTAAGCTTCCACCCTTTTTCCTGAGCGATTCTCCTAAGGGCAATGTTGTGATCCTTGCCACCAGTGAAGTATTGGAGAGCAGCACCGAAACTATCCTCTGTTAGGACTCTAATATCAGCATCCATGCCGATTTTGAGTTTAACCGAAGATTTCGTTTCACCCTTGCTGGTGACATCAATTACTTCGGGCATGGATGTGAAGTAATCCATCACTTTGGTAGGTTCGTCAGAAATGACGAGGAAGTCAGCATCGCCAATGGTCTCTTTCCACCTTCTAACTGACCCCGCTGCAACGACGCGTCTCACTTCTGGCAGTGCCCGCAGACGTTTCTCTATGTCACGGATTAGAGGCAGTGTGAACCCTAGGATGTATCTGCCTGCACTCTTCCTGGCGAACTCTATCCCCTTGAGAATGTTTTGCTCAGTTTTCTCCTTGAACCCCGGCAGCCCGGATATTCTGTGTTCGCGGGCAGCCTTCTCGAGATCATCTATGCTCCTGATCTTTAGCTGTTCGTAGAGCGTTTTGATGGTCTTAGGACCCAGCCCCTCTATACGCGATAGGCCTTCAAGGTCTACTGGAACCTTCTTCTTCAACTCTTCATAGTATTCCAGTTTGCCGGTTTTGACTAATTCTTCCATCTTTTCTGCTATGCTTTTTCCAACGCCGGGGATTTCCATTAGAGCTTCTAACCCACCTTTCTTGTATATGTCCTCGACATCCTCCTCTAGGGCTTCGATCGATCTGGCTGCTTTCTCGTATGCTCTTGGCTTGAATTGAACGTTATCCATCTCAAGTAGCACAGCGATCTCATTCAAAACCTTAACTATTTCAAAATTCTTCATGCCTGACCCCTCAAGATATTCAGCAAATCAATAAGGGCACTAGGTTATTTATCGATTTCTTGCTCGAATTGTTGCTATTCAAGGACTCTTTTCAGTATCCTTAGGCAGAGGAGGGTTATCCATCTCGAGGGAACTTCTTTCTGTCCGAAGTCAAAATCGGACCATACCTTAATGATTGATTCAGGTGTAAACCTTCCATTGTCGTTTTGTTTTCTGAGAAGCAGACCCAACATTTCAGATTCCCGAAGCCTTGACCTAGCAAATTCAAACTGTGACAAAACGTCCAGAAACTTCAGTATTTTGTAGTCGGTGAATGGATACTTCAGTTTCTCCCAGTCAGTTCCTATCTTGCTGTCATGGCCAGCGTACTTCACTTTCCCTCTGTTTTCCCAGCATTGGAACAGGAAGTCAGCACCTTTATCAGCAGTTTCGCTGTTTCGAAGCTTTGGATTTTGAGCCAGAGCTCCAAGTACAAAAATTGCGGCGAGCGCGCAGCTCGGCTCCTTCTCTCTGGGACCTCCGATCTGCCCGGTATTCTTACACCAGAATCCGCCATCAATGCGTTGCCTTTTGACAAGGTAATCATAAGCTTTCTGCAATCTAGGATCCTTCAAGAGACCCAATTTGGCCAGAGACTCGACGATGATTGCAGTGTGGCAGTCGCCGGGTTTGTCGGGTGGATCCCAGCCGAATCCGCCTGACTCAAGCTGCGTGCTGAATACGTATTCGCAGGCATTGGCAATCTTCTCGTCCCCGACTGTGAAACCGAAATCTGCGAGAACGGGAAGCAACCAGAAGGTGGTGTCCCTTCTCGGCCACCACGTGTGAATATCCTTTGGTACACCCCAGTAGCCGTCACGATTTCGTCTATGCAGAATTCTTCTAATCTGTTCGTGCTTGAATATGTTCTCCCGTGCAACAGTTACTTGTCTGTCAGTGCCTTCTAGCCCTTGAAGGTCCACCAGAGTGCGGTAGACGGTCCATGGTTCGCCACTAAGCAACCAATCTATAGGATCCTTGTTCAATTGCTTTTTCCAATTCTCCATTCGAGTTATGCTCTCCTTAGCGTTTCCCCCGGACTATAGATCTCCGTGGTCACGAGTTGCGGGCACAACAGATTTGGTTTCAATATACGATCTTCTTTTCCTAATTAGGATATTCTTTTCTGCACTTTCTTCCAAGTTTCCGTGATTAGAAAGCTTGTCTCCATGTTCTCGATCATCCAGGCAAACTTTTTCATGGGTACCGAAAATGTAAGTCTGTCTATGGGAACATGAGGACGTGCTGATGGGTCGAACATGCCGATGACTGCTCTCGGGCGGTCAGAACCTTTCTCAGCATACGGGTACGTTACGATGGAAGAGCATCCTGAGCCGTGTGGGGAGAACACTGCATTAGGCTCGGCTTCGTCGAAGCTTGCGAGGGTGCAAAGACCCGAGAGAACGGGCTGCGCGAAGAAAATGACGACTTCCGGATTGTCTGACGTTTCGAGTTGGTCCCATCTCTTGAATACAATGAGCCGCGCTGGCGCTTCGAATGATGGCACGTACTTTTGTGAGTCCTCTGCGATTTCTGGGGATTTCTTGTAGCGCTCCCCTTCAAACTTGCCCGGGATTCCGCACGAAAGGAAGTACTCGATCTTGTCCATGACTTTCTTTTTGAAGCCGAGGAATCTTCTCCCGCCGAAGCATCCAACTGACTGTGCATTGAAACACATGGAACTTCCTTTTCTTACTTCTGACAGAGCTAGGATTATACATCTTGGTACGGAATCTGGCGTGCACAGTTTAGCGTGTCCTTCCTCATTCGTGCAATAGAACGTGATTGGGAGCTCAGCACCATCAAAATACTTCTTCCAAAGCGCATTGAACTTTTCCTTGATGTTCACGTCCATAGAATGACCTCCATTAGTGAAACTCTTTCGAATGTTACGGTGTTGACATTGATTGTCTATCCCGTTTCTTGAAGCTTCTTTATCAGTTCAAGCGCTTCTTCCTCTGGCACATCATACCATTTTTGGTATGCGTCTGCCACGGCAAAATGATGCTCGCTTCTCACGTTCAGGCAAATCAGCTTGTCCACTTTCGGTGAAACAAGGTGGATTGCACTTATTGACCCTGTGGGGACAGCCACTATGATCTTCTCCGGTTTTCGCTTCATGATGGATTCCACTGATGCGAGCATAGTGTAACCTGAAGCGAGTCCATCGTCAACCAGTACAACTGACTTGCCAGGTATCTTTGCCAGCAATCCCTGTTTCAGTGCTACCAGGAATTTCTTTGCCCTTTCTTCAAGTCCTCTCTTCGCTTTTTCGACTGAATTGTTGATCTCGCCTTTGGATAGTCTTAGGATTCTGACTAGGGAGTCGTTTAGGAACGTGTGGCCGTCGAAAGTGACGGAACCGAATCCTGCTTCTGGCTCCCACGGTATGGGTATCTTCCTAACTAGAATGACATCTAGCGGGATGTGTAGCTGGCTTGCGATGGCGTAACCTACTGGGACGCCGCCTGAAGGTATCGCCACGACGACTGCCGAACCTGACTTACTAACAGCCATGGATAGTTTTTCAGCCAGCAGTCCACCTGCGTGAATGCGATCCTTGAAGATCTCGACCTTGTCCCTGAGTTGTGGTTCATCCTCAACGTTGCCTAGAAGCAACGAAATATCAACACCACATGAAGTATCTGCAAACTACAAATACAAAGCCTACAATAAATACTTAGGCGCTGACGCAAAGAAGCCGGAACCTTTCTCTGGAGAAAAACAGATGGTATCCCAAGCTTCCTTACCAGTTATGGCCTCCCAAGAAAAGGAAACGTAGAGAATAGCTTTGCAAACCAACGTGATTTGACTCGTCCGGCACGTCTCAGCCAGATTTCTTACCTTGTATATTATCTTGACTGTATTTTGAACGTATTGTACGTGAGCAATCCAGCATAGCCGAGAGAGCCGAAGACTGTGAACCATTCGATGATGGGACCTCCAATAGCAAAATCGAAGATCAGGCTGAGGATGGCTATTGTCAAACCGTAGAAACCAACGGGCTTCATAAACTTGGGATGAGTCATGAGCGAAATGTTCACCAAGATCAAACACATGAAGTTCAGAAGGAAGAAGACCGAGGATGCCAACATGTGTGGCGCCCCAGTGTCCCCTGGGAAAACACCGATCATTACTAAGGCGACAGCCGAGCATAGCCCGATCAGCTGGCTGACGATTAGCAGTATCCTTCTCCATGTCTCCCCCGTATACCACCTGTATAGGCCAATGTAGAATGCGAAAGCGGCTATACCAGTGAGAATGCAGCCCGCGTTGTAGACGATTGCGCCGCCTGGACTATCAACCCGGTCTCCTAAAGTGCTTAGGTAGTGGGTTGTTGGACCGTATGGACTAGGGTATAGCGCCCACGACGTGAAAGTGAAGAAACAGTAAAAAACGATGATCAGAATGCCGCTTGTGCAGAGTATGGGCCACTTCAACGGGTTCCATTTCATTTTTCGTTTCTCCTTCCTTCGATCGTTGATGAGACTTGTTTACCTTTCCTGTTACCCTTCGTATATCGTTTTTCGTTGGGCAACGCTCACATAACTATTCTCTGTCTTTTGACTTTCCTACCCCATCGTCTCGAGGGAACTGAGATGTTTTCGTCGGCAGATCCCTTATCTTCGATTCTTCCTCTTGGGATCTCATGTGCTGCGCCAGCTTCGTAAGTTTGCGGGCGAACCTGGCTTTCTTCTCCTTGATCTCTGGGGAAACTGACTTTGAGAGTTGGAGGGAAAGTGATAGTAGTTCGAGTTCTATTCTGAGTTCGCTGCTCGTCAGAGCTTTCTGGAAGTCCTGTGATTGGGAGGAGAAATCCACTAAGTTTCCCTGAATCGTTTCAAGTATCCTCACTTCTGGATGCAGGCCCCTCGCTGAGCTTATACGTTTCAAGTATTTCTCAGTTTCTCTCATTATGACTCGCAAATCGTACAGCACAACTGCGCTACTTTCACGGAGGCGAAGTAGCCCAGCCAGAAGTACCAAGTTGCGAAAGAGCATCGAGAACCGTGATGCATCGATGCGTGCAAGTAGTTCTCCCCAGTTTTCTTCCTCCTCTTCTCCCACAACCTCTTCCCTGTGGATCCGTTCGTTGCTAGACAAGCGCGGAAGAACCACCCGAGTTACACTAGCATAAGGAACGATAAGGAGCATCAACGATAAAAGACTTGCAGCAGACCGACGGCATGAGACTATAAGCAACGACCATTTGGAGAAGCAAGAAGCACGCAGCCGTCTGGCAAGGTCATACGTATAGCTTAGGCTTTTCCAAAGCGCCAGTTCTTTTGATCAGCGAGCCAAAAGTGAGGACGATAGCGAGAATCAACAATACCCCCAAGCTACACGCTATTAGCGTAACAGCTAACTCACGGCTAGGTTGTTCCCCAGATCCATCTCCTGAATCGGAGCCTCCGCCTGAACCGGAGTCTCCACCTGAATCAGGGCCTCCATCTGAACCGGAGCCAGAACCAGAGCCACTGTCAGAGCCGGAACCCGATCCCGATTCTGGCTCTGTCAACTTCACCCAGCTGATCAATAGGGAGATTGAACCATTGTCGCATGTAACCGTTGCCGTGAACATCTTGGTGTCATTGTTGTAGACCCATGAAGAAGCTCCAGTTGCGTTCAAGGGTGAACCTCTCTGTGCGCAGTACAGTCTTAGGCTACCGGTTGTTCCCTTGGGAGCGCTCAAGTTCACTGTAAGGTTATCATTCGTGAGGAGTGGGGGCTGAGATATGTTCGCGCCCTGCGTCATTAGATACATTCCATTTGGAAAGTCCCAGTACCTAAGTTTACTATGAAGCCAGAAGTCATCAAAGGTCTGCCCACTCAGGTCCTTAGCTTCCAGATGCAAGGAACCATTCTGAAAAACGCTTGCCAACACAAAATGGTAGTCACACAATCCATACGCGCTGTACGACTGCGGAATGTAGGGGTGCAGTGGAGCTCCCCATCCTCCTGCCGTAAGGTAAATTGTGCCTTCACGGTAGGAGTATACAACAGCGCCGTTGTTCATTGGCTTGGTCCGATGGTAGTGGTGAGTGTGTCCTTGCAGAACCAAGTCCACATGATATTTGTCGAAAATCGGAACCCACTGCTGCTGAATGTCAGTTGCGGCCGCATCTCCTCCGGAATAATAGACATTGCGGTGAAACATTACAATTTTCCACATGTTCTCTGGAGTTGAATTCAAAGCGTTTTCCAGCCAAGCTTTCTCGATCCCCGAGATCTGTGATGCGAACGCTTGACTGCTGAGGACAATGATGCGTAGATTTGGAGCCCAGTCGAAGTAGTACCATTGCTCGTTTCCGGAGAGAGTGAACTGCTCATAGTATTTGGTTGAGTTAGATTCATGGTTTCC
>Ga0315309_1000446_pt1 | contig 24970 bp, 25 predicted proteins | sample TDP4_MG_FD_203080 | JGI IMG/M metagenome (GOLD analysis project Ga0315309, IMG submission 203080) | Freshwater sediment microbial communities from Lake Towuti, South Sulawesi, Indonesia - TDP4 | ecosystem: Environmental > Aquatic > Freshwater > Lake > Sediment | place: Indonesia: South Sulawesi...
GAGGTTGGTCTCAATACGCCATAAGCAAGAACGATAGAAGTGTCGTAGATTCCACCGCTTGGGTCGTCAGAGCCCTAGTAGCGTATACAAGAACGGATAAAATACCCAAGAATGCTTGGGAGTATCTACGACGTTTGTTGACTGATACAGACGTTTGTAATTCCTTCATCGCCCGGATGGAAAAAGGCGAAGGGATCGTAGAAAAAGAGAGAGAAGGAGACGACGAACAGAAGAGGATCATAAGTTGGCTGTTGGAAAACCTTGAAAGTGAGCACATCCTAGAGATTTTGAAGATCCTCTTGGCACGACGAGCAATTGAATGGTTGATGAATAATCAGAACGAAGATTCTGGATGGGGACTTTTCAAAGGTGAAGATTCTCGTGTATATTCAACTTTCATTTCATTGGTAGCTATTCAAGAGTTCATTAGCAGAGTGAAACCACTATCTCAAGGTACAGAAGAGGTTTTGATCAATCTCAAAAATGGAATTGAAAAGGGGGAGGAATGGTTACAAAGGGATGAAAAACAGGGAGGTTGTAGAAGGAGAAACGGCTGGACATACTGCCGCAAAACGGATCGCAATACTCCGCCTGATGTGCCTAACGTTCCAAGCACCTGTCAAGCACTTATAGCCCTCTTGAGTAACGATGATAGGCCCGACCTTTACAAATCGGAACTGAATTTTCTAATTGAGTCGTTTGAGAGGGGAAGCAAGGAGGTTCCAAAGAAATGGGGGACCGAAGAGGAGCTTTACCGGTTGTCCGACGGCTTTGACGTGAGATTGTCTTGGTTTACACTTCCGTTCGTGACTTGGGCTTTGACCTTCTTCGTCAAGGCTTCAATGCTTTCTATTACGGACTTCCTTCGTGTTCTCCAATACCTAAGAGTTTTCGTGACTGAAGAGGGCAAAGTGGGTCTTTACCCCGGCGGAACCGAGGTGAGAACTTGGGCGGTCTGCCACTATCTGATTGCCTTCTTGGAGGCGAGGGAAATGATTCAGGGAGACAAGTTCTTTATGGAGAAGTTCACCGAGTTCACCACTTATCCGGACATCGTTGAAGATGTGCATTCCTCGAAACCGGCTAGGTTTTTCCCAGGATACTATGCAAGTAACCGCTTTCTGAACTTTACACTCTGCCTAGGCACCATAGCCGCTTTGTGTGCCATCACAATAGTTGCCGCCTTTGAAGGAATCTCAGCTCTACCATATCTGGCTGGAGTCGTGGCGTCGGCCGGTGTAGTCTTCTTCCTAAAATCGCTTACTTGTTGGAAGTTGGGTCATTCTACAACTTCTCGCTTCTTAAAAGTCCAAGCGTCGCTCAGCGCTATGATCATCGGAACACCACTGGCAATATGCCAAAAAATCTGGCAAGATGCGCAGTCACCACTCTCCTTATTGAGTTTAGCTCTCATCCTTGTGGGGTTGATCTGCCCAGTGACGAAGGTCATTGAGGACCTCCAGAAGACTTAGAAAGAGATACGATGACAATCGGTGCCTCTAATCTTCTCAAAATCGCCAGATATTCCGATGCTCTTGACTCACTCCTAAATCCCGAAGAGCGTTCTTCTTGGATCAGCGAAGCATTCTGTTGAAGGATCCAGTGGGATATTGTCCCTTGATAACGCATGGGTTAAAAGGTGTATCCATTCGAAGAGACGTCTGTAGATTCCGAGATCGTTGTACGAGCCGACTGATTGGACTTCCACAACACGATCTGCTTTCACAAGAGTCATAAATGCAGCATGGCTGCCTTATAGTCTATTTTGAATCGCTAGGAAGTGATGGTGCTGAAGCTCGTCATAGACGGCAAGGCGACTGATAATCTCCTGTATGGTTCAATGGTTTTTTCGCTTCTCGCTTTTGCATCACTGTATCAATCCACCGAGTCTCTACCGGTTCGAGAAGGATACTGGACATCTGGGTTCTTTGTGATTCATCTTGCTTCAATAGCCTCTGCCCTATCATTGATTTGGATGGCGAGAGTCAAACGAACGTTCCGCTTGATCGGAATAGCCTTCTATGCAGCCACTATTTTTCTGGTAACAGTATTTGGAGATGCCTTTGGAGCCCTGTCATTCGGCTACAATGTCCCTCCTGATCCTATTCCTGAGCCTCAAATCGCATCTTTGTTCGGAAGACTGGAGAGATTTCATTCAAGAGGAGCTGCTCCCTCAGGCTACACACTCAGACAGTGGATGTCAACACTCGTTGGATTCTATCTTGTAGACACCAACATGACGCCAATGAGCGAAATGAAAAAGGGCATTGTGAAAGTGTTACTAGCGGCAGCAATGATCTATGTAACGTCTGCCCGACTGCTGAGAAACACTCACACTGCTTTTGATCTTGCTGTGGCTATTCCACTAGGTACGATGGCATTTTGGGAGAGCTTGTTCCTGATGCAAGCCATACTTCGGCGCTTGTATGGGAAGATTGTTCCTCGGTTGAAAGGACAGTGGTTGTTCACACTTTGGGCTTTTTCAGTTCTATTCTGGGTCATTTTCGGTACGGTTTCGAAAGTACCTTCGTTCTGGTTCCTGTCAATCCCTATTCCTATAGCCCTTCACTTTGTTATTGACTGGCTCAACAATCGCAAAACGTATGACACCGAAAGTGCTTAGTTTGGCAATGGGCAGGAGTGATTGGTCATCGATGGCACAGGATAAGACGAGAGCCTTCTTTCGTAGAATGAGGCAAGCGCTATGTGAACCGGTAACCGAGACCTCAGAATCCAAGCTACGGAGGTTCACAACATACATGTCGATTCTTCTTGTTATTCTCACGATTGTCTACCAGGCACTATTCGTTGACTTTGCCATGCGATTACCGTTTTCTATGATCCCTCCGGCGCTGGCAATAGGAACTGTATTTACATTCCTCATGCAGACCTCGATGCCGGAGGAGCGTTTGGGCCAGACGGCAGCCACCGTCTTGGTTTTTCTGAGCATTGAGAACTCCATATTGTTCGTCATCACACTGAGGTGGGGAAGTCCGACGCCCTTCTTCGCCTACCTACGTGAGCTTACCATGGAAGATTGGCTGGTCGGATGGGTATTGATAGCGGCACTTGCATCATGGCTGAATGGGGAAGCAGCGAGGACTCTGCGTCGTCTATCAGCATTTTTCTCTGAGATGATAGTTAGTCGCATTCGGATTATCCTGACGATGATGTTGCTCTTGTTCAACGCATGTCTGCTTCTGACATATTTCTATGCCATGGTCAACAGAATTGATATCGCTGGTGTGTTTGCGCTTCTGCTGCTTCCCGGCTTAGGTTCACTACTCCTTTGTTTGAAGAAGCTTGGTGAACAACATGATCGGCATTAGTCTGCCACCTGAGGTAGTCCCCTATGTTATTCCCTTCGTGATTATTGAAGCAGTCCTTGGAGTCATAGCGTATGTGATTGTGCGCAAAAAGACTCCGTTGGCTATGATTGTAGCATTTGTGATATTGTTGGATGCAGTCATCGTGGTCGGCTACGTTGTGCTTCTGATGTGGGGCGCGATAGTCGCCGAAAAGTGGGGTTTTTTGACAAACATGGGGGGTTCAGTGGTTTGGGTTCTCCTCACGTACCTGTTTGCGGGTCTGATTGAAAAGGCCTTGAAGACTGGTCGGATCGTGGCAAGGCGTTGACCGCTCTGAGGATCCAATGCAGTCTAGACGCTGGCCCATGATAGCGTGAGAGGGAAAAACAGAGCGCACCGAGGCGCAGCACAGTATCGGTATTCTTCCATGCCATCCAAGACTATACAGCACGCTTGGCACGGGCTAGAAGACTCGAGAGGACTCTCTTTGCCTCTGTACATAGGATTCCACATATGGCACCAACAATGCCACTCAATATCCAGTCATAGGGCTGCATCTCCCAAAATGGGGGCGACGGTGGTTCCTCCCACTCAACATAGACGATCTTGATGTCAGGCGCACTGGAGAAGAATCCATACCACAAGTGATTTGGTGCAACCTTCGTCATATCAGAACTTCCGACCTTAGCCACCCGAAAGGATTGCTCATTGTGAAGCTCAACGTCAAAGAAGACAAATGTTGTATTGATGGAAGAGATAAAAGTCAGTCTGGAGAATCGGTTCTTCCCGTTTTCCCCGACGCTATTCAAAACAAACTCAAGATGTATCTTTCCTTGTGCCGTGATTTCCCTTATTCCTTCACTAGATGAAAGATCAGAGAGAACCTCCTTCTGGGAACGATGAGTCAGATCAGTCAGATTGAGTGAGTAAGTTGCTTGCATGTATTGTTTGTCATATTTCTCCGATAGATCAGGAGATATCGTGCCTGTAATCTCCCCACCACGCATATAGTAGAAATGGCCTGTAAGATCGTATTTGGATATGTAGAAATCGCCTATTACGACAAATGCGGGTGTGGCCTCTACTATTCTGGCGTTGTAGCTCCTGACTGTGAAGAGCAGGATGGGGGTAGCTCCTTTTGAGGAAAAATCCATGCGGCTCGAAACGTGCAAGATACTCTTCTCAATCAAGATCATGGTGTTCACTTTGGCCAACACGAGATCTCCGGTTGATTTGACATCTATATCCCATTCCGGATTCTGCATGCGGAGTGTGGGTTTTGGAGTGAATTGCCGCCAGCCTATGGCCCCCACTATTACTAGTGCCACAATTAGCATGGCAAGAAGCTTCCACTTGGCCTGAGAGGACATGCGGAACCCATAGAAACTAGGTCCCATCTATAATAATAGGTTGAGGGGCCCTCGCCTGAGCAAGACGTTCGAGACAAGGTTCTACGTTGACGAAGAGAAAGCTGTGGCTATCGCTAGGAGACTGTATGACGACTTCTATGGGCAGAAGGGGGTCTTTCAGGGCTATCGAATGCCGGAAGTGGCATACAGGCTTTACGCTGGTAAATTTGATCCCAAGATGATGGCATGAAGGGATATTGTAAGGGATGCGGACGTTACGAAGAATTGAATGGCGAAGGATTATGCCGCAGTTGCCGAATGTTCGGCATGATGCATATACCAAGGTAGCTGAAGAGACATTCGGATGATAGGTTCAAGACTCATTAATGCCCGTAGGAGATTCATGCATTGGAACCATCGATGAAAAGAACCTCTCGACAGAATGAACCTCCAGAGGCGAGATCACAGATGGTTGGACACCTTTCCTTCATTGATACGAGATGGCACAGGGGAGAGATTCCCCGTCTCCTTGATGGGCGTGTTCTCATCATTCTCAAATGCCTAGGTATGCTTGCTTTGATTGCAGGACTGACGACAGTGTTACATCTGAGTCTTCTTGCAAGGTGGAGGCCTACTTACGGTTCAGCAGACGTGTATGTAGTATCTTCGTCAGATATGGGCGGAGTATTCGAGATCTATTTGCTTGAGTATCTTAACGCCTCCATTGGATCACTCACTCTTGAGCCGGATGTGGCATTCACCAAGAGTTCTCCGACTGCTAATCGTATAGATCTGAATGTCAGTTATGTTCCGTCAGGGCAGATTCTCAAGATCAAAATAGATAGAATCCTCATCACCAATCAGTCACTTTCACTAAACTATCCTTGGAAAGATGAGAGAGATCGAACGTATGTGTACGTACACTTGCCCAGTAACCTCAATGCTACAGTATACGGTACCTCAGTGGTCAAAGCAACAACACCCTTCGGGGAGATCGTCATTTACGGAGTCTCCTACGCAGTAGAATACTCAATGGGGACCAGAAGATTCCTAGATGCTCCATTCTGGCATGACTTCTATAGAATCCCTGATGTGTTCTGCCTACTTCTCATAACCTTGTCTGCGCTTCTTGTGGGAGTGCTGACCCTAGGTCTCAAGCTAGCAGGAGAACGATACCCATTCGCCACTCTGCTTCTCATAGCGATGACGGTGATTGTCTATCTGAGACTGGGAACTGGATATTCACTGATCTACGGTCGGTACAAAGACATACCCTCGTTGTGGATCGTTTTTGCTCTGTCGCCATTTTTCCACGGCAATTACAGACACTTTTCCGGAAATCTCTCTCTTCTCCTACCGCTTGGTCTGGCATTGGAGTGGGGATTGTCGTGGCGTTCCGTGAGGCAGAGACTTGGGCTTTTTCTCCTAATCGCTTACACGTCCTCGTGGGTTCCTGCTCTTTTGCTACCCTATCTCTACCCGGTTCCCCCTGGTGGATTTGGGCTGTCCTTTGCTGTCATTTGGCTTGCAGTTCTGTACCTTTTTCTCTTTTGGAGACAAAGGACCACACTCCCCTTGTCAAGGAAGCTTTTGATGTGGTCGTTGATAGTTGGCTATTGCCTCCTTAATCCCACGTATGGTTGGGTAAGTGAAGCGGTCATAAATCCCATTGAAAAGGCGAACTTCGGTCTTGCTTTCACTCATCTGTTCTCATTGCTTGTTGCTTGCCTTGTTATTCCTCTCATTCTGTTTATTGTGGCCAAGTTCCATGTCAAAAAATCCGGGCCTTCCCCTTTCATTCAAGACAGAACCAATCCCTAAGCTCATTCCTTCTTCCCCGAAAGTGAAGCGGCACCCAGTACAGTAGCAAGCTAAGTACGAACAATATGAGATACTCAGGACGCCGGCTAATGTAGAGTGTTCCAAGCAGAACCAAGTTCGGACCGGTAACCACCAGTAGCCACTTCTTGAACTTGTCGTCCATAAGTTCTGCTTCTCTTTTGGCACCGCTCATGTCTCCTAGCTCGATTGTGGACTTGACAGCAAGAGCACTGAAAAAGGCAGCATTCCATAATGCCCTTTCAGGGTTGTTGGAGTACTGGATTTCTCCGAGCTTCTTCTTCAGCTTGGCGGGATGCGGCTGGAAGCTATCAAGACCACGCTCGAAGGCGTCATTTGGAAGACTGAATGAAGAGATTCTCTCTTCAACAGAGCCATGAAATAGGCCCAGAAACCCCTTTCCCGTACAGCTGTCGTGAATGTAATGTAGGGCCATGCCCACCTGAAAGGCGGCCTTGGAGAAACCCGTCGATTTCTTTCTTGTACCATGACTAAGTAGAGATTTTCGGGCTAGTCTCAGCTGATGAATAATCGCTGAGAGATTCCCATGGTGTCTCTCGTACCTTGCCCGAATCCTGTCTGGGGCAATCGACCCATCTACTAGTTCCCTCTCTGGCAGACCCGAGATTCGGGCTACTGCTCGGGCGATCCTAAGATGATCTCTCCACTTCATGTCTCTTCTCTGATCTTGGGCTGATACCTGCGGCAGCCCACAGTCGGTTCGAACAACGTCTAGATATCTGGTGCATTACGCAAACCATCCCTTCTTCTTTGCCATTGAGATAAGCTTCGTTAGCCTTTCAAAACTCACTATGGGACTCTTTTCCCCCCAGATCCACCTCTTGGTTCCTCGTCTTCTGGTCCAGTACATACAGCGGAGTTCTCTTACACCGTTCTGCCAATGCACGAGTTCAAACCCTTTCCAATATTCTCTTCCGTCGCTATGATCAGATACAAGTACAACATCCTTCAGTTCTATTCTTTCGCTTGTGGGTTTGGGCAGTGTCGTTGTATAAGGATACTTTTTGAGGATATCAGAAGGCGGCTTCTCCTTCAAGGTTAATGACCAAAGCGTCACATAAGCTCTCGGGCCCATATCTTTCTTTAATGCTCCCGCAATGCAGAAAGCATTTCTAGCAGACTTACTACTTCAGACGGATAACGTTCAATGAAGAAATTCGCATCAATAGATATTCTGACTGAAGAGGGATGGAAACAGGCTCTTGAACTGGTTGAAGAGATATTGGCCTCGTATCCAACAGCTGTTGGAGATACATCCGCGAGAACGGGCAGTTACTATGCTAATTCCAGAAACCAGTTCTGGATTGTGCTAAGTTCATGTTGTAGGATTCCTGTAGTTGAGTGGAACGCAATGAGTGCGGCACCATAACTGTAGCTTGGGAGTTGCCACATAGTGACCCTGTCTGTCTCTCGCAATAGAGCTGCCAAAGAAATATCGGAAGCTGTCGCGAGCAGTTGGGCCTCAAAGTGGTGGCTCAAACCTGAGTATATTGAAGGAAGATACGATAGAGAGGAAGTGCAGCAAGCACTCAACGAAGTCCTGCAAATTCTCAATCATGAGTGGCTAGAGAGGCTGATGTTGAAATTCGTGGAGGGCAGGTCCAGAGATCACTTCTACCTCAGGCAGTTCATTGGCGAAGGTCTCTATCCGCTGGCGGTACTCTTCAGCTTGGGTCAGGATCTCTTGGCAATCAAGCAACATGAAGGATATGATCAGTTGAAGGAGAGGCTGAGAAGTGATGAGGGATGGATGAGTGCTACTTTGGAAGCTGAGTTCGCGGCCCATTGTGTAAGGCAAGGGCTTCATGTCAGCTTGTACCCTACTATTCCAGACTCGAGGAAAGTCCCCGATCTACTTGTGAAGGCGGATTCGGCTCAAGTCTTTGTTGAATTGACGGAGATCCATCCTAGCGATGATAGGTTACGCTACCTGCGCGTTTTAGATGAGTTATTCGTCAACCTTCAGGAGGTCCTGCCGGATAGCTCTCATCTCGAACTCACTCCTAGCAGGGTGCCCAAAGATCGCGAGATAGACCTGATCAGCAAGAAGGTGAGGAAGTTGCTGATGACTCATCACCCCCTGCCAGCGACTATCAAGATAGGCAACCTCGAGGTCCGCGTTGTCAAGGAGAAAATAGAGAAAGGAAAGAGTTTCGCCTTGTCAGATCTGCCGGAACTTGCATTGAGGGAGTTCAGGCGGTTAGAGGACACGCTTAGGAAGAAAAGTCGACAACTGCCTGCCCCCTACATTGGCATACTAGTTATCGATGCGACGAACACGTTAGGAGGCATTCATGAAGACGACATAACGTATCTAGCTGAAGGCGCCTTCAGAAAGTACACGCGACCTAACATTCTGGGGGTCTTCATTGTGCGATCTTGCAAGTTCCATAGACGAGAAGCTGAGCCCGAGGCGATCTACGTTAGAAACCCACGTTGCAAAGAAGCAGAGCTGGACAAAGTGCTAAACGGTTTCAAGGCTTTCAGCAGAACCCGTCGAATTGCTTGAACCTTAGTTCCAAGGGCTCGGTGCTCGAGCCCCGTTGAGTCAGATCTGGCAACGGTCAGCTGGCGTCAACCTAAGAGAGAGACTTGGGCAGCGGAATGCGTGGTTCTCAGTACGGATAGTTTTCGACAGGTTCTCTTCAAGGTTTTGCTAATGATCTACGTAGGCCGCAGTGAGTTCCTGAGGTCTGCGAGTGTCTTGGCAACTGCTTTTCCTCTTTCGCTGAGCGAGTAGTTTGACTGGATAGGTCGTGAGGCTATGATGTTCCGTTTGAGGAGTCCTTCGTTGAGTAGGTCGTTTAGGTTTGAGGATAGGGTGCCTCTGCTCCGGATTAGGCTCTCAAGCTCGCTGTGTCTAGCTTCCCCTTTTGAGTGGACGAACAGCAGGATTTTGATGCAGGGAGATTGGAGAAGGGCCCAGATTTTCACGTCGTCACGCACGGAAGGAGGCGGGGCTGGGTCGTTAAAGAAGCGGTAGCACGGGGAAGCGAGTCTAGCTCGGTTGATCGAGTCAATTAAATACGCAACGAGCGCTATGACTTTGTATGGATTACTGGCTTGTTCAGCATGATATCGAGGCGTACTGGGATCGCCCAGACGCCATAGGCTCACCGAAGGCTCGAGCCCTTAGAGATCGCAACTTCTGCCAGATGAGCAAAGGCGACAAGATAGTCTACTACGCCAAGCAGAAGAGAACGCTCGGGCTCTTCCAGATATCATCAGAGCGATGGTCCGAGTTGAAGAGCTGGAGCAAGAGCCGAAAGGGTGCCCACATGACCTATCAAATCAAGCCTATCTGCGCAGGAATCTTCGAGATGAACCCTTCCGGTTTTGGCATAGGAACCACCAGAGGAAGGACGGTAATTCACCTCACAAAAGAGCAGTACGGCATGATGGCGACGCATATACTTGGCACCGAAGACCCAAAGAACCACGAAGGCACTGTTGCTCTCTTCGCCAAGCTGCATAAGGCATGCGGCTTTCCTAGGCTTCTGAAGGTGGGGGAAGCCTACCCGGATATCACCGCTGTCGACGAGGGTGGGCGTGAGGTTGGAATCGAGGTTGAGTTCGAGAGCGCTAATTTCGAGAGAGAGCACATGAACGAAGCAGACAAATGCGACATCATCGTCTGCTGGAGAGACACATGGGGTAAGGCAGCAGTCAAACCGGTAATCGAACTTGCCAGCTTGCTCTACTAGAAGACGAAGATCCGGTCAACGCTGACAGAGCATCTTCAGATGCCATTCCTATGGAGAGGCAATGGTGCAGATCATGTCTGGAATTGGAGGCTGGGCAGTGCTAGAACAGCACGAACCTTCTTTCTGTGCAAGTCATAGAGGCCAATAAGAGCATCGGCAACTCTATGACCGCCTCAAGTCCGCATGTTCCAAAGAGGCAACCTGCCTTGCTGTTCTCTATAGTGCTGCCTGAGACTTGCTTCTTCTTGCTTGTAGTCCCTGACTTCTTTCCAAGAGACTTCTGTATCAGTTATCGCCCCTCTGTCAAAGAGGTAGTGATGAATACGTCTAGTTGTTTTGCCTCCGACACCACCGATGTAGTTTCCAAACAGTCTTCGGCGCAAATCACCAGTACTTCCAACGTAAAGAATTTCCTCTGTGCTTCGCTTGCGAAAGACGTATACAAAGCCAAAACCTTCCCTTTCTCCTTGCACGTTCTCTACAGTCAACCTACTTAGAAGATGCCATCGCTCCAAGTTATGTGACTTCATGTTTCTGGTTCTCCCCCAAATCCTTATGCTCTCCACATAACATAAATCTGCTGTCTGGGAGAGGCTGCTGTGGCCGCCGACATTTCTCCTCTGGAGCAGGAAGTACTCGCAAGAATATACATCGGACAGAATATCAGAAAGGAAGGCATACTGCAGTCTGATATACCGGCCAAGAAAGAAACTCAAACTCTGCTCTCTATGAATCTGATTGAAGAGAACAACTGGTACCTCCGTCAATTCCTGACGACTGATGTGGGCTCCCGAGTAGCGAAGAAGCTGATTTTGGAGAGAATCATGCAGACACAAGGTCAGCTGCAAAAGAAGATCAGTCATATTCCCAAGAGGGTTCTGGGTTTCTTCATCGCTAGGCATGTTTCAAAGCGGCTAACGTTCTTGATGGAAAAGCCATCTTGGAGCCTAGAATGGGAGGATTTGGTCCTGGCCAGCGGTAGGATATGGATATTGTTCGATACGTTTCTAAAGGCTCTTGAGTCGCTTGGCTTGTCCGTAAGAGCTTACAACTACGTTTCGACACGAGGTGGTGAACTGAGAAACTTGTGCTATGTCATCTCTGCGGAAATACAGCAGTCCCTTACAGATCGGTATATACCGTTTGACTTTGCACCAGATGAAGAGTCCACTCTAAGAGTGTTCCCTGTATTGATGCAGGCAAGCGTGATCCTTGCTGGAGAAGATGTGGATTATGTGAGACAGGAGTTCTACAACCTTCTGAGAGATCGATCAGTTACCGAGAAGCAATTGGCCGCTATCATAGGGGAGACCAAAGAGGTGGGAATAACGGGTGAATATCGAGGACTCTTTTCGAAAGACAAGCCTTTTGACATAATCGATCAGAAAAGGTTCGAAATGTATCTTTACGAGAACATCATAGAGCCTGCGATAGATGTTCTTTTTGAACAGAGATCCACCTTGAGAGGCTACGTGCTGCAAGAGGAGATGCCGAGCCTATCTGAGATGAAGAGTAAACTAGGGATCTTGGATTCTCAGGAGTTGGGTAACTTCTACAATCTTGTTGTTGATCTCGAAAAGAAACTGAGGGAGTTCATCAAGTGGAAGCTAGGCAGGAACTGGATGAAGAGAATACAGAGCGACATTCCGGTTGTAGTCACGAACTGGGAGGAGCGAAGGCGGAGGGATGAGAATTGGGGAATAGATCCGGAAAGGGATATTATGAGCTACGCTGATTTCGGAGACTACCTGAGGATCATCAAGAATTATGGCCGAGTCTTCTCTGACTCCGAGGATGAACTGAACGATGCGATCACCCATCTCAAGATATGGTACAATCAGGGGAGAAATCCGATAATGCATGGAAGGACAGTGGACCAGCAGAGATATTTCACTGCGAAGTCGGCCGTCGATTTCCTTCTTGCTTGGATAAACAGAAGAAGAAGGGAAGGCCCGACTGAGAGCAAATGTAGTTCTCAATCCGGTTGCCTCCGGTCTTAAGGCGGGTCTAGGGCTTCTCATTCAGCTACAAAACGTCTTAGCATCCTTTCCTTCTCTTTGAAATCTGGGACGATTGAGGAAAGGTTGTACCTGAAACGTTTTGAGTGGTTGAACTCCTTCAGATGAGTCGCTTCGTGCAGTATCACGTAGTTCGCCAAATCCGCAGGGAGTCCGATCAGCTGCCAGGTGAATACGAGGTGACTGTTCTCGGTACAGTAGGCCCATTTCCTTGTTTCCTGCACAGAGAACCCTTTGAAAGAGAATCCGTATTTCTTGCGGTAGCTGGCCAGTCTTCTTTTTACGAGTTTTTCAGTCTCAAGTTTCATCCATTGCTTCAGTGCCTCTCTCTTCTGCATTGCACTACGGATAGGTAAAATGATCAATCCTGTGCGGACTTTGATCGCCCTCTTGGCTGATCTTATGGTCTTAAGTCTGTGGTATGCTCCTTTGTAGAGGACTCGGTTGCCCTTGAACAGCTTCATGGTACTAGCCGTTTCCTGATACTTTCTCTTGATCCAATCTCTCTTTCTTCTAAGGATCGTTCGGACATCAACCTCGGAGGTGGCGGGTATTGAGATCTCGAGTTCGAGATTTGGTTTCAATCTAAGATGGACGTACTTTCCGGCCGGTGTCCTTCTTACAACGTATCTCATCGCATTGCCATCAACTGTGACTATGCCCATCTTGTTCCTCTCAAACGTTGTACTTCGTTACGAACTTTATCAGTTCCTCTGTCAGAGACGAGATCGCCTTGATCTCGATACGGGAAGAGAACTTCTCGAAACAAGCGTCGAAGATGTCTTTCTCGACGTCCTTCACTGCTCTTCGGTTCTTCTGCCAGCCTGGGAAGGTCCTAGTCTTGAGCTCTTTCACTAGGTCCTTGACGAAGGTGATGAGCTCTTTCTCGCCGAGCCCCGTACCATGTTTCTGAACGACGTTCAGATATGCGTACTCTTCCTTTGTTATGCCCAGTCGCTCACTCTCTTCCTCTATCTTAGCGGCTTCTCTCACCAAGGCCTCAAGTTCCGCCTGAATCTGCGCTCGGTTCTTGGATTTCAGGATCCTTTCGAGTCGTTGGCTGAGAGTCTCGTATATTGGGTTCGTTTCTAGGTTGATTCTGATGTGGTGTTCCAAAGCCCTCTTCATGTCCATGATCTTCTGTTCTCTTGTGTAGCCTTGGCTCTCTATGCTGGTCAGGTAGCGCTTGTCGATCTTGAAGGTGGGAAGGACGACCTCTATCCTGTTGATGAGGAGCTTGTCCTTGATGAGTTGCTTCGTCTTTTCTTGGTATTCAGAAAGATCTCCCCTTTTCCTGTTCTGCAGCTTGTTGCAGGCCTCGTTAACCGCTATGAGCCAGCAATACTCCTCCAGATATTGTTGAAGGAATGGGTCCGGAGCGATTGTCTCGTATAGTCTCCTGAGCTTTGAAAGCCTTGTCTTGAAGTCTTTACGCTTCTTCTCGTCTTCAAGACGGCCCAGAGCGTCGAAGAGGGATTCCCGGCTGTCGTCTCGTTCAATTCCTGCAAATGTGCTTTTGAGGGTTGAAATCGTCTTGGTAAATTCCTTCTTCAGCTCGTCGAATCTATATGCGACGCCCTCGATGTCTTTCTCCTCGAAGTTAAGCGCCTTCTGCAGTTTCTCGAAGATGCCGACATAATCGACGATGAGTCCTGCTTCCTTCCCCGGGTAAGGCCGGTTGGTTCTTGCTATGGCTTGAAGCAGCTTGTGGTCCCGCATCGGCTTGTCTAGGTACATCACTTGCTCGATTGGTGCATCGAACCCGGTTAGAAGCATGTCAGTCACAATTAGGATTCGAGGATTCTCCTTTGCCTTCTGGAACAGGTTCCTCGCAATGTTAAGTTGATCATCCTTCGCCATGTGATACTTCCGGAGAAGCTCATCGTCATTTTGGCTTGGCGTATAGATGACCTCAGAGTATTCTGGCGGAAGGTATCTGTTGAAGGCTTCCTTGTAGAGGGCACATGCTTCCCTGTCGACGGCTACGACTTGGGCCTTGAAGCCGTTAGGTTCTATGTGGGTCGTGTAGTGTTCAGCCATGTCTTTCGCTATCTTTTCAATCCTGTCCTTTGACTTGAGAGCGTCTTTCAGTCTAGCGCTTGTTTGAAGCACTCTCTCCTGTTGTTCTTCATTCAGACCTCTCGTTTTCTCGAAGAACTCTTCATCGAGAGTTCTACTGGGGAGACGATACTCAACAGGCCTGGAAACATACAGAAGAGGAACCGTCGCACCATCATGTATCGACTGTTTGATTGAGTACCTGTCAAGGTAAGTTTCGCCAGGCGGACAGAATGTTCTGAATGTACTCTTTCCAAGTGGGCCTTTCTCAATGGGAGTTCCGGTGAAGCCGAAGATCACTGCGTTCGGGAAAGCACTGCGCATAGCGATTCCTAATTCGCCGTACTGGGTCCGGTGGGCTTCGTCTATGAATGCGAAGATGTTCTTCCTCTTGCTGAGGACCTCCTCGATGCCGTGAAACTTGTGAATAGTGGTGATTAGTACTTCCCTTGTGTCTTTCTTGATCTTGTTGACTAGGTCCTTGATGCTTTCTGCTCTATCAGTGTAGGGTAGATCCACGTTTCTGAATGTGGTGCCAAGCTGGTTCTCCAATTCAATCCTATCAACAATCACGAGAATGGTTGGGTTCTCAAGTTGAGGCAGTTTCTTGAGCTTCCAAGCAGCAAAAAGCATAGTCAAGGTCTTGCCTGAGCCTTGCGTATGCCATATCAGCCCGGTCTTCAGCTTGCCTTGAAGCACTCTCTCGACTATCTTGTTTGCGGCTGCGACCTGCTGTTGCATCGCAATCTTCTTGGTGAGCTTCTCCCGCTCCTTTTCAAAGACAATGAAGTTGCCAACGAAATCGAGGAACGACTCTTTATCGAATAGTCCTTTGACAGCTGCTTTCACAGGATCTGAGATCCTGTCTTTTCTCCACTCATGGAATCGTTCGTATCCGTTTGCAACCCATCCGTACTTGAAAACTACGCCGTCGGTCGGACACACAAAGGCCAGATACTTGAAGAATTGAGGGGCGTCTCTTACATACCTCTTGATCTGTTTGATCGCCTCATTGTAGTCAAGCAGCTCTCTGGTCGGAACTTTGGCCTCTATGACAACGAGCGGTATGCCATTCACCATTAACACTATGTCGAACTTTACGTTCTCATAACCAGCGAACTTGAGCTGATTGGTCACTACGTAGGTGTTGTTCTCGGGACTATCGATGTCCAGCAATCTGATGGTCTTTGCCTTCTCTCCGGGCTTTAGAACTACGCTCCTTTCCCCTTTCAGCCATTCAAGGAACTCCTTGTTACCGGCCAAGTCATTGGAGATTTTTCTTAGTTGACTGACAACCTTGTCGATGTCATCATCAGTAACCAAATCGGGATTCAGTCGACGAATGCTCTGCTTCAGAATTTCCAGGTGGAAAGGCTCTTCGAGATCCCTTCTCATTTCGTCAGGTGCGAGATACTTCCAGCCAAGCTCCTGAAGCCACTCGATTATTGGCTTCTCAACAATGTTGAACTCGGTGTAGGGCATCTATCTCACTTTAACCCTGACCTTGCCCGTAAGCAGAACCTGCACGAGACCTTTCTTCAGTCTCTCAAGTTGGTGTTTTCTTTGGTTCTCCTCCTCTGTCCCATCATCAACAGATGACAGAATCCTCGCGATCTCCTGCTGCTCATCCTTTGGGGGCACTGGGATGGGTATGCTTCGCACAATCTCGCAGTTGAGAGCCCACTGATTTCCGCCACGACCCATATTCCTAATACGGAAATAGTTGAAGTCCAAGAAGTGGAAGAGAAAATCAGTATCCATCTCTTCGCATGGAAATATCGCCGCAAAATTCTGATTAATGGCTGCATCGATTAGCAGCTTGGCAACTTTTCCTCTCGTCAGACCTTGTCCTATCATAGCAAGAAGCAATGATCCCTTCGGTATCAGGTGCAAGTTTGCTTCACGTACTGCCACGTCTGTTATGTACTCACGCGAGATAGCGATGAATCGTTCGTTGACTTGCGCCGTGGGAATCCATGGAACTTGCCCGTTTTCCCAGTAATCTTTCACGTTTCTTCTGGGTGTGCTACCGTTTCTGACCTGCGTAACCGAACCTATGGTAGCTATTCTCCAGTCTTTGGGAATACTCCCGATTTCCGTCTGTTTGAATTTGGTGTGTCCTATTCCTTTGGTTAGCAGTTGCTGCATCAAGCCCTTCTTGAGCTGCTGAGTCTTCGCAATGATCTCATCAGTCTTCTGAATAGCATCATCAACAGTTGAGAGAATAGAAGCAATCTTGCGCTGTTCAGACACGGGAGGTATCGGACATAGAATATCTCCAAATGCTCCAGGTGGAATGCGCTGACGCCCAGTCGAACCAGTCATCCTTTGAATAGCTTGATTCCTGATTTTTTCGAATTTAATCAGATGGTAGAGAAACTTTGAATCCTCAATTCCTCCGGTTTTAGGGCTTAGAACCAAGAACTCGGTGGAACCAAAGCCAGTACTGTCGCCGTCTAGGGAGTCTAGCAATGCCGTCTTACCGTTCTCTGCGCTGGGAGTGATTCTAGCCAAGAGTACGTCACCGTTCTGGAACCTCGAACCGCTTGACTGATTCCAAACACGTCTTAGAACGTACCTTACTCTAGGTGAGTCGGTCGTCAGAGCGTCCATCGGAACAAAAGGATACTCTTTTCCCGCTACCAGTGAACGGCCAGGATTCACTTGAACTGCATCGGTGAAGACTTCAACTCTCCACTCCTCAGGAACAGCCCCTATCTCTGTAAGCTTGTAGCCCAGTTTAGCGCTCATAGCCAAGCTCCTTTACGTAGGAACCGAGGTTGTCCTCAATGGTCTGTCTTTCGGCCTCTAGTTTCTTCAGCTCCCCCCAGACGTGAGCCACATCTATTGGTTCCTCTTCCTCGAAGACATTGACGTATCGAGTGACACTGAGGTTGTAATCATTCTCCCTTATTCTATCAAGGGTGACGATTTTGCCTTGCTTCTCAACATCTTTGAAGCCCTCATAGGCCTGGACGATCTTACCAATGTCTTCGTCTCTTAGTCTATTCATGTTCTTGAGTTTCTCGAAATTCTTGCCAGCGTAGATGAGAAGAACTCTATCCTTCTTCTCTTCCGGTTTGCTTCTATTCAGGAAGATGAGGCAGCCCGGGGCCCCGGTGTTATAGAATATCTTCTCAGGTAGCGCTACAACACACTCAACTAAATCATCGTCGACTATCTTCTTGCGAATCTGGCCTTCAGCGCCGCCTCTGAATAGTGCCCCTTGATCAAGGACTATGCCCATTCTGCCGTTCGGCTTGAGGCTTGCGAGCATGTGTTGAATCCATGCCCAATCTGCAGTTCCATTTGGAGGAGTTCCGTAGTCAAATCTGCCGAACCTGTCATGCTGAACTACTTCTTTGTACCCGTCCTGATTCCACATTGGGTTCGTAATTGCAATGTCGAACTTCTTCAAGCCAGCTCCGTCAAGGAACTTTGGGTCCGCAAGGGTGTCTCCTTGCTTGATCTCGGCCTCCAAGTCGTGGAGTGCAACGTTCATCTTGGCTATTGTCCAAGTGTCAGGGTTAATCTCCGTTCCATACAGGAACAGTTTCTTGGGATCCTTGCCCTGACTAGCCAAGTAGTAATGAGAGACTATCAGCATGCCGCCGCTGCCACAGCAAGGATCATAGACCTCGTCGCCCTCCGTGGGGTTCAGGACCTGAACCATGGCCCTGACAACCTCTCTTGGCGTGTAGAACTCGCCTGCTCTCTGCGGAGCAAGCTCATTGAACTGCTTCAACAAGTACTCGTATGCATTGCCCAGAACATCTGCAGCCACGTTCCCATTGCCTAGCTTGTATTGGCTGAAATGTTCAACGAGTTTTATCAATCGGTCCTGAGGGATTTCTTCCTGCTTGTTGAAGTCGGTCCTGTTTATGACTCCTTCAAGCTCAGGGTTTGATTTCGCAATCTTCTCGAGAGTGGAGTTGAGCTTCTGTCCAAGATTCTTCGCCTCCTTCCTGACATCGACCCAGAAACAGCCCTCCGGTATCATGAATCTGTGAACAAACTTCTGCCTCGCCGCCTCCTTGCTCTTGTACCTCTGAAGCGCCTGCTCATACTCCTCTGTCCAAACATCGGAAAGCCTCTTGAAGAAGAGAAGAGGCAGCATGTAGTCCCCGTACTTCTCTGGCCGAACGGCACCTCTGAGTATGTCCGCAGCCTTCCAGAGCGACTGCTCAAGCTCCTGCTGCGTCAGCTTCTCCTCCATAAGCTTCTGTTGTACACTCATCGGGCGGCCCACGACGCCATAACTGAGTCTCACAGAGCTCCTAAATAAGTTGAAGCATAACCATATCAAACGAAGCTTCAATCAGGGTGGGCTTCTAAGGATTGGTGGCATGGATCAAGCTTCACGAGGCAATACAAGGACCATTGGAGGATGTCAAGAGAAGGTCTGGGGTTTACTTGGTCAGATGGGCAGGTAGAGAAAAGGGAATTGCGAGAATGAAGGGTCAGGACCCTAAGTCTACTCTTTACATAGGGTTCGGAAAAAACCTTGGGAGAAGGATCAGAAGCCTCTGGAGAAAGTTCATGGAACCGAAGAGCAGAGCAAGGCATACGATGGTCGATACACTTGTCTACTGCTCACTTGTTGAGACTATTAGGTCAGAAGAGCTGGAGATCGCTTGGGTGCCTTTTGGAAGTGAAAGTGAGGCGCTGGCGCAGGAGTGGGCTGGGATTAGATTCTACACCGAAAGATATGGCGAACCTCCACCATTGAACCTGTCAGTCGGCAGAAAGCGGTTCGCTATTGCTGGCTTGGCTGAGATTGGCAAAAGCAAGGTCGTTTCGCCTGTGAAGGAAGAGCTAAGATCTCTGATCGATCCATGAAAGAGACGTATGTTCCACCTCAACGAAATCCACTTGATTAGTAGTTTTGTTAAGCCTGATGGCTCGAACAATCAAACTATTAACCGAGACTCAATTGGTGATTCTCTCAGCCAACCTAGCCAAGAACTTATCCACTGTCGCCACAGACAATGTTGTTTTGGAATACTTCAACGCTCACGTTGTTCACCTTGGGCCGAACAGTGGTCCCATGCTGAACTCTCCGTACATCTTCGTGGCGTCGTAGGCTATGAGCGCATAGACGAAAGCGTGCAAAGCGTGATCCTCTGTGCCCTCTGGATGGAGATAGCGGAAGTATTGTCTGCCGCTCTGCAGCTCAGCTTGCTCTCGCTCTAGGCAGATGAACTGGTCTATGATCCATTCGATGCGGGCAGGCTCGGCCCAAGGAAGCTGCAGCATGGGGAAACGGTTGCCCTTGGCGTCCACGAGTGTGATGAGTTGGATGGCTTTCTCGACATAGAAGCTGCGATCTGCCAAGACATGGAGATGCGAGATGCGTTCGCCAAATTCGCCCCCTTCCTTGCGCTCTAGGGGCTTGTCGGGCCGCTGCACATAGCTACAGCCCAGAACGGTGCCCGCATGCTTCTTCTGAAGCTCAGCCACTTGCACGGTTCCATAGCCTAAGTCTGCCACGCACTGCTTCACGTTGAATAGCGGAATCAGGTTTGAAACCACTTCTGCCTGCCGCATTAGATCCTTCTCCATGAAGCGGTGCACATATAGTAAGCGCCAGCGGTCCCATTCATCTTGAGCCATGATCCACACGACAGTGCGTCCGACTCCTCCTCCCCAGTCTACGCCCATGTAGCTGCGGAAAGGTGGACTAAGGCCGCTCATCATCTTCAATTCGAAGGCTCTACATCGAAGCATGTCTTCAGGCAGAAGCGGTTTAGCCATGCCTGCGTAGAAAAGCCCTAGAACTTCGTTGAGGAATCTGCGTTCAGACCATCGCAGCCTTTTTGCTTCTATGCTGTTCGGATCAGTGGGAGGCAGCGTGCTGATCCAGACACCCATTTCCTGTGAGAAGTGGTAGCCCGAGTACATCTGGTTCTCAGGCTTGTGGGGAATCCATGACTGCGCCTCTTTATCCCATTCCTTCATGTCGCTGAGCTGCCAAAGCCTATCAAACTCGGAGCCCGATTCGCTTGCCGTACCCACCATAATGATCTTCCGGTGCTTGCTATGGCTCATAGCTGACTCGATGACGGGTATTGCTTCCGCCTGCACATCTTGCATTTCGTCTATGGCGATGAAGTCGGCTGGAATGTTGCGTATAGCATCAAAGTCGCCCCAGGCTGAATAGAGATAGAGCAACGAGCCATTGCTGAAGGGGATGTGGCTGATGGCTTCTTTTCCTTCCTCTTTTCGAGCTGTCTCCAGGTTATGGCGTAGAACCGGGCTTTCTTTGATCGCCTTTCGCATCCGGTCCCGGCTGAATCTGCTCACCTGATCAGCTCTCGGCGCCGTATAGAGCCCTATCGTGTCCCTGTAGGTGGTCAAATTCTGAAGCAGCCAATTCACCATCCACTCCGTCAACTCCATCTGCCGCCCCTTCACGACAATAATGTGGCCGTGCGTATCCCGGTATAGTGGTAGAAGGTAGGGTCTATCTTTGAAACTGAATGATCTCCCTTTCAGTATCCTGCATCGCTCAGCCCACTCCACAGGATCTGTCCATCTGGCTGTTTCAGTGAGGAGCGAGGATTCACGCATCAGGACCGCTTGCAGACCCTGCTGCATATCGGTCAAAGCGTTCGCTAACTCGCTTGATCTCCTCCTTAACTTTCTCCACCTCCCTCAGCGCTGACACGTCTCGTATGCCTAGCAGCTCATCGAAGCTGTTGCGCAGCTCGTTGTAGACGGCTGCTGCCTTCAACTTGATCGGCGCATCGTCAACCGTGATCTCCTGTCCATCCTTGCTCTTGATTTTGACAGGCTCCCGGTCTAGGATGGCTTCGACTTTGGTGAGGCATTTCTGTCGTTTCTCCAGGCTTTCCTTCACATAGTTCCTCGCCTCCTTGATAGCCTGCTCATCCTTGACTTGTTGCTGGACAGCGTTCTTGATAGGCTCCATGACCGTCTTGCCTAGAGCCTTGAGGTCTCGATAGATCTGATGCATCCGTATGCCTGTAGCCTCATGGATCTGCTTCGGCGTTAGCCCATCTTCCAGGTAGAGTTTCCGCACTTGTTCTCTGCGTTGCCTTGTCTCTTGGGAAGGTGTGAATGGCATCTTGGTTCTAGCACCTTGTTACAGCTTCAGTTACAGGTTCGTTTCATTCCGATCTGGGTGTGGGGCAATTGTGTCCGCACGTAGTGTGTGCTCGTCTTCAGCAGTGACCTTGATCTTCTTCAGGCGATATAGTCGGGTGGCCTCATGTTCGAGACACAGCATATCACTAGGAGATGCGGTTGACTCTTGGTTGTCATCCTGTTGACTCATAGTAGACTGGTTCTTGACTTCGGTTAGACTTCTATGCTCTTTGAGGCTACCCATGATTCTATCCAGCATCTGAGGCATATCCGTGAATTTCTGTGCTCTGTCCATGTCTGTGAACTCAACCTCAGCCATCCCCATTGAGGCGTCCAGCCACGAGTCCAACGTTCTCAGATTCATGTTTGACAGCGCAAGAGCCGGGAGAGGAGTGACAACGGCCCACTCGGGTTTACCAGCCGACCGAGGAGCACCTAGCTCCAGCTTGAACCAATGAGTAAGCCACCTAGCAACGCTGTCCGCGACTTCGCTAGCCTTAAGCAGCAGATCAGCCATCTGATACCCGAAGAAAATACCCGGCGAGATCACTACGGACCTCTCAGAAACCTCAACCTTGACCCCGAACACATCTTCAACCTGCTTATCCCAGTTAACCATCTCAACCCTACTCCACTGGTCCCGAGGAACCTCCCCGGACATAATCGGATACTTGAAGCGAAGATTGTGCAGTCGACCAATACCAGATTTGAACAGGTTCCTGCCCCCACTGAGAACAAGTTGACCTCGTGGGAGAACCTCGTATATGTTGCAGCCGCTTCGCTCGACTAGGCGAATGTACTCGTGTTCAACTAGACGCTTCATGAGCTTAGAGACGGCCTGCTTACTCACCCCCACGTGTTCTGCTATTCTCGTCTGCGTGTAGCCTTCCTTGACACTTTGGAGCACGAGCGGAAGATGCGTTTGTAATGTCAACCTGTCTTTGTCTCTTGATTGACTTGGCTTTTGTCGGAGAGTCTCAATGTTGTGTAGCAAGTTGTTCGCCTGCGACTCGTTATGTTCTCCTCGTGACCGCACGATCCTTGTCAAGCAGTTTAAGCCACACGGAACTTGCGTACAGGAACTCATATGGATCTAGCAGGTCGGTTTCGTCTAAGATGAGGTTTCGGAGAGGTGAGTCGACTGGAAACTTATTGTACACAAACGCTTTCAGCTTCTTGATTGCGACCATTTTTGTTTGCTTCATTTCCTTCGTGTGCATCGGGCAACGGTCTCCTACAGGTTCACGTTTTTGCGAGCGTACGCGCAAACAGTAATGTAATACTTAGGGCATCAGAACTATGGGGCGTAGACATGGTTCGCCCGACTAAGGAATTGGCTGCACGAAAGGAATTGAGTAAGTATTTTGAAGAAGGCCGTTCTTTGAGAGTCGCCACGGTCTATTTTGTGTTGGGTTGGAGGGGCCTTTCAATGAGATTCGAGGAAATATGGGATACTCCAATCGTGAGAGAGTACATAAGTAGCAAATCCGTTTTGCACGACACTCTGGAATACATGCGTCGAAAGAGCATTGTAGCTATTGAAAGACCAAGCCCTAAAGTAACGAAAGTTACGCTTATCGTCAAGCTACCTAATCTTTTGTCCAAGGAGGTTCAGAACATACTCCTACAGGCGGCAAATGTTGAAGAGACTGTGAGAAGACTGGCTTCAAACGTAGAAGAGAAGAGCCTTTCGAATGATGAAGCCTACGAATTTGTGTACGGTTTGTTCGTCCAATCAGAACTTGAAAGGCTCGACGCAATCGTTAGGCTGCTGGAAGTCTATCGAGATCCCACACTTTGGCCTTTTCTGTGGTGGCACCTAATCCAGTCGCTTGTCGTGCTTCCAATCATCTTTTTCCTACAGATTCTCAGAGCATGTGAGGATACGTATCCGGAGGCCACAAAGCAAGCAGTGGCCGGACTACGTGCTAGTCTTTTAAGGGTTCTGAGTTCTGAACAATTTAAGGAATATCAGAGAATATTCGATTCCTTGAACAAGCCTCCGGGCTGCAAGGGAATATGGCCTAATCACCCCGGGAACTAGATGAATGATAGGATGTATGCCTTAGAGTCACAAAGAGAGTGGCGTAGGGGATGCCCTACAACGGAAGTTTCAGAATCGCCTTGCCGTTAGGAAGGCTTGCAACGAACTCCCACCCTTGAGCCAGATGCTTCTCAACTTCATCCACTGCCACAACCTTCTGTTTCGCTCCATTGTTAGTCATGATGCCAAGCAGCTTCTCCCTTATCTTGGCGTTGAGGTCTTCGTCACTGATTGCAGTCAGGTTCATTGCGTCGACTTCTTTCTGGGCGTAGCCAGCTACAAGGAGAAGCTCTTTCTTGAACGTGACCTTCAGGTCTTGCTCACCTTTCATACCACGCGGGTTGGATATCACGTTGAGGAGTGGCTCGACTTTTCGGTATTCGTTTCTGAACCATTCCTCGTCGTAGTCAGGGCTCTTGTCGTAACCCAGCTTGTCCACAACATGCCCTAGAAACAGTTCGCTTGCGACTTGGTTGACTCCGCTCAGTGTGCATAGGGACTTGAACAGGTCTCTGACTTCGTGGGCGTGGATATGGTAGCGTCCGAGTCCGTTTTCCTTGATGAGTCCAGCCTTCTTGGCTGCTTTGGTTATTGCGTTGCCTATGAGGGCGGGTCTAATTGGGACCCAGGTGCGGGTGGTTTTGTTGAAGCTTAGGAAGAGGTGTTTCATGTCGATTTTGAGTCTGATTTGGAGCCACTGCTTGATGAGGGCTTTAGCATCGTCGCCGATGAATGTGTAGTATTTCTTTACGCTTGTGCGGCTGGTCTTGGATCTGTAGAGATCGATCCTGGTAGGGCCTGGCTTGTCTAGATCATCTTTGATGTTGTGCCATGCGTTTTCATTGAATTGGATGAACTCCGACAGCCCCATGGCTCCTTGGAACATGACCATTAAGGCAGCCCTGTACGGCTGACGCAGATTCATAACCAGCTCTCTGATCTCCTCAAGCTTAAGCGGAGCCAGTTCCAATGCCCTTCGCCCGTCAGCTTCGCTTGGCTTGAATACTCTAGACGCCTCGTTCCTAGGCAGCTTAGGCAGAGCCAACCTATGAAATTCGTAGAAGCTTCGAACTGCACACCAAGTATTCAACCTATCATTTGCGCCAGTTCCCTTAGACCTCACATACCTCTTGAGCACATCGACATGCTTGAACCGCCCTTTCTCGTCAAGGCTCTCGTAGTCGTCAAGCATCGCCTTGGCTGATGGCCAATAACCCTTAGACCTAAACCAATCAAGATAACGGAGAAAACGATAGACATAGGTTCGAGCACTCTCGGGGTTGAGGTCCTCACCCCAACGCCTAACACAATCCTCCTCGACCTTGAAGCTCCTCCAATCCTTGTAAGGCATCCAGTGGCACCAAGCCACAGAGGGCGGCTTCTATCCTATAAATGTTGTTTAACCCACACGATAAGGTGGGGCGAGTGGGATTTGAACCCACGATCACTTGGGCTCTCGCTTGTCGTGGTCCCGAGCCAAGTATCTTAGACCATGCTGGACCATCGCCCCAGAGAACCAGAC
>Ga0315309_1000447_pt1 | contig 24932 bp, 14 predicted proteins | sample TDP4_MG_FD_203080 | JGI IMG/M metagenome (GOLD analysis project Ga0315309, IMG submission 203080) | Freshwater sediment microbial communities from Lake Towuti, South Sulawesi, Indonesia - TDP4 | ecosystem: Environmental > Aquatic > Freshwater > Lake > Sediment | place: Indonesia: South Sulawesi...
GCTGATGGCTCTTCCTCTGGCTTTGACGTTTACTTCTGGTGCTCCGCCGTGGAAGAGGGTTATGCAAGCCAAGACATAGTTCATTGCAGGCTTTCGCCCGATCAATACAGCGTTGCTTTCACGCGGCTCTGACATTTTGTTGTTTTCTCTCCTTGGATTGTTTTTGTCAAAGGCGTTTTGTGTGCTCCTTTGCAAGCAGTCTAATGCGTAGGGGAATTTTATAACTGTTGCTCCGAAAGAGTGCTGACAAGTAGCATTTTGTGCATGCGTAGTAAGACATATATGTTGACAACAGTAACACGCGCGCGTTGAACACTTGCCAAAAAGTAGGCCTCTAACCATGCCCAAACCACGCCCACAACCCTAAATGCTACATTTCCTACGTACCTACTACCCCAGCAACGCTACCGGCAGAACACGAAAGGCTACGCCAATTTCATGAGGCTTCAGCATCTTCATGAAAAAAAGAGTGAAAGCGCGCGCAATATACCATATCAAGGGGTTGTTTGGGCTAACCGCAGAAGAGAGGGACAGCTTCTGCCAGGTGGACAGCATGGGAGGGACAGGAATTCTATCCAAACCCACACCCCAAACAAGTGCTCTTATTATCTATGGAATTTGTGCACGTGCCTAAGAAGCCATAAAGCCCTTTTTTGTGTTCTATGATTATTAGACGCGCATGTTCCGAAGCTCGGCATATGTCCACTATTGGAGGAACTGTCTTCAAGGCGTCTGTCAAAGTCTAACTTGCACGAACACGAATCCACCAAAAATGAGTAAAGACGAGTGAGGCAAGAGGTACGGTGAGTGCATAAGGAGACAGGTAGACTTCTCAATCCTGTTGTCGTAATAGGAACCGGGCAGACTGCACTTGGGATAGCTAGAGCCTTAGGAAGACATGGAATTGACGTTTTTGCCGTTTCGGATAAAAGAGACCCAGTTGTTTTCAGCAAGTATTGCAAGAGGAGTTTTACAACTAACGAAACAAGACACCACAAAGGAATCTTGAAACGTCTTCTAATAGAAATCGGCAAAAGATTTAGTAGAAGAGCTGTAATATATCCGACCTCTGACATGGATGCTTTGAACCTCGCTGAACTAAAGGATGAGCTGTCTGATGATTACCTTTTTGTCGTAGGAGACAAGGAAGCTGTTGAGACTCTTGTCAACAAGAAAAAGTTCTACAGGGTGTTGTCTAACACTGGCATAGTTCACCCTCAAACCTATTTTCCTGAGAACGAGAAGGAAGCTCATAGACTTGCGACTGAATTGGATTATCCGATTTTCGTCAGGCCAGCTATCACGGAATTGTTTAGCTGGGCCTTTCCCAAAAATGGGAAGGGATTTGTTGCATACTCTCCGAGCGAACTCGTGGACTATTATAGTTTGGCGACGCAACATGGGATAGACGTAATGTTTCAAGAGATAGTTACAGGACCACCAATCAATTCCTATCAACTAGAAGGATACTACGATTCCAAATACAATCCGCTAGTTCTCTTTGCTCGTCAACGGCTGAGAATCTATCCGCCCGACTTCGGAAATACCACGCTTTGCGTCAGTATTTCGATGGCGAATTTGGTCGAAGAAAAGGATTCGATTAACAAGTTAATCGCAGCTATCGGCTATAGTGGGTTTGCGAGCGCAGAGTTCAAGAAAGACGAAAGAGACGGAGCATTGAAACTTCTTGAGATAAATGCGCGGCCATGGTGGCATTTTTGGCTTTCCGAGAGATGCGGGGTTGACATAGCATTGACATCTTACCTAGATGCCATAGGAGAAGCGGGAGGAATAGCTCCCAGAACCCACTATGAAGTGGGTGTTAAAGGCGTCAATCTTCTTGATGATTTTGCGGCCGCAGCAGATATGCTACGGAATAAGAAATTGAGGTTCAATGAATGGGCGTCAACATTTCGGGGAGTGCGATGCGATTCCTTCCTTTCAAGAGATGATTTGACGCCATTCATAATCGCACTCCTCAAAAAAGGCTCGAAATTGTACAAGTGAAGTCTAGGGAATCGTTTGTAATGCCGTACACGGGCGTGCCAACGCGCTTGAAGAGAAAGAAGCACGCGCTACATGATCACCTTTTCTGCTATTGCAGCGTGTCGCGCGCTCTTTATTAACGAAAAGGTTAAAGTAGTTGACTTTTGTAAAAGAAGACCTTTCCTACAACAAGGTGCTATGCTGTGAGCCAAGAAATTCCGTCGGGAAAACCGTTGCGATTGCTCCATATGCTGTACGATAGGGGTAAGCCAACGACAACGTACACTTTGAACGTGAAGCAAGGTGACTTAGCCAAGCAGCTTAACATAAGCAGGCAGGCGTTAAACGTGCATTTGCGCAAGCTTCGAAGTCAAGGGCACATACGCACTGGCAGAGGCTTCATCGACGTAACTGAGAAAGGACTAGCCGTGCTGGGCGTGTCGGTTAATCCAGCGTTTGTGTTCATTAAGGTGTCACCTTTGAAGCGTGTTCAAGCTTATGAGCAGATTGTCAAGTTTCCAGTTGAACGAATTTACAGGGTGACAGGCGACATGGACGCCATCATTCAAGTGGAGAGGGAGAAGCTTGATGAAGCGCTTAAGAGAATGGCGTCGCTTGATGGCATAGAGGGCACAAAATCTTACATAACCATACAGACACTCAAGTAGACTCTTTCAGAAAAGGGGTGTGAAAACAGTTGAGACTGTTTGAATACGAAGCCAAACAAGTGTTCGCGAAATACGGTTTGCCAACGCCGCGAGGCTTTTTGGCGAAGACTGTTAAGGAGGCCCGTGAATTCGCTTCGTTGATCAATGCGCCTGTGGCGGTAAAATCTCAGATACTAGTGGCTGGGCGAGCTAAGGCTGGAGGAATACTCTTCGTTGATTCGCCAGCAGAGGCTGAAAAAGCGGCAAAGCAGCTCTTAGGAAGCGAAGTCAAAGGAGTTAAGGTTCTAAGCGTGTGGATCGAAGAGAAAATTGCGATTAAGAAGGAGTTGTACTTCAGCATCACTGTTGATCGAGCCAATCGTTGTTACGTGGCTGTTGCGTCTGCGGAGGGCGGCGTTGACATTGAAGAGTTGGCAAGAACCTCGCCTGAGAAGATTGTGAAGGTCTTGATTGATCCAGTCTATGGTTTTCGTCTTTATCATGCTAGGCGGATTGCGAAGAAATTGGGCTACGCGGAGAATCAGATGACTGAGTTGGCTTCGATTTTTCTGAAGCATTTCAGGGTTGCCATGGATTTTGACGCTGAGTTGGCTGAGATGAATCCATTGGTTGAAACCACGGATGGCAAGTTCATGGCTGCTGACACACGGCTTATCATCGACGATAATGCTCTGTTCAGGCATCAGGAGTTCACGAGTCGTCCCATGGAGGAGGCAGAATTGACCCCACAGGAGTTGCAGGCACAGAAAACTGGTTTAGCCTATGTTAAACTCGACGGTGATGTAGGCATAATAGGCAACGGTGCTGGTTTGGTCATGGCTACCTTGGACGCTATTCAATTGTACGGTGGGAGACCGGCGAATTTCTTGGATGTTGGCGGTGGCGCCTCCGCGGATATGATGGCAGGTGCGCTGGATATTGTGCTGTCTGACCCTAACGTTAAGGTTGTCTTCATCAACATTTTGGGCGGAATTACTCGTTGCGACGAGGTGGCGAACGGAATTCTTGAGGCGCAGAAACGCGTGGGTTTAGCTAAGCCCATGGTTATTCGGCTCGTAGGCACTAATGAAGAGGAAGGAAGACGCGTTCTCGTAGACGCTGGGATTCATGTATTGGATAGTATGGAGGAAGCAGCTCAGAAGACAGTTGAACTCATTAAAAGCGGAGGCGATTAGGCAAGTTGGGAGTTATTATTGACAAGTCGACGAGAGCGATTGTTCAAGGCATAACGGGAGCACAAGGAAGCTTTCACACACGCTTAATGCTTGAATACGGCACGCAGATTGTGGCAGGTATGACTCCGGGCAAGGGAGGAACCAGTGTTGACCGAGTGCCAGTTTATGACACTGTACAAGAAGCAAAGGACGCTGGTGATGCCAATGCGTCGATTATCTTTGTCCCAGCTCCCTTTGCTGCAGATGCAGCATTTGAGGCACTAGAAGCTGGGCTGAAGACAATCGTTATCATTACTGAGCATATTCCTGTTCGTGACGCTGTTCAAGTGATGTATCGAGCTGGGCATGAAGGCGCTGTGATCATCGGTCCTAACACGCCCGGAATCCTTACTGTGGGTGAGTGTAAGCTGGGCATTATGCCTGCTCACGTGTTCAAGCAAGGTGTTGTTGGTTTGGCGTCTCGCAGTGGCACCTTAACGTACGAAATAGCTGCAGGTCTGAGCGCCAGAGGCTTGGGTCAGTCCACGTGCATTGGTCTGGGTGGTGACCCAATCGTGGGCTTAAGTTTCATAGACGTTCTCAAAAAATTCGAACGAGATGAACAGACGAAGGCTGTCGCGTTAATTGGCGAAATCGGCGGCAACTTCGAGGAACTGGCAACCGACTTTATAGCAACCGAAGGCTACTCCAAACCAGTTGCTGCCTTTGTTGCTGGGCGAACGGCGCCGCCTGGCAAACGGATGGGACATGCAGGTGCAATAATCATGGGCAACACTGGAACCGCGGCAAGCAAAATTGAAGCGTTCAAGCGGGCGGGTGTCTCAGTAGCTGAAAAACCAAGCGACGTTGCGAAGCTGTTGGCTGACAAACTGCATTAAGGGTTCTAAAGAAGAGAAGCCAGGTTTTTCCTCTGGCTGATTTGTTGAACGAGATTGCGAGCATGTTTGCTAAAATGAAAGAGCTTTTTGGCTGGTTCTGATCCATTCGGCTAAGTCGCCAGTAGTTGTCCCTACACGCACGCCCGGTATCAGTTCTTCCTGTGTCAATCCCCTTGCGTTGACGCATGTACGGCAGGCAACGACCTTAGTGCCCTGGTCAACCAGTTCCTTCAGCATTTTCTCAAGGTTGTAGTAGCCTTCAGGCGGTTTCTGTCCTTTCTTTGCAGTGGTTACCGAGTCGCCCATTAAGAATATGTTCACTTTCATCTTCTCAGTGCTCACCATCAGAGCTTTTGCGAGTCGCAGGGCATTCCACACTTTTTCATCGCCATAAGGCGCTGTGTTCAAAACAATAGTCACTGTTTCCAAACTCGCACCTCTTCCACGGTTCTTGCAGCAAGAATCGTACCAAAAGTCCCATTAGCTTAATTCGTTTTCGGTCGGCTCTGGCGCTGAACATGGCACTTGTGCGCTATGCCACAAACTCGAGAACTTGACCTACCAGATTCAGCTCACCAGTGGCGAGTGGGGACTGATATGCCCGAGCTACAAAGAGCCGCTCCTTGAGAAGCTCGACCAGGAGCGTCGAGCAGCATGAGTGATCCTTTCTAGTTGATGTTGCAGAAAGCCGGATTCATAGAAGACTCTGTCAAGGCTAAAGCTCGGATGCTTGCGCGAGAAATAGAGGCGAAGAAAGAGCTTGACAGACATAGTTGAAATCGCATTCCGACTGCTCAGGGAAATGAAGCGCAAGCTTGAGCAGCTTATTGCGGCAGGTGTCTTCGGCAACAAATCCGAAGCCTTCAGGCAAGCGATCCAAGATCTGATTCAGAAACATAGCGCAAGAAATACTTGAATATGATAGTTTACTGCAACACGGAAGCATGTTTCTTGGTGTTTTTCAGTGGCTTGGGCTAGGTAAGTGGCTCATTTCCACTATATTTCACCTGAAACATAAAGTTTTAATAAACAAATCGTAGTAGGATATCCTTAGTGAGCCCTCGGTGAAGACATCTGGTTCTGGCACCATCACTGCTTCTGCTTCATGGCAAAATCCAGCCTTGCATGCATCCAGCCAGAACAACCTTTTGGACTCACCGCTGGGGATTCACTTTCTCTTGGGAGGAAGAAAAAAGTGAAAGGAGCTGTTTTTGCTTGCTTGCTGTTACTTGCGATGACTTTTGCTGGAATTTCACAAACTTCACTTTCAGCCAATCCATCATGGGGAATAACGAGCGATGCTACTTACTACTATGTTGAATCAGCAAATATGAAAATCTACATTCGCAAATCAGATGGGTTGATGCAGTATTTTGTGGGCGGCAAAAGTTGGACAAGCACAAAAGGATATGGCGGCATTTCCATAACCAAGAAAGGCGTGGGCTACAATGACGGAGCTGCCGCGCCCTATGATATTGGCTTGACACCATTTCCGCACTCGCTTACACAGCTTTCTCTGAATACTACGCATTTGTCATATAAGCAGCAGAAGGCTGCTGGAGCAACAATGAGGCTCTACGTTGATGTCCAAGCGAAGGCTGAAAGCATTCAGGTTCTTTTCAAAATAGAGAACTTGGACTCTGTTGTGCGCGGGTACACTCTTTCGTTTTCAATGTGGATTTTTCAGAATGGCATGAAGCAGGTGTTTCCATATAACAGTATTCTGGAGCAAGCCAGAGCTACCTATTCCCAAAAGAATGTTTTTAATGGGGAAACTATCTCTCGTAACTATGCCATTTCCAGCATAGGGAATATCTCTTATTCCGTTGGCATGACGCAATCGCCATACCACAATGCCCAGTTGAAATATCTTGGAGTGCTCGATGATGCATTTAGGCAAACTTTCTACTATGGCTATGAATCTTTGAGAGCCATGCCGAACCAGAACACAACTCAGGTAGGAATAATCACCTATGCGGTTGACGGAAACAATTATTGCGCATTGAATAAAATGCCATCTGTTCTTTCAACATACATTTCAACCATTACACTCGATAAAGAGTTTTGGGCTATCTTTGGCACACCGATAACTCTTGCAAACATAACAACCGGTTACCTAAACGAACTAAAAGCAAGAAACATCATCAACATTGAGCTACAGTTCTGCACAGGCAACTACATAACGAACCGCAACTGGACTCTTACAAACGCTCAGATCCAAAGTCTAATAACAACGCTTAGAAATGCAGGATTCAAACCTTGGTTCTACATTACCACAAACTTTGAAGCACGCCGAACAGATGCAAAAAACAAGTATTTTGACGCTCTCATCAAAACCTCGTTGCAGCAAAACGCGAGTGATGATTACGTGGTTCTTAACCCAGACCCAGCATACAGCTGGGGTAAACAAATCCTTTCAGATGTGGACCACATACTAGCAACCTTCACGGATATCTACGGTTTTTTTGTTGACGATTTTGGCTACTATGGAGATCGCCTAGATTACAATGCCAATCACAGCCCAAAATACTATGACCCAAACACTTCAACAAGAAACGCCACAAGTTTGTCATTCGGGATTACTAATTTGGTGGCTCAGCTAAAGACCAGGGGAAAACCGCTAATGGTCAACAGCCCTACTCACATTGAAGAAATGTATGGAGCAGACGGAGCTTTGATTTGGGACTTTCCAATAGGTTCGGGAACAGCACTTTATCTGCGTTATAGCACACTCCATTGGGGCCTTCCAAGCGGGTTCATTAAGAGCGGAATATCAAGCAATGTTGGAAACAGCCATGACAGCAACAACACTCTTTGCTATAGAATGAACTTCTGGATCAATGGCCAACCTTATGTCTATGGCTACAAAGACGCCGACGACACAGTTTTCAACGCAGCCAAAACCGAATACCACATACAAAACGCTTGGTTCCTTGAGCAACCAGCAGAATATGCCTATGGCAATGGAATCACATTAAAGATTCAGAACAGCGATACACGGTTAGCAATTTTTGGGCAATCAGCAACAGCCACAATTACATCAAGCACACCTATTGACATCTACACAAAAGATGGAACCCTAATAGGTTCAGAGAAGACAAGCCAAAGCCTAAACGCATATCTCACAGGCACTCAGGATATTTTCGTCATCAAGTTCACCCAATCGAATCCATACATCATTATGTCACAATCATGCAAAGTGTCAAATGAAGCTTACACTGGCAAAAAGCTTGTTTTTACCGTGAGAGCGTCTTCCGAAAGCACAAGCACAACAAAAGTATATTGTGGCAGCCTTCGGAAACCAAAAAGGATTGATGGCATATCAGACTCAGGAGCATGGACATATGATGGCTCAAGCATAATCTGCACCATCACCACAGTTCACAGTAGTGATGCTAACATCACAATCTATTGGAGGCGGAAAGCCTCTGGCAAATACGAGCTTGATGTTTTCATTTTGAAAGGTTCCCTTCGCACCATAGCTTCAGTCACCGTTAATAGCGAAAACAAGTCAACCAGCTTATTCACTCCAACCTCTTAGCGACTATGCTATGGCACCTACAATGTCACAACCCACTTGGAAAATCAGAAGCAATCAGCCACCATCCTACTCAACCAAGACACAACTAAAACTTTCAACTTCATATCGCCTCTGCCAAACCCTCCAAGCCTTGCAGCCATCTTGAGCTTGTTCCTGTTGTGCGCTGGGTTTGCCTTCGTTTATCTCTTCTTGTTTCAGAGGCGAGGAGCATGAAAAAGGGGACGGCATTTCTCTGAAACTATCAGCGCTGAAGGCTATGCAAAACAACAATTCTAAACCCACAAGATTCAACAGAAAATGCGCATTCACTCCGGGCACTTGATGTTGAAAACTGGGCAGAAACCGCAGTAAATTCCAGACTCCCACGAGTTCGAGCTTGAGCTTGGACAAATCCCTCAGCCCTTTTCCAAAATTACAACAATGATGGAAAAATTAAAGACTTGTTGCCAGAGCAGAGAAGATTAATGTCAGTATGGATCAGAAAGTCGAGCAGACAGTGGAAAACAATTGAAACGCTCAAATCAGTTCGGCGTATATTTGCGATGTTTGTGAAGACAAGTCCATGAAGTTCAATAGTGAAAAAGCATCAGTGGGATAAATCATAAATATCATGCGCAAAGATAACAGTGAACTTGTGAGGAATAATCAATGAGCACTCTATTGAGTAAGACGGATCGCCAGAAGATCATCAAAGCATTGAACATTGACATTGGACTGGAAATCGGCGCGATCATACAGTATATTATGCATGAAGTGATGGCTGAAGGCATGGAGAGCCCAGCTATAATGGAGAAGTTCGAAAGCATCTCTAGGGATGAGATGAAGCATCTGGAACGACTTGCCGAACGAGTGAATTATCTTGGAGGACTGCCAACCACGAAGCCTGCACCGATCAAGGTTGGCGGCAACCTCAAGAAGATGGTACAGGACGACCTAGACGGCGAGTACACCGCTATCAAGACGTACAAGGGTCACATTAAAATGTGTGAAGAAATAGGCGACACAACCTCGAGGCTGATGCTGGAAGAGATTCTTACGGATGAAGAGAATCACGCCGACACATGGGAGACCGTTCTTCAAAAAACAGTGAAGTAAAGAACGCAACTCGCTTTCCTTATTTTTTTGTTCTCGAATACTTGAGAGGACACTTTGATATTTATTGGATAGTTTTTATATCGCCAGAAAACATGTGTATAACACTCAAGTCATGATCGTTGCAGAGGCGTCAGGTATGTCGTTTGATGAATCTGCTATTCTTGAAGTTGTAGAGAAAGTAAGCAAAAGCGTGGTCAACATAAATACTGTTCGTTTGCTTCACGACTTTTACTATCAGGTTCATCCTGTTCAGGGGATGGGGTCAGGAGTGATTTTTGACCCGAAAGGCTACATCTTGACGAACAATCACGTCATCGAAGGCGCGGAGAAGATCGATGTAACATTGACTTCGTCCGAAGTCCTACGGGGCAAGCGAGTTGGAGTATGCGCCAGCGACGATGTAGCTGTGATAAAGGTTGATTCAAAAGACCTTCCAGCAGCGGAACTGGGCAATTCCGACGAGCTCAGAGTGGGACAAACTGTTTTCGCGATTGGAAACCCGTTTGGATTGCAGGGAGAGCCTACGGTTACTAAAGGAGTGATAAGCGCTGTGAAGCGATCTATCAGGTCGGAAAGAGGACTTATCGAAAATTTGGTTCAGACGGACGCGTCGATTAACCCTGGCAACAGCGGTGGTCCACTTGTGGATGTCAAAGGCAGGGTTGTGGCAATTAACACAGCGATCGTGCCCTTTGCACAGGGGATAGGGTTCGCTATTCCAGTCAACGGTGCTAAGCGCTGTGCCAACGAAATTATTACGCATGGAAAAGTCATGAGACCATGGCTTGGAGTAAGCGGTCTAACTGTGACTCCTGAGGTGGCTTCCTATTACAGTTTGCCTGTTGACAGAGGCGCACTTGTGACAGAAGTTTGGTCTGGTAGCCCGGCCGAGGAAGCTGGTATGGAGAAGGGAGACATCATCATCGGTTTCGGAGACAAAGCCGTGAATAGCGTCGAAGAGTTAGTTAGAGAGGTTCAGAAAAAGAAGATTGGTGAGACAACCCGAACGCTGTTGATTCGTGACGGCGAAAAATCAATCGCAGAAGTGACGCTGGGCACAACACCGTAGACTGGTTTTTTGAAGACTTCACTTGGGTCGTGTTCGCAGGATTCTTTTCTTAGGCACTTTAGGCTTCTTGACGTGTTCCTCTTCTTTAGCCGCCATGAGTCTGGGTTTCACCAAAACTGTAGTGCCCTGAGAAACGATTTAAAGTGACCGTCTGCTGTATTGTCTGAGACACATAGGTGATACCGAACATGCACGACCTCATCATCATTGGTTCAGGTCCAGCTGGACTAACCGCGGCGATTTACGCCAGCAGAGCCAAGTTGGACACGCTTGTGATCGGAGGTTTGTCTTGGGGTGGTCAATTAATGCTGACAGGCTTGGTTGAGAATTTCCCAGGCTTTCCAGATGGCATACTTGGACCTGAATTGATGAGTAAGATGCGTCAGCAGGTTGAGAGGTTCGGGGTCAAGATTGTTTTCGAAGATGTTGCAGCTGTTGATTTTTCTCGTCGACCTTTCAAGATCCGTGTGGGAGATAGAAGTTTTGAAGCCAAAACCGTGATTGTCGCTGCGGGTGCCTCTGCTAAGCCACTTGGGCTGTCTTCTGAAAAGAGGCTGATTGGAAAGGGCGTCTCATACTGCGCTACTTGCGACGCGCCTTTTTTCCGAGACAAGAAAGTTGTGGTTGTGGGTGGAGGCGACGCTGCGATGGACGAGGCATTGGCTTTAGTAAACTACGCACGTGAGGTTACGGTTGTTCATAGGCGCGATCAATTAAGGGCTTGTAAGCTGCTGCAGGAACGGGTTTTCGCCAACAAGAAGATCAATTTCGTTTGGAACAGTGTGATTGAAGAAATAATGGGCGAGAGCAAAATAGAAGCTGCGAAGCTCAAGAATGTGCAGACAGGTATGACTTCGATTTTGACCACTGACGGAGTTTTCGTTGCCATCGGTTACAAGCCCAACACGGGCGTCTTTAAGGGACAACTGCAGCTTGACAATTACGGGTACATAACTGTGCACGATGAGACCAAAACCAATGTGGAAGGCGTCTTCGCCGCAGGTGATAATCAAGACTTCAAGTACAAGCAAGCGATTACAGCAGCGGGCTCAGGATGCAAAGCAGCGTTAGATGCCCAAAGATACCTGCAAGAACACTTTGCTTACTAGAGATGTGCTTTCCCGTAGTTTTTGCCTAGTAGGTACAAGTCTTTTGCATCAGCTTTGCCGTCGTTGCTGATGTCGCAGTTGGGATTCCACCTGGGTTGGGTTGGGGCAGAACCGTAGGTTGCTGCCAACTGAGTCAGGTCTTCGTTATCCACGTTTGCGTCTCTGTTGATGTCACCTAGAATCGGGTTACTCCAATATTGATAAGGAGTCATCAGCGGATAGTTGTCTTTATTGTTCACATCAATGGCATACGGTATGTCTCCTATTCCATCACTGCCAAGCTTATCCTGAGAGGCACCCCAAAACAGGTCAAGCCCGGTGTAGTCGCTCCAGTAGTTACCGCCCAAAGAATAACCCTGATTCCAGACATTCGCATCGGCTGTCTCAGAGTCCGCTTGCACCTCATTATTCAGGAAGTTATTATGAAAAATTATGTTGTTTGCACTATTGGAGGCGATTGCTAATCCGATGCCTCCGTTTGTTATGTTGTTTCTAGCTAATGTGCTGTTTTGACAAGCTACAAGCACGATGCCTTCCATGTTGCTTGTTACGTTGTTCTCGCATATTGTGTTGTTGGAACTGAAATAGAGAGTAATGCCATCGAAGTTATGTCCTACTATGTTTTCTGAAAAAGTGCAGTTAAAAGCAAAATCAGCAGTGAAGCCGAAATGCGCATTGCCAGTTACATTGTTTTCGGCAAACACACAGTTAAAGGAATACCATAAGTAAACGCCGAAATTGTTATGCGTCATCGTAACGTTTCGCAAAGTAACATTGTTTAAATGAGTTAACAAGATACCGCTGTCATACCAATCGAAGCCGCTGTTCCTCGCAGTGAAGTTTATAACCGCGACATTGCTTGCCACGACTATAACTGCGCTTCCCATGTGATCTGCGTCGATTATCGTGGCATCTCTATTTTCGCCTACGAGGTAGACTTCTTTCTCGACAACAACATGCTCATAATACGTGCCAGCGCATACTCGAATAGTAAAGCCTGGACCAGCTGCATCAATAGCTGCTTGAATAGTCGGGCAGAATAAGGGAACCTCGATGGTTTTGATTCCTACAAAGATATACCTCGACATCGCATTGTTTGTTATAATAGTTTCGCCGTTCAAAGGAACAACATACGAAGTGATATTGAATATCCCCTCCACTGTGGGTGTCCATAAGAAGCCTACGGTCGCCAATTGACGACTTGCAAGTGATTCAATATTTGTAGAGTCGACAACGCTACCATTTGCTAGAAGCTGAACTGCCACACCAGCCTCATTCTCCTCTCCGAAGTTTACAACTGTTGCACTCATAGTAGCTTCACTTTCAGAATCAACATAAGGAGGACTCTGCCAACTCGAGAGCACAGCGTCGTGATTAGGGAGGTCCTCCTCGACAGCCCTTCTTGCATTAATCCTTCCGTGTCCGTAATAGTTGTCAAAACCTAGGTCGCCTAAGTCATCGGCAGTATAACGCAGTCGAAGCCGTACCCAGTCTCGAACTGCGTCCGGGTATTCACTCCAAGCTAATGCAGCAACTCCTGCAACATGTGGACAGGACATAGAAGTACCACTTCCGTATGCGTAAGAGTTGCCGTAATAAGTGGAGTAGATGCTGACTCCTGGAGCTGCTAACCCCATCCAGTCTCCGAAATTGGTGAAGCTAGCTGGACTATCATTCTCATCCGTGGCTGAGACTGCCACAACTTCTTCATACGCCGCAGGATAAGACCTTCTGCTCGATTGCCCATTTCCTGCAGCAGCAACCACAAGCACGTCCTTTTCGTAGGCGTATTCTATGGCTTCGTGAATCAATGTACTCGGTATATAGCTACCCCAGCTGCAACTGATGATGTTTGCCCCTTGATCTACAGCGTGAACGATTGCGTTTGCTAGGTCATCTTCAGTTCCAGATCCCCAGCTATCCAGCCCTTTCTCCATCATGATGCGCACTTGTGCTAAGCCTGCAATCCCTAAGCCGTTGTTAAGTGTAGCTGCTATTATGCCTGCGCAGTGGGTTCCATGCCCGTTGTCATCCGTGGGATCTGCGTCTTTGTTTACCCAGTCGTAGCCAAGAGCGACATAGTTAGCGACGAGATCTGAATGTTGCGAGTCAATCCCCGTATCAACAACAGCCACAAGGACCGATGGGTTGCCTTTCGTGGTGTTCCACGCATAATCTGCTTTTATCTTAACCAGCCCCCACTGTTGCTTAAAGTAGGGATCATTCGGGACAAGATAGGCTTGAAACTTTAGGTTAGGTTCGATGTATCTTGAAAGACCACTATTCCTCACTTTCTCTGCGAGGGTAAACGCTGAGGCGATAGGCAAATCGGCGACAACCGCTACTGCTTGGCCCTTCATTGAAACCTCGTCAACGAAAGTACCTTGGCTTTCAATAACGAGGCGCCTCAGCTGCCCGTAACTGTTTGGTTTTGCGTTGCTCAGACCGACCACGATTTGTATCGAGGTGTTGTCAGCATTTGCAAAGTCGCCCCACTTGCGTGCTCGAATGAGATCTTCGGTTTCCTCACGAAGTCTTGTAGAAGCTGAGTAGTTTTCCATATCAATCCTATATCCAACAGCTAGCAAGTTTGCCAAAAGCAGGACCACAACTATCTTGGACACAACCTTGTTTTCCATTCCCCTCCTCCCCTTTTACTAAATAATGTTTCATCGTCAATGCAGAAGGAGACTCGGCACAATCAAACAAATAGATGCAAGAATCTTTTATGCCTTGTGAAACAATCTTCGACAACCAATACATAGCCTTGCGCCAAGAAACACCGTCAGAATTATAGCCTTTCCAAGTAGTTAATAGACGTTTAAGATACCAGCTGGAGCCAAACCCTTGCGGATAATCCCTTCCACTTGTGCTTACTGTGGCTGTGGCTGCCGTCTTCTTTTCCAAGTTGACGAGGACAAGATAGTTAAGGTTGTTCCAGACAGAACCGACGACGCAAGTGAAGGCGTAGCATGCATCAAGGGTTTGACTATACATGAAGCAGTTGGTAGAGGTGAGGGCAGGGTCCTTAAACCCCTTGTAAGAAAGGACAAAGATGAGCCCTTTAACGAAGCCTCGTGGGATGAAGCCTATCGCTTCATTTATGAGCACACTAAGGACCTAGCTCCAAGCGAGGTTTTCATCAATGCTTCAGGCAAAATTACAAACGAAGACTGCTATGTAACACAGAAGTTTGCTCGAATCGCGTACAAAACAAACAACATCGACGCATGCTGCGCTCGACTCTGCCACGTAACAACTGTTGAAGGGCTGGAGCACTGCTTCGGGAGCAGAGCAGCCTTCTCTATAATGGACGATGTCTACAGCTGTGATTGTCTTTTCATCATCGGCTCTAACCCAGCTTCAAACTACCCTGTGCTGCACAATAGAATCTTGAAGGCAAAACGAAAAGGAATGAAAGTGGTGTCCAGCCAAGCTGTTTACAACATCACAGCCAAGTTCTCCGATGTTTCTCTCCTCATATACCCGGGCACAGAACTAGTGCTGTTAAACGGCATCATGAAAGCGCTTATCCAACAAGGCGCATACGACAAGTCAGCTGAGAATGTGGAAGGTTTTGAAAGACTCGGAAAGATCGTCGACTTCTACAACATCGATTTTGTCCGCTACACATGCGGTGTAGAGCTTGAACAGCTAAAGCAACTGATCGACTACGTAGCAAACGCCGAATCTCTAGGCGTAATCCACGGCATGGGCTTAACCCAGCACGTCACAGGCTCAGAAAACGTCCACGCGTTGCTTAACCTGATGATCCTTAAGAATGCAAAGCTGCTGTCACTCAGAGGTGAAGTTAATGTCCAAGGCGTAGGCGACATGGGCTGTCTACCAGATCGGTTGCCAACAGGACCGCTGGCGACTGTGCCTCAACTCGAAACCAAATGGAACACAAAGGTGCCAATTGGAAAGGGCAAAACCATAGTTGAAGCCTTCTTGATTTCGCCTCCAAAAGCCGTGTTTATATCAGGCATGAACACTGCGCAGTCTCTGCCCAACCTCAACGTAGTCCATCGAAACCTGCGTGACATGTTCGTCGTCGTGATTGACCACTACCATAATCTCACAACCAAATTCGCTAATGTTGTGCTACCGACGCCTCTGCTGTTCGAACGGCATGGAACAATAACAAACGGTGAATGCAGAGTCAGGCTAGTGCGAAGGGTTGTGGACGGCTGTGGCAGCTGCAAGCCCGAGTGGCAGATTTTCAAAGAGCTTTCGGCTCTGTTCGACTGCGGAGCATACTTCAACTACAAAGAACCAATCGACATAACAAGAGAGATCATCAACGTTGTCCCAGCCTACCGACAGGTCGACGTTGACAGCGTCTATGCAGGCAATGATGCTTGGCGGGAGAAACGGATGCTTTTCCGCAGGTTCATGCCTGAGCACTTCGAGGGAGTGGAAGACATACGCAGCGACAAGTATCCGCTGATACTGACTTCATTCCGCTCAGCTCATCACTTCTTGACGGGCGAGATGACCAATCGGGCTAAGACGTTGATGGGTTTCCAAGAAGGCCCATACTGTTACTTGAGCCGCATGGATGCCGAGCGATTAGGCGTAACAAACGGCGACATGGTGGAAGTGTCGAGCAGTGTGGGCAGCATTCAATGTGAAGCGCGAATCGACGAGAACATACCGAAAGGCAGAGTCGGCATGCACTTCCACTTCGAGCAGCTGTTAGTTAACAGGCTGTTTCCAACGCAGTTTGACGAGAAAACGTTCACGCCAAACTACAAAATGACAGCTGTCCGGGTACGAAAGCCTTCACTTCAGGCAAAATGAATCTGGCAAGTCTTCATGCTTTGATTAGCGTTTCTCTGTAATTCCGTTGAGGGCTTCCTGCAGGCAGCATCTCTGTGGAGCTTAGGAGCTTCTGCGCTTTTTTCACTTCTTCTGGAAACCTAAAATCGCCTTGGATTTTTCGTGGTGCTTCGAGCTTCCCGTAGAGTACCTCTAGAATCCTCTTTTCAATGATTTTTGCTCCGTATCCGAATAACCTATTCAAACCATCATCGAATGCCTCAGGGTCTAAAAGGGACCGGTTAGAACTAATCGCGTCGATCCTTTGTAGATGGAAAAGAACAGCGTCTGAAATGGAGGGACCGATGCTGTCTAGTCCTTCTTGTACAGCCTGAACAAGAACAGTGTTGAACTCTGATTGTCTCCGTTTCAACGTGAATCACTGACAGCGTTAAGGAACGTAAGGCATGAGTGAAACGCCGCGATCTGAAATCAAAATGTGGCTGTAGTTCATGTTGTGGCTGGTGCCTCTCATCTTGCGTATCACTGCGCGCTTTCGGATGCCCTCTCTTTCGTCGACGCTTTCGAACAAGATTACTCCGTCCGCGACGAATTCCTCAAAACCGAGTCCGATCGTTTTGGTTCCGGTGGGAAGCTCTACGAGCAGCAAGGTGGTGCAGCCGCTTTTGCTCATCAGCTTTTCTATCATGTGAAGTATGATTCTTGCGTCTATCTTTGTATTGAATGCCTGAGCCATGGCTGTAAACGAATCCACTACCAACCTCTTTGCATCGAGTTCCAAGACCTCTCTGGACAACATTCCGATTGTGGACGAAACTGTATCTTCCCGTGTAGTTAAAAGATCTAAGAACTTGAATTTCCCTTGGCTTTCCAGCGTCTCAAAATCCATTCCGAATTTTTTCATGTTTTCAAAGAAGAATTCTCTTCGCTCTGCAAAAGACAAGTAGATGCCGTTTTCGTTGAGGTTCTTTGAGCCGTGATGGAGAAAATGGGCTGATGCAATAGTTTTACCCGAACCTGGAGAGCCTGCGAGTAGAATCAAACTGCCCTTTGGGAAACCGCCTTCAATCATGTCGTCCAAGCCGTTTATGCCTGTAGGAGCTCTACCAGTCAACATGCTCAATTCTTGAACTGCCATTAAACCACCTTTCTGGGCTGAGTTTTCCTTCTGTTTGACGACAGCTTGCCTATTTCCCTATGTCGAACCACTCGACATATTAAATGGTTATGAATTGAGAAACTGTATCAGAAGCAATACTGTACCACACCTTTTGGAATGAAATGAGAAGCATGAAGTTTGATTTTAAATTCATATGTATTAAATGCGACAGTCTCGGACATCTCCAGTAAGAACAGAGCACCAGCAAAGGACGGATGTCTCAACTACTCCAGACCATGGAAAGGGCGCAAATGTTTGATGTTGAAGCAAAGCATGATGCCAAGGATGTTCTCTTTTCGATTTGGCTATTGCTCAGCTTTTTCATTCTGTTTGGGTCGCTTGGCCCTGCCCACGCCGCAAGTGTGACTTACTACCCAAGCGATTACTACGTCACCGATGGAACGTATGTTTCTGGCAGTGTTCCAGTGAGTCTTCGTGCTGTGGATTCGGATTATTTTGTTGTTGGAAGTTCTCCTTCGGCTACGTCTAGTTCTTCTTATCATCCTTCGACGTACTCGCTGCAGGGCGGCACAGCGCTTGTTTCGGGTTTACCCGCAGACTTGACGTCTGACAACTTTGTTCACATGACTTTCCGCAGCTATCCAAGCCTGACATCTGCTCAAACCTTGTATGTGCATCAGGAAGCAACAACAGTTGGAGGAAACTTGTACTTTACGCAGAAGCCAGAAGTTGCAGACTTGAGTGGGACTAGTTTGTCGGTTTCTATGGGCGCAACTGGTAGGCAGCTTCTGGGAAGGTTCATTTATCCGTTGACTGGTTTGAGTTCGATGCCTGCAAGCACTTGGACTGGATTCTACAGAGCGTGGAGAGATTCAGACCCAAGTATTGCTTATGATTCTGTGGGTTCAGGAAACAACGGTGATGGAACTTCAAACATTACTTGGACTCATGTTGTAGGTTCGGGAGCCAACAGGTTTATGGCGATTGGCATATCAATTAGGACCGTGACTGTATCCGTTTCAAGCGTGACTGTGGGTGGGCAATCTGCTACTTTCATCAGAAGCGATGTGCGTGGCAGTGAGGTTAAGGGAGAAGTTTGGTACCTCGTAAACCCAGATTCGGGTTCTAAGACCGTGACCGTGACTCTTTCGGGCACATCCAAAGCTTGCGGAGGAAGTGTTAGCTATACTGGAGTCGCGCAGACGAATCCGATTGACAATCATCGCAGCGTATCATACGGTGGCACTAATCCTTCGATATCTTTGACTACAGCTGTGAGCGACGATTGGGTTTTTTCAAACCTAGCCCTTTGCGGAACAGCGACGGTTACTGAACATGGGGCTGGACAAGTACACAGATACTACGAGGTTGGAACTGGGGGAGGCGGATCAAGTCGCGCCGGCGCTGACGGAGACGACAAGCCCGTGACCGTTCCCGGTTCTTACAGTATGTCTTGGAACGTGAGTTTCTATTCGGACGTTATTGCGCAGGCAGTTGCATTCAAACGCGCACGTGCTCCGGTTGGACATGTTGACGTTGATATTCGAATTCTGACATCAGAGGGCGCAATTCGCACAACCTTGGCAGCAAACGTCGCAGATTCTGGGGATCTGATGTCAACGACCGCAACGCTTTCAGGGACTTATTCGATGGCAACTTACACTGTCGTAGATCAAACCGATTATCTGGAAGTCGACTATTACGTCGAGGTTGCTTCGGCTACTTCTGGTGTATCCGCGTACATGAGAATAGATGACAGTGGTCTTCCTACTTCTGATCAGACGAAATTTGCGAATATTATGCTTCCGAGCGAGTACACCATGGATGTCGAGTTTATGGGCGCGTCTAACACGTATGGTTGGACTGAGCTCGTGTGGGTTGTGGACAGCTCGTGGAGCATTGGTTCTGTGGGGGTCACGGTTCAGCTTTATGATTACGTTCTTGGTGGGTACCCAGTCAGCGGAGACGGTTTTGTCTCGTACACGGCAAACGCGACTGCGAATATAGAAGAGACAAGAACGCAGGTTGTGGCGACGAGTCCTCAGCGCTTCCATAATGCAACGGGCTATTGGAAGGTCAAGGTTAAGGGCGTTAAGGCGGTCAAAGCGCCGTTTGACTTCAAAGCGGATTGGGTAGAAGTCAGGTCTACTTACTGCAGTGAATATGCGGCTTCAACGGAGTTCATGTTTTCGTCTATAGCTAACACCACGATTACGCAGCTTGATTTCACGGTCGTAAGCGAATACGGTGTTGCAGGCATCTCCGTGACTGTTCAAGTTTGGAATTATTCGTCTTCGGCTTATGTAAGCAGTGGTCAAGGCTATCTGGGATATGTATCGTCTGACGTGAACGAAACTAAGTCGTTGAGCATTGATGTTAATGAGCATTTCTATACGGCAAATGGGAGTGCAAAGATGCGCCTCTTGAGCCTATTGCTGACCACAACCCCGTATCAGGAAAGAATAAATCAGGTCAGACTTGACGTTGACGACGGTTCAGGTATATTGCCGTTTAACTGGTTTACGGTGTTGTTGTTTGCTTTGCCGGTGCCGTTTGTGGGTTTCTTTCTTTGGCTTTTGTGGAACAGGCGAAGGAAGAATGCTAAGTCTCGGGTTTGGGAGACGATGACTGCGTTTTCGGAGCAGTTCGGGATGAGTCATGAGCAGATGGTTGGGAGAAAGATGCTGCTGGAAGTTGATCCGGCGTCTGATTATAACGTTGCTCTTTCGGGTTTTGTGTCTGAGGCTAGGAATAATGGTGAAATGCTTTTCGTAGTGACGAACAGGAACAGTGCTTTGCATTCGGTGTTTTCGTCAGCTAAGGATGTGGACTTCCTTTTGTTGACTTCCAAGACTCATTATCCGCAGCAAATAAGCGAGAAGGAAACGATCTTGCCAGCAAGTGATCTCTCAGTTTTGCTTGACTCTTGCGTTAAGATGCAGGCTAATGCTGGAAAAACCGTGAACCTGCTGTTGGACAACTTGTCTGACATCATCCTCAGATGCGATTTTGACAAGACCTACAAGTTTACGCGCTTGCTTTTGGAAGCGTTGTCATTGTCTAAGACAACAGCCTTGTTCGTGTTCGTCTCAACAGCGCACGATCAAGAAGTCTCATCATCCATCAGAAGCCTGTTCCACACCCAATTAGCTTACACACAAGACGGACCAAAAACTGGGAACCTGTAGACCAACATTGACAAACTGTATCAGGAGCAATGTTCAACCGCGGCCTATGGACTGAGATGAGAGACATAGAATCTGATTTTAAATTCATATGTATTAAATTCAGCCGCCCTTGAAATGTCCTTGTTAGAGCCACGAATGGACAATCGATTATGATGTCTAGAGTGCACGCTCTCTAGAAAAAGGCGCAGATCGCTCATGCTAAAATACAAGCTAAATCTCCACCGCGCTGAACTAGCGACCCTATTATTGCTGAGCATACTCATTCCTTTGATACCATTGGCGAACGCCGCAGATAGCTTCATTAATGTGTGCTACTACGCCAATGGCTTCAACGTTGCTACAGGAGCGTATTATTCCGGAAGCGTTCCAGCAAGTATTCAAGCTGTTGACCAAGATTACTTTATTACTGATAGTTCCGGATCGGCAACATGGACCAACGCGTACAACCCTGTCAGCCACAGTCTAATGGGCAACACTACCCTTTTTTCTGGTTCTGTCGAGAATTTAACCTCCAACGACGGCGTCTATATGACCTTTCGAAGTTATGAAAACACTAGCTGCATCCTTCAATACTACAATTCAAGTAACGCTGAGTCTTCTACCACAAGCGTAACTTATGTTGACAAGGCAATCTTGACCTTCACGCCTAGCTTGACTGGAAACTACCTAATAATTGCCTCTGCAGAGCTGAGGGGAAGCTCTAACGCATACGCTATTCAAGTCCATATGACTGTGGACGGGGTTACTTACGCCAATCCAACATGGCAACCAGACGACGCTAACACGTGGGAATCTTTCTTCACGAGCAAAGTAGTCAACTTCAACATCAATGCTCACACCATTAAGATTCAATATTCATCTGAGGACGCTGCACAAACTGCTACTATCCGAAATGCGAGGATAATGGCTCTGTTTCTCCTCGACTTTGAAGCCAACGAAATGGAAAGCGAACAGACGGTAACTTCTGGAACCTACGTTGATGTTGTTTCAAAGACTATTACGCCTTCAACGCCTGGCTTCTATTTGATTCTAGCAACCGCAGAGGTAAATGCAGCGTCCACGGCGTACAGCATCTCGGTTAGGCTTGAAATTGACGGTGTGGCAAAAGACACGACGATAACTGAGGGAGAGGCTGTCACCGACTACGAGGTTTTCGCAGCCCATAACGTTACAGCTTTGTCAGCGACGCCTCACACAATCAAGATTCGAGCTAGTCGAGAGACAACTGGATCAATGTACATACGACGAGCAAGAATCACAGCCCTGCGATTGACAGATCATTACGATTACCGCACTAGTGGAAGCGAGCAACTATCATCCACGACCTCAACCACATGGGTGGACAAAACAGTTTTGACTTTTTCCCCCAGCACACCAGGAGACTACCTTCTCATGGCCACAGCCAAAATCAATCTTGTTACATCGTCTGCGGGCAATCACCCAGCCATCAATTTTACAATGGATGGCGCTCAAATTGGTTATTGGCAAGCTGGGTTGTCAGATGCAACCGATTTCTTGACTTTTGCAGCGATGGTTAATGTTTCACTTTCTGCCGTTTCTCACACGTTTAAGATCGCTTACCGCACGACGAATGCTTTGTACGCGGCTTCTATAAGAGATGCCAGAATCGTTGCGGTTAGGCTGGCTCGACAATATGTTTCAGAAGTTGAGTTCAACGGTGACTGTGACGACTACAATTGGACTCAACTGGTTATTGGCGTGGACTCAAGCTGGACCGCTGGTTACGTGTCTGTTTACATTCAAGTTTATGATTATCAATCCTCTCTTTATCCTAGCTCAGGTCAAGCTTACGCTGCCTACACGTCTAGTGGGATCGCTGACACGGATGAACTTCATGTGCTGAACATCACAAGCAATCGATCCGATTACAGGAGTTCAACGGCAAATTGGAAAGTAAAAATAAGGGGGGCCAGGAGTAGTAGCGTTGAGCTATATCAGTTTTATTTCAGGGTTGACCAACTTGAGTTCAAGACCTCACACTACAACGAGTACACAGCTTCGACAGAGTTCCTGTTCTCTTCTCTGACTCCGAATGCACCATTACAGCTCAACTTCACCGTCGTAGGTCACTACAGCTTGTCAAGCGTAAGCGTCAAGATTCAAGTTTGGGATTATTCTGCCTCTGCCTATGCAACAAGCGGTCCAGCTTTCGAACAGCATATATCTTCTGGGATAAACGAGACTGTCTTGCTCAGCCTTAGCATCAATCCTCAATTTTTCGTTTCAGCTGGAAATGCGAAGATAAGAGTTACAGGTGTGCTCTCGACCACAATCCAATACCGACAAGTGATAAATCAAGTCAGACTTGTCTACTGCTACGTGAATACGCCTCCAACTCTGAATGCAATCGGCAACAAAATTGTTGGTGAGCTGACTCAACTGACTTTCTCTGTTACTGCCGTCGACCCTGATATTCCCGCCCAATTCTTGAACTTCACGCTTGGAGCAGACCCTCCGAGCGGGGCTTCTATTGCGGCCGACGGCTTTTTCACTTGGACTCCGACAGAGGAGCAGGGTCCAGGCAACTATCCGATCCGAGTCATAGTCTCGGATGGGCTCTTGACTGATTACGAAGACCTTGTCGTTACTGTGTTTGAGGCGCACATTCACGATTTAGCCATAATAGACACTACGGTGTCGCCAACGAACATAGTGTCGGGGGAAGTTGTGACGATTACGGTTACGGTTAAGAATCAGGGTACAGCTGTGGAAACGTTTAACGTAACTGTCTTTTACGATGACACCCCTATTGAAACTATAACTATAAAAGGGCTGGCACCAAGCGGTCAGAAGATCTTAGAGTTTTCGTGGAACACGACAGGCTTGAGTGACGCGGCCTACAGAATCCGAGCTGAGGCAAGCAAGGTTTCTAGTGAATTCGATACGAGCAACAATACTTACGTGGCTTCCGTCTTGTCTGTAGGTGGACAATTTTTGCTGCCGTTCAACTGGCTTGTTGCCCTCTTGTTTGCGTTGCTTGTGGTCTTCGTTTTGCTTTTCTTTTTGTTCGTGCAGAGGCGTAGGAGGAAAGCAGTGTCTCAGGTCGTCAAGAAGGGCGGTTTGTTCTCAGCGCTGTTTGGCATGACGCATCAAGAGATGGTGGGTAAGAAGATGTTGCTTGAAGTCGATCCTACTTCGGACTATAACTCAGTCATTCCTTGCTTCGTCTCAGAAGCCCAAATAAGTGACGAACCGCTCTACATTGTCACAAATAAGAGTAGCACTCTGCATTCTTCCATTTCTGAGAAGCACAACGTAAGGTTCTTTCTCTTGACTTCTAAAACTCATTATCCACAACACGTAAACGAAAAAGAGACTCTTTTGCCAGCTGACGACCTTTCAGTTCTGCTCGACACTTGTGCTAACCTGCAGGCGGCTGAAACAAAAGGACCCCTGAATCTGCTATTCGACAATTTCTCCGACATTATACTCAGATGCGGATTCGAGAAAACCTACAACTTCACGCGTTTACTTTTGGAAGCGCTGTCATCGCCTAGGACGACAGCTCTGTTCGTGTTCATCCCAACAGCACACGATCAAGAAGTATCGTCAGCCGTCAGAAGCTTGTTCCGCACCCAATTAGCCTACACGAAAGACGGACCAAAAACCTGGAACATATAGACCAAACATTTCACTGGACTATCGTGAACTTGGGCGAAACCTTTGCTTTCAATCCCCCTTTCTCAGGATTTTTCCTTGCATCAACGTCATTATCTTCAAGCGCTTCGGGATCGTCTAGCACAGTCTTAACGGGGTTTCTGTGGGCTTAGCCTACGTAGTCCGCCAAGGAAACATTACGGCAACAATCATATGGTTCGCCTTAACCACAGATGCCACGGCAGGACTAAGCTACAACAAAGAAAAAGAGTAGTGAAGATCTCATGGAATTTCAGTGTCACCGCAGAAAAACACTGTCTTGGATTTCTTATCTGTCTTGATTATTCAGACCTCCCGGAATAAAGCACAAGAACTCGCGCTCTTAATGTCAGTTAATATTCTTAGCTGCACCCCCTTTCCGGCTTCCTTTTTTCTCAGCCCATTAGCCTTTCCTTTCTGAGAGGCAATTCAGTGTCTAAATATTTCTGATCATAAAGTCTCTTGATTTTCAACATCTTTTCTGTCCGCCTCTTGGTTTCTTTTTCATAGATGTCAATTTCACCATCGAAAAGATCCAAGATCGCCTGGGTTACTTCTGAGGGATGCATCTTGGGGTTCATCACAGCTAGAGCTGTGAAACGATTCGATCTCAATTCTGGTATCAGCGTTGCCAGCCATCTCCTGGCCGAAGGCGCGCCGTGCA
>Ga0315309_1000448_pt1 | contig 24917 bp, 21 predicted proteins | sample TDP4_MG_FD_203080 | JGI IMG/M metagenome (GOLD analysis project Ga0315309, IMG submission 203080) | Freshwater sediment microbial communities from Lake Towuti, South Sulawesi, Indonesia - TDP4 | ecosystem: Environmental > Aquatic > Freshwater > Lake > Sediment | place: Indonesia: South Sulawesi...
CATATATTGATCCGGGGACAACATCTTTAGTATTTTCAAGCCTTGGATATATTTTGTCAGGGATAATCCTAACATTTGTAATTGGATATCGCTGGATAAAACGCATCTTTAAGTTTATTATCCGCAAGATAAAAGAACATCCCATTTTATCATCGTCCATGGGAGTTGGAATATTGTTATTGACTACAGGAATAACGATCCTTTTTTTCTTCAAGGAAAAAGAAATAGTTAAAGAAAAGGCAATTTTTAATAAGGTTGTCTTGATCGGTTTCGACGGCATGGATCCAAACCTTCTTTCGAGATTCATGGAAGACGGAGAATTACCCAATTTTAATATTCTTAAAAAAAGGGGGGATTTCTTTTCGCTCAATACTTCTAATCCACCTCAAAGCCCTGTGGCCTGGGGATCAATTGCAACAGGTTCAAACCCGGGCAGATTCGGGATATTTGATTTTATAGAGAGGAGTCCGGAAAATTATCTTCCACACTTATCAATACTAAAGACAAAAAGTAGAGCATTTGGATGGCTTTTTGGCTCGAGCTTTCAATCTCCTCTCATGAGTGAACCATTTTGGGAAACCATTGCGAGATACAATATTCCAGCGATAGTAATTAAATGGCCGAATACCTTCCCCCCTGATGGATACTCTGCAAAGATTCTTGCAGGCCTGGGGGTTCCAGATCTGAAAGGAACCCTGGGAAGATATACCTTTTTAACCACTGAAAAGGTTGCCGTTGACAATGAAGATGTTAAAGGAGATATTATTTACCTGAGATATAGTAGTTCCGTTGAGGCATCCATTCCAGGACCAGAGTTTATAAGCATTGGAGGGAAAAAACGCTCAAAAAAGGGGATGAAAATCATTATAGGAGACGATAGGAAAGGTATCGCTGTTATTGATGGCGTCTCATATGAACTCAAGGAAAAACAATGGAGCCAATGGATATCATTAAAGTTCAATACGGGTCTCTTCAAAAGGGTTAACGCAATTACCCGTTTTTATCCTGTCCAGTTGAAACCGTCTTTAAAATTATACATTGCTCCGCTGGAGATAGATCCTTTTTGTCCTTCTCTTCACATATCTCAGCCGAATGGATATTCAAGAGAAATAGCAGAAGCCATAGGATATTTCCATACAATAGGTCTACCCCATGATACAAATGCCCTTGTTGATGGTGTCTATTCTGAAGAGGCATTCCTTGACAATTGTACTGAAGAGTTGGATGAAAGAAAGAATATTCTTATGTATGAGCTGAATAGGTTCAGGAAGGGACTACTCGCAGTCGTATTTGATAACCCGGACAGCATCCAGCATATTTTCTGGAGGACGATAGACCCACTCCATCCTTTATACGATAAAGAATATAACAAAAAATATGGTTTGGTCATAAAAGATTATTATAGAAAGCTTGATGGGATACTCGGTGAGGTTCTAAAAATGATTGACGATAATACACTTCTCGTGGTTTTTTCAGACCATGGATTCACCTCCTTCAGAAGATCAGTTAACCTCAATAATCTGTTGGTTAAAGAGGGCATTATAAAGCTTATAAATAATTCACAGAATACCAGGAGAGGACTCCTTTTAGATATAGACTGGGAACATACAAAGGCTTATTCCTTAGGTTTTGGGAGCATTTATCTCAACCTTAAAGGCAGAGAGGCACATGGTATTGTTAATATGGATGAAGCACCGGATATTTTGAGTGATATAAAAAGTCTCTTAGAGCAATTAAGCGATCCCCAAAATAATTCTCATGTTGTTGACAAGGTATATTATGGAAAAGACCTCTATGAAGGCCCCTATAAGGATAGATCCCCTGACCTTATAGTAGGATTTAAGCCTGGGTATCGAGCTTCATGGCAATCGGCAATTGGAGGGGTGTCAGAGGAAATATTCTCTGATAATCTCAAGAAATGGTCAGGGGATCACTGTGTAGATCCCCAATCGGTCCCTGGGATCATCCTCATGAATAGGAAGATCAACCCTTTAATCCGGGAAAATATAATGGATGTAGCCCCAACTGTTCTAAAAGCTCTCGGAGTTGATTTACCAGATGACTATGATGGGAAAAGCCTCCTATAGACAAAGAAAATGGTGGTATATCACGGCGTGCATTTTATTTATTTTCTGTATCTCAGCGATAATTCTAAAACTTTATTTAGGGCATTCTACTATAAAAACCCCCCAAATAATTATCTTTGGTATTGATGGAGCAACATGGGATGTGATAAATCCTCTTATTGAAATTGGACGGCTGCCCAATTTTAAGTATATTATTCAAAATGGGGCATATGGTCCCCTTGAGACGATAATTCCTACTCTAAGCCCTATTATCTGGACAAGTATTGCTACGGGTAAATCTCCGTTAAAGCATGGGATAAAGACCTTTTTATGGAAGCCCAAGAACTCCTATGCAGAATATCCGGTTGGAAATTTTCAGAGGAGAGCCAAGACAATCTGGAAAATTGTCAATGACGAATTGGATTGGAAGGTTGCTTTGATAAACTGGCAAGCTGCATGGCCGCCGGAGGAAGAATATGTAGAAGGAGCAGTTATATCCTATGGAGCCACGATAAATATCGATGATCCAGTATTTTATTATCCTAAAAAGACATACATTCTTGCACAAAAGATAAAAAAGAATATACAAGATAAGGAAGAGTTGCTCTTTAATATAGGAGATAATATTCTTCGTGATCATTGGGCTCAGTTATTTTTGTTTTATATTGTTGGTATAGACTACACGCTGCACAAATATTACTCAGAAATAGATTTTAAAAATAAATATATCCCCGATGAAATTATATATGAATATGAAAAGGCAGATAGGATGCTTGGCAAATTTATCGCGACAGGTGCTACTATATTTGTGGTCTCAGATCATGGAGGAGAGTCATATAAAAATATTTCACCTGAGCAGTTCAATAAAATGGTGAATAGAGTGAAGAAAGTTTATGAAAAAATAATAGACATAAATTCATATAGGGTTTCCTTAAAGGACGGAATTGTAATCTTATATTCTTTAGAGATGAATTTAATCTTAGAGGATTTAAATCTCTGCAATAGTTCATATGCATCTGAATGTAAAGTATATTATTCAACACCCTATTTAGTTTCTTCCGTTGTAAGGGATTTATTTCTTAATACCTCAAAATTTAGAGATGTCAATATTGAATCAGTTGCTAAGGTTCTTTCAGATATTAGAACGCTTAAAGATAAAAAACCTTTTTTCAGGCCCATTATTTTACCCAATGAAAAAGATGGACCCGACATTAGAGTTTTTCTTAATCCAGATATAAAACTAAATGAAGAGGTTGTTGTGAAAAGAAAGGTATTCAATGTAAGTAGGTATCTGAGAGAATGGACATTTTCTGGACATCATTTATTTGCTCCAAAAGGCATTATGGCTATATATGGGCAAAATATTAAAAAAGATTTTGTCCTAAAAGACGCTCATATTTATGATGTAGTTCCTACTATTCTTGCTTTATCAGGGTTGCCTGTTGCTAAAGACATGGATGGGAAAATATTAAAAGAGATATTTGTAGAAGTTCCTGAAGTCAGGTATATAGACACTTACGAGGAAGGAGCAGAATACAAGAAACAATTCAAGTTCCCAGAACAAAAAAGTTACGAAAGAATAATGGAGGAGCTTCGTTCTCTTGGATATATCCAATAAAATGAAATCAGGAGAGTATGAGAGGGTAATCGTTCTCGGCATGGATGGCCTTGATCCATCCATCATGGAAAGACTCATGGGAGCCGGTGAGCTTCCTGGCTTCGTGAGGCTCAGTGAGATGGGATGCTACTGTCGCCTTACAACGAGCAATCCAGCTCAGAGCCCTGTGGCCTGGTCAACGATAGCCACCGGGAAAAACCCGGGTCATCACGCGGTCTTCGATTTTATCAGAAGAGATCCTGAAAGGCATCTCCCTGAGCTGTCAATAATGAGGCTGAACCCATCGAACATCCTCTTAAGGCGTGACTCTATGTTCCTTCCTGTGAGAAAATGCGATGCGTTCTGGACAATTGCATCACGTGCTGGCATTCCCGTGCATGTGATAAGGTGGCCTTTGACGCTTCCTCCGGAAGAGATATCAGGGAGCATGCTCTCCGGGCTTGGTGTGCCTGATATCAGGGCCAATCTCGGAAGATATACCCTTTATACGACCAGAGAAATAAAGAATGCAGAGGAGATGAAAGGGGATGTGTTGACCCTTTCCTCCGACATGAATTCCATCGAAACCGTGATTATAGGGCCTGGAAATTCGAGAACGCCTGCAAAAATCCATGTTGATAGGAGCAGCACTGCCGTTTCTATTATTATCGAAGATCGGGAATATAGAGTGAAAGAAGGGCAATGGAGCGACTGGATCCATATGAGGGTGCATGTGAGCTTTCTCAAGAAGATACACGCCATAGGCAGGTTTTATCTGAAGTCTATAAGTCCTGAGCTTGAGCTGTACCTCTCCCCGCTTCAGGTTGATCCAGCAGATCCCACCTTTTTTATCTCTTATCCCGAGGACTACTCAAAAAGGCTTTCCGAAGAGATCGGATGCTTTCACACAATAGGTATGCCAGAGGATACGAATGCCATGAACGACGGGTTCCTCGATGAGGAGGCGTTTCTTCAGTCCTGCAAGGATGTGATGGCAGAAAGGGAGAAAATGCTGTGGTATGAGCTCACCCGTTTCAGACAGGGTGTGCTTGCGTGTGTCTTTGATACAACGGACAGGATCCAGCATATGTTTTGGGAGACAAATCGAGGCATTATTGATGACTATTACAGGCGTATGGACAGGATCCTGGGGAAAGTGCTTGACACTGTAGACAAGAAAGCGCTCCTCATGGTTCTGTCAGACCATGGGTTTACTTCCTTCAGGAGATCCCTTCATGTGAATTCCGTTCTCGTCCGGAATGAACTGATGGCCCTGGAAGGCGACTCGGAGGGGAGCAGGGGATTATTCGAGGGTGTAGACTGGAGGAGGACAAAGGCCTATGCCCTGGGATACACGAGCATATATGTTAACCTCAGGGGACGGGAGAAATGGGGTATTGTGGGACAAGGTGAGGAGGCAATGGCTGTGAAGAAGAAGATAATGGAGATTCTCCTGGGTTTACGAGATCCTGAGGACGGAAAGCCTATGATAAATTCGATTTATGATGGAGGTGAGATCTATTCAGGACCTCATGCAAAGGAGGCCCCGGACCTCATTATAGGGTTTCATCCAGGATATAGAGCCTCGTGGCAAACGGCAGTAGGGGGGGTGCCGGAAGGGATCGTCGAGGATAATAAAAAGAAATGGTCAGGAGACCATATCGTTGATTTCCATCTTATTCCTGGCATCTTCCTGACGAACATAAAGTTGAGAAAGAAGGAGATGTCTGTAATGGATATAGCCCCTTTGATACTCGATTGCTTTGGTCTCTATATCAAATGATTGTCCCTCCTGCGACGATATCATGATCCCGCTCAAGAACAAACCTCCCCAGCTCTCTGACATTATGGAACTTTTCTATCACGAGCGGAGTGCGGGCCTTGACCACCATCAAGCCCACTTCGTTGCGATGGAGCTCTTGAGCATTTTCCTCAAGTATTTCAAGCGTTGACGAGTCGAGTCTTTTTTCTATTCTTCCAACTGTGCATGCGACTTTCTGAGTTGCACACCTCAAGGATACCTCTTCTTTGAGGTAAAACGGGACCGGAGAAACCCAGAAGATATTTGCCCTGAATGTGTCTGTGACCTCTGGCAGGTCTTCCTTTTCACTGACAACCATTCCCCTGTCAACTATCATAGGGTCCTTCAGGGTCACACCAATGCTTTCCCCTGCCTCGGCCTCTTTCTTTTCCCCTCCGAATATCCTTATGGAGCGTATCCTCGTTTCCTGTCGAGAGGGAAGCAGAAGCACCGCTTGGCCCTCTTTCACGATGCCGGATTCCACCCGTCCGACAAAGACATCCTCGCCGTATATTTTATAGGCATCCTGGACAGAGAATCTCATGGGTTTCATGAGGGCATTCTTCTTTAAGCGAAATGAATCCAGAGCATTCATGAGGCTTGGTCCTTCATACCACTCCATGCTAACAGAATTCGTTAGTATATTATCCCCATTTTTTGCCGAGATCGGAATTGTATAAGAGGGCTTAACATTTATTGAGCTCAGGAATCCGAAGAGCTCTTCGCTTATGTACTCGAACCTCTCCTTGTTATAGCCTACGAGATCCATCTTGTTAATTACCACGATGACCTGATCCATCCCGAGCATGCTCATAATATATGCATGCCTCTGTGTCTGCTCCTTGATCCCTTCCTCAGCGCTGACTATCAAGATCCCTGCCTCTGCCTGTGAGGCCCCGGTGATCATGTTCTTTATGAACTCCACATGGCCGGGAGCGTCAATAATGACATAATCCCTCTTCTCCGTCTTGAAGAATATCTGTGCTGTGTCTATGGTGAGCCCCTCTTCTCTTTCTTCCTGGAGGTGATCTACGAGAAATGCAAATTCGATATCCTTGCCAAGGTCCTGGGATGCCATCCTGATCTCCTCCATCTTTCCCTCAGGAAGAGATTGTGAGTCAACGATCAAACGCCCGATAAGGGTGGATTTCCCATGGTCAACATGACCGACAATGACCAGCTTAAGATGCTCTCTTTCCATTACTTACATATAGCCCAGTGAACGCAATTTCTGCATCATGTAGGCCCTTTCCTTGTCCTGAGCCCTCCCGCTTCTCTCTGCCACCCTGGTTGTCTTTAACTCCTCGATGATTTTATCTATGGTGTCCGCATCTGATTCGACAGGGTTACAGCATGTCTCACACCCGATGCTCCTATATCTCTTTCCCTGCAGTGCAAAATATAGGGATGTCACAGGGATCCCTTCCCTCTTGATATACATCCATATATCGACCTCCCTCCAGTGAAGGAGGGGGTGGATCCTCAAGTGGTGTTCATCCTGGACTTGGGACTTGTATTGATCCCACAGCTCCAGGGGTTGATCCATATAGTTCCATTTGAATTCGATATCTCTTGGGGAAAAATACCTCTCCTTCGCCCTGATGCCGTGCTCGTCCCGGCGGATGGCCAGCATGAGCGCCTCGAAGCCATGCTCTTTTATCGTTGACTTGAGCGCCTGTGTTTTCAGGGCGTTGCAGCAATCGAATTTTCCCTTCTCAGGGGATACCCCTCTCTTTAGTGCCTCTTCGTTCTTACTGATGATCAGATGCAGGCCCCACTCCCGTGAATATTGGTTCCTGAAGCGATAGATGTCCTTAAACTTGAAGCTTGTATCAATATGGATGATTGGAAAAGGTATCGTTCCGAAGAACGCTTTTCGCAGCAGCCATACAAGTGTTGTGGAATCCTTACCGATGGACCAGAGCATGGCGATCCTGGGGAACTGCCTGTATGCTTCCCGGATAATGTATATACTGTCATTTTCAAGCTTTTCTAGATAATCCATTTCTTATTAAAACTTTATCAAATACCTGCGTAGGAGGCAATATAGTTTTCGCCACAGGAAACATCCTAAATTTTGTGCTGGCACATAAACAGAGGCTCACATACACTTAGGAGATATAAGCCACAAACCTAAGGAGGTGAGCTATGAAGGAAGTGAAGTTTTCCTTCGAGATTACCGTATCATTGGACAGGACGGATGTCCACCATCTGGAGGAGGTTATATTGCAGAAGCGCCAGGAAGTGTTTGAGCACGTCATGGAAGGGGTAGTGAGGTCTGTGGAGCAGATAGCGGCATAGAAGCATCCGAGGGTGTGTGAACACTGTGGGGGGAGGATGAAGGGCAACGGTAGGCCTGGGCGGGGGATTGAGACGCTGCAGGGAAGGATTCTTTACAAGCGACAGCGGCTGACATATAAGCAGTGTGGGCAGGATCGGTATCCCCTGGATGAGGCATTGAAGAGGCTCATGCAGGTGGCTTCTCAGGCGAAGAGTCCTGAGGAGATGAGAAAGATCAGCCTGGTGATGGGGTATGTGCGGGATAATCTGGACTGGATTGCGAACATTCCGAAGGTGTGAGGGTATGGGTCTGGGCCGGTGGAGAAGACGGTGGATATCACAGTGTGTCGGAGGTTCAAGAAACGGGGGATGAGTTGGTATCGAGGGAGAGCCAATCCCTTGTTGAAACCCAGGCTCTTGAAGCTCAACGGAGAGTGGGATGCCTACTGGAGAGGGCGACGTGATAAATTGACCAGGTGAGCCGCCTGACTCTATAGCACAAAAAATGGGATGCTTACCTGCTTGACTCTTTATTCCTTTATTGGTATTATTTTAAAAAATGATAAAGGGACGAATGAGCCTTGGGACGATGCTCCTCATTGCTGGGGCGGTCGTCATTGTGTATATTGCGATGAAGGTTGTTCCAGTGTATCTCAATAATTATTTTATCGAGGGGATATTTGAGCAGGAGGCGCAGACCTTTCCAAAACAGTCTGTCAGCGATATTTATAACGAGATTGGAAAGAAGCTAAAGGATATGGAACATCCATGCGATATTCGCCTTGTCACGGTTGAACCCAGGGATGATTCTATTATCATTTCAGCACAATATACCGAGACAGTTGAGTTCATTGGCGGCTATAAAAAAAGCTTTACTTTTTCTCCGCGGGTAGTAAGGGCAATTGGAAAGGCTTCTTGAGAGATGAATGTATCTTCCATAAATTCGAGATGCCCCGATCGGTCGGGGCTTTTTTTTAATGGTGGAAATACATGATGCGGGTCATGGATAGCAAAGAGATGGAGCTCATCCTTACGAGGATGGCGCATGAGATCCTTGAGAAAAACAGGGGTTGCGAAGGACTGGTTTTGGTTGGGATCAGAACCGGCGGAGTCTTCCTCTCTGCAAGACTATCTAAAATTATCAATCGTGTCACCGGAAAGGACATTCCCACGGGAACTATGGACATCACCCTCTACAGGGACGATCTTTCAAGGATCGGTTATGCGCCGATGGTGAAAAAGACCGAGATACAGTTCTCCATTGACAAGAAGGTTGTAATATTGGTTGACGATGTCCTCTATACAGGCAGGACCATCAGGGCTGCGATGGACGCCCTCATAGACCTCGGGAGGCCAAAGCAGATTCAGCTTGCAGTCCTGATAGACCGAGGCCTCAGGGAGCTCCCAATAAGCGCTGATTACATAGGAAAACGGATCGAGACTTCTCCGGAAGAAATTGTAGATGTCATCCTGAAAGACGCAGGCGTGAAAGAGGACAGCGTTATTCTAAGGAAGAAACATGCGACTGAAAAGTAAAGACCTGCTTGACATTGAAACGCTTTCCCCTGAGGAGCTGAATTTCATTCTTGACACCACAGAGACAATGAAAGAGGTCTCTGCGAGGGATATCAAAAAGGTTCCGACACTCAGGGGTAAAACAGTTGTTAACCTTTTTCTGGAGCCAAGCACAAGGACGCGTGCATCATTCGAGATAGCTGCAAAAAGGCTCTCGGCTGATACCCTCACATTCACCGGGACAGGAAGCAGTCTCTCCAAGGGAGAAACCCTGATGGATATGGCCCGCAACATCCAGGCCATGAATCCGGACATGCTCGTCATCAGGCATCAGGCATCGGGCGCACCTGCCATGCTCGCAAAGCTCCTCAGGATACCCGTTATCAACGCAGGGGACGGATGGCATGAGCATCCAACGCAGGCTCTTCTGGACATGATGACAATACGGGAGAAGAAAGGTAAGCTCTCGGGCCTGAATGTGGCCATCGTCGGCGATATAACGCACAGCAGGGTTGCGCGCTCTGACCTTCACGGCCTGACAAAGATGGGATGCAATGTCCGCCTCTGCGGACCATTCACAATGATCCCTCCATATATCAATGAGCTCGGAGCAAAGGTCTACCCAAATCTTGAAGAAGCCCTGAATGGAGTTGATGTAATAATAATGCTCAGAATACAACTTGAGAGGCAGGAGGTTGGCCTTTTCCCCTCAATTAGGGAATATTCACGCTTCTACGGACTCACAACGGCCAGGGTGGGTCGTGCAAAGAATGATGTCATAATCATGCATCCAGGCCCTATAAACAGGGGGGTTGAGATCACTCCCGAGGTTGCAGACGGCCCATACTCCGTGATCCTTGACCAGGTTGCCAATGGCGTAGCTGTCAGGATGGCTGTGCTTTACCTCCTCTCGGGTGCAGGGGGACGCTGATGGGCCTTCTTATCAAGGGTGGGAGGGTGATTGACCCGGGGTCCGGACTGGACGGCAATTTTGACATCTTGATCGAGGAAGGGAAGATTGGAGAAATCATTCCTCAAGGGAAGACTCACAAGCCTGGGAAGCACGAAATCTACGAAGCAAAAGGAAAAATTGTGACACCCGGTCTAATAGACATTCATGTCCATCTCAGGGAGCCAGGCCATGAATACAAGGAGACGATTGAAAGCGGCTCTGAGGCGGCGGCCAGGGGAGGATTCACCTCGATCTGCTGCATGCCAAACACAATTCCTCCCAATGACAGCGCCGCTGTTACAGAGCTTATATTGAGAAAAGCCCGTGCCGAGGCCAGGGTCAATGTCTTCCCCATAGGGGCAATCTCCAAGGGTCTGGAGGGAAAGGCTATTGCAGAATACGGAGACCTTAAAGAGGCAGGGATTGTAGCCCTTTCCGACGATGGACATCCTGTTGCCTCATCACAGCTCATGCGCAGGGCCATGGAATATGCCAGGGCCTTTGGACTCACGGTCATCGATCACTGCGAGGATCCTCTTCTATCGGCTGGTGGTGTAGTCAACGAAGGGCTGATCTCAACCCTGACCGGGCTAAAGGGGATCCCTGCTGCTGCTGAGGAGTCAATTGTCGCAAGGGACATCCTCCTCGCTGAGCTTACTGCTGCAAGGCTCCACATAGCGCATGTTTCAACAGCAGGGTCTATCCGAATGATAAGGGAGGCACGGGCCAGGGGCATCCATGTGACGGCAGAAGTAACACCTAACCACTTTACATTGACCGAAGAATCCGTAAGAAACTACGATACAAATGCAAAGGTCAATCCTCCGCTTAGAACTAAGGCTGATGTTGAGGCTCTCAAGGAGGGTCTTGCAGAAGGGACAATTGAAGTCATCGCAAGCGACCATGCTCCCCACAGCCCTGCAGAGAAGGAATTGGAATTTGATCTTGCCGCCTTCGGGATCTCTGGCCTTGAGGTCTCCCTTCCGCTTTCCCTGAAACTCGTTAGGGATAAGGTCCTGTCCCTTAAGGACCTCGTGGCGAAGATGACAACAGGCCCAGCCAAGGTTCTTGGACTTCGGAAGGGAACCCTCGCTGTAGGCTCAGACGCCGATGTGTCCATAATTGACATTGATAGGGAGTGGACTGCGGATGTGAGAAATTTCCGCTCAAAAGGAAAAAACTCCCCATTTAATGGATCGCCTATGAAGGGTAGCGCAGAGGTTATTGTTGGCGGGAAGCCGGTAAAGATATGACGATATATGTACAGGGAACTTGTTAAATATATAGAACGGCTCATTGAATTCTCCACAAAGGGAGCTTTCCTCAAAGACATGGAAAGGGCCAAGAAGGAGTTTTTTCATCCAGATGCGCATATTTTTGAGGACGACAGGGCCTTTGAGAGGAGGATGGCCCTGTTCTTTGACTGGTATGTATTCGATCGGAAGCTCAAGGATGGAAAAACACCCCTGACGCTTTTCATTGAGGAACATGCATCCAAAATGTCTCCGGAGGACGCATCCGCCTTCCAGGGTTTTCTTAAGAATAACCACAGCCTCTTTGAGGTCTTGAACAACACCAGGAAAACCATCCTTGTGAGGGATCTCTTCACAAAGAAAAAACACAGCGTCCATGAGGAGGAAAATCCACTGTTTTTTCAGAAGAGGCTTCTCCTTGAAGCGAGGCTAATTCCATTAAAGGACAAGGAATATTTCTCAGGAGCATTTTGCTTTCATCCTCCCGAGGTAAAGAAGCTTCTTTCAAAAGAGCTCAAGAAGTTGAGGAAGAGCAAGCTCAAGGATACGGGGCCGCTTCTCAGAAAATTCTTTCTGATCGCAATAAAATGGGAAAGATACAGCCATGTCGATCCCTACAGAATCTACAGCGATTCCCTGAAGCAGTATGCTGATAAACCCTTGGAAGAGATGACCCGAAATGGCTGACAGGATCCCAATAACGCGTGAGGGCTACAGGGCCCTTGAGGAGGAGATCAAGAAGCTCCGAAAGGAGAGGCCAAAGATCGCAAAGTCGCTCGCCGATGCCAGGAGCCACGGAGACTTTACTGAGAATTCCGAATACGACGATGCGAAGCAGCGTCAGGACCTTCTTGAAACAAGGCTCAGGGATCTTGAGGACAAGCTCGCCAGGTCAATTATCATTGACCCAGGTGCACATAAGATAGAAGGGGTCGCTTTTGGGGTTAAAGTGCGCATCAGGGATGTCAGCACAGGCAGGGAGGTTTCTTACACGATCGTTGGCGAAGGAGAGGCTGACATTTCCGCAGGAAAGATCTCCATCACCTCCCCGATAGCAAGGGCCCTCGTTGGTCACAAGACAGGCGAGCGTGTAGAGGTCAATGTTCCTTCCGGCCTCAAGGTCTTCGACATATTGGAGGTCAAATGAAAAAAATATCTGATAAAAAGATTAAAAGAATTTATAAAACGATTTGTGACTACTACAATAAGCATTTACAACAACATGGGGTGAAGCTCCCAAGATTAACTGGAACAAAAGGATACACAAAGGATGCACTTATTTTAACCTATCTTTCCCAAGGGTATCCAAAGACGAGGGCGATTTCCAAGGGTGAGTTAACCCAATTCATTCGTCAGTATTATCCAGACACAAATGATGTTCAACAAGCCAGGCACCTCGGTGCTCAAAAAGGGTGGTTTATCGCATCAGGTGGGCGGGATAATAAGGATGTGGTCCTTCAACGGGGAGAATATCAGCTTGTTTCATTGGAAAAACCTTATCCTGGTTTTCATGGACATCGAGTGGAAAGAACGGTAGATTGGGAAAGGTTAAAGGCAAATTATGGTCATAGATGTGTTACTTGTGGCTCTCGGGAAGGCGAACCTAATATTCATTGGCCGAATACAATTACAAAATTGCAACAATCTCATATGGATCCAAACAAACCGTTGGTGGCTGGCAATATCATTCCCCAATGTCAAAAATGCAACCGTGCAGACAGAAATAACTGGGTGTATGATGAAAGGGGTCGCGTGATTAAATTGGCCAATCCCAATATCATAAAGAGATCGGATAGAGAAATTAGATGGAAGGTATACAGGATATTATACGAAGAATTTAAAGGAAGAAGTCCATATGAATAACAAAATGATAAATAAAATCATATTTGGAGATGCCGAAGAAGTATTGCGCAGAATCAAGAGCAACTCAATAGACCTTGCATTGACCGATCCCCCTTATTTCCTGGATAAAATGGATAATAACTGGGATCACAGAACTGTTTCTACTGTGACAGATTATTGTCATACGATAAAATCTCTCCCTCCCGGCATGAAATTCGATAAAGATCAAGGAAAAAGGTTTTATGAATGGTATTCAAAGATATCGAAGGAGTTATATAGGGTGTTGAAACCAGGAGGGTTCTTTTTTTCTTTTTCAAGCCCACGACTTTATCACAGGATGGCTTCAGCAGTGGATGACGCAGGTTTTTTGATAAGAGATTGTTTTATATGGCTTTATACTCAAAATCAGCCCAAGGCAATGTCGCTCAATCATTTTATCGAGAGATTGGATGGGGATAAGAAAATAAAAATTGAATTGAAAGAAAAATTACATGGTTGGAAGACTCCCCAATTAAAATCCTGTTTTGAGCCTATAGTAATGGCGCAAAAACAGCATGAAAAAACTTTTCTTAATAACATGTCAAAATATAATATTGGTCTCTTAAACACGAGTGTAAAGATTGGAGAGAATATGTTTCCATCAAATGTTGTTACCACACAGGAAATAAATAGATTTATAGATAAATGCTTCCTTTTGCCTAAACCAACCAAAGAAGAAAAGGGAGAATTTAATATCCATAGAACTGTAAAGCCATTGGCAATATGTGAATACATAATTCAACTGACAACTTTCTCGGAATCTGCCATTGTTTTGGATCCTTTTGTAGGAAGCGGGACAACTGCTGTTGCAGCGAAAAGATTGGGGAGAAGGTTTATTGGGATTGACAGCAATCGTGAGTATGTAGATATTGCAATAAGAAGATTGGAAAATGTCAAAAGAGGGAAAATATTTAAGAAAAAGGAATTTCAACATAGTTTGCCCTTCTCGAAAAACTGAAACTATAATTAGTGCTTAATAGAAATATAAAAGGGGAGAGGTTGGCTACACCTATCCGGTATGTAAAGGGGGTGGGCCCAGCCATTTCCCGTTTACTTGAAAAGAAAGGCATTAAGACCATTGAGGATGCACTCTACTTCCTTCCTCTGAGGTATGAGGACAGGAGGAAGGTTTCTTCATTCTCTTCGCTAAATATAGGCGACAAAGCAGTAGTGGTTGGTGATGTCCTTTCGGCAAAGGAGTATGGTTACAGGTGGAGAAAGGTCTTCCAGGTGATCTTGAGCGATGGGACAGGTCTCCTCAAAGCTGTCTGGTACCATTACAACCGTGCTTATTTTTACAAGGTCTTTGAGAAGGGGAAACGGTTCATCCTGTATGGTGAGGTTAAAAACTACCGAGGCGAAAAACAGGTCGCCCATCCAGACTACGAACTTCTTGGAAAGGTCAGCCGCAACCCTTTCACCCCGGAAGGGGACTCATTGAACTTCGGAAGGTTGGTGCCCATCTACAGCGAAGTAGAAGGAGTTTATCCGGGAACATTGCGAAGGATCATGAAATATACGGCTGACTGTTACTCCCAAATGGCAGAGGATATACTTCCTCCGTCCCTTCGTTCAGCGCTTCATCTCATGGAACTTCCCAGGGCCTTCTATCAAGCCCATTTTCCCGATGATGCAGAGCTTGCTTCACGGGCACGTCACAGGCTTATATTTGATGAGTTCTTCCTGCTCGAGTTGGGGCTCGGGCTAAGGAGAAGAGGCGCTGAACTTGAGAAGGGAATCGCAATGCCCGATCCGGTTGGACCGAATAGCCTCTGCGCCCGCCTCCGTTCCATTCTGCCATTCTCTTTTACCTCTGCCCAGGAAAAGGCTCTGGATGACATTCGGAAAGACATGGCCAAGCCGCATCCAATGAACCGTCTTCTTCAGGGAGATGTCGGCTGCGGCAAGACAATTGTGGCGCTATGTGCTGCCCTCACTGCTGTGGACAACGGTCATCAAGTTGGGATCATGGCACCTACAGAAATCCTCTCCGAACAGCACTACCTGACAATAAAGAGGTGGACCGAACCGCTTGGTCTTAGATCTTGTCTCATAACAAGCGACCTGAGGGGCAAGGAAAGGGATTCAGTTATTTCGGAGCTCTCAGCGGGCAGGATAGATATTGCCGTGGGCACCCATGCTGTAATCCAGGAGGGAGTGGATTTCAAAACCCTTGGGCTGGGGATCATAGACGAACAGCACCGTTTCGGTGTGATACAAAGGTCCCTTCTGAAGAAGAAGGGCTTTTCTCCCCATATCCTCGTAATGACAGCAACTCCAATTCCCAGGACCCTCGCAATGACCCTCTACGGCGACCTTGACCTTACTGTGATTGACGAGATGCCTCCAGGCAGAAAAAATGTTGAAACGCACGTCCTCCATGAAAGGGAGAGGGAAAAAGCGTATAAGATTATTCGTGAGGAAATTAGAAAGGGACGGCAGGCATTCATCGTATATCCTCTGGTGGAAGAGTCTGAAAAACTCGACCTCAAGAACGCCGTTGAGATGCACAGGCTTCTCCAGTCAAATGTCTTCCCTGATCTTAGGGTGGGGCTGCTTCACGGCAGGATGAGCAGCGAAGAGAAGGAGGAAACCATGTTGAGTTTCAAGGAAAAGAAGGTGGACATCCTTGCGTGCACAACGGTCATAGAGGTTGGGATAGATATTCCGAATGCAACGATAATGATGGTGGAACATGCAGAGAGGTTCGGCCTTTCACAGCTTCATCAGCTCAGGGGAAGAATTGGAAGGGGCGAGCATCCTTCCCAGTGCCTTCTCCTGTCCGAATATAAAAAATCTGACGATGCCCGGAGACGGCTTGCAATAATGGAGAAGACGCATGATGGGTTCAAGATTGCGGAGGAGGATCTGGATATCCGGGGGCCCGGGGAGTTCTTCGGGACAAGACAGTCAGGCCTACCGGATTTCAGGGTCGGTCACATACTTAGGGACTCACGGATCCTTGCAGAGGCCAGGCAAGAGGCGTTCGCCCTTCTGGAAATGGATCCGGGGCTTGAAAATACCGATCATCGTTTGATCAGGGCTGCAGTCGCAGAGAGGTGGAAGGGGCGGCTCGAGCTTGGGACCATAGCCTAATCAATCCCTAACTTGAACCTGTCATTCCGAGGAATCCGCCTAAGGCGGATGACGAAGCAATCGCTACATAAAAGATTACCTCTTTTCCTCAGGAAGACTGCAGGAAATCCTGTTAGGATACATTCAGTAAAAAAGATCCTGAGGGAGGAAAAGGTCCATACCGTTTGCGAGGAGGCACGGTGTCCGAACCTGTCCGAATGCTTTTCAGAAGACACGGCAACATTTCTACTGCTCGGAGATGTCTGCACGCGAAAGTGCTCTTTCTGTGCCGTAAGAAAAGGAACTCCCGGACTACCTGACAGGGAAGAGCCAGGCAGGGTCGCAGGGGCAGTAGGGCGCCTGGGACTCTCCCATGTCGTCCTTACATCTGTCACCAGGGACGATCTTCCGGACGGGGGGGCAGGGCAGTTTGCTTTCACGGTCAAGGAGATTCATTCAAAACATCCAAATGTGACCATAGAGGCACTAACGCCGGACTTCAAGGGTGATGAATCGTGTGTTAGACGGATAATCAGCGAGGGGGTTGCAATCTTCGGTCATAACCTGGAGACCGTTCCCGGACTCTACAGGCGTGTCCGTCCAATGGCCGACTACAAAACATCGTTGCATATTATCTCCTCTGCAAAAAATGCTTCTTCCAAAGTCCTGACAAAGTCCGGAATCATGGTGGGATTGGGGGAGACGAAAAAAGAGGTCATTGGGGTCATGCGTGATCTCAGGCAGGCAGGATGCGACATCGTCACTATCGGACAATATCTTCGTCCTGATAAAGAAAGCATGGCTGTCCAGAGGTATGTAGAACCAGGTGAATTTGATGAATACAGGCTTGAGGGTAAAACAATGGGTTTCATGAAGGTTCTGAGCGGGCCATTTGTAAGAAGCTCCTATCATGCAAAAATGACTTTGATCAACAAGATTTCTTAAGGTAAAATAGTTAACTATGGCTGCACAACAAAAAGGGAAAAGCCCTTTCTATCCTGGACAACCTGTGCCGGTTGACCTATTTGTCGGGCGGAGAAGTCAAATTGAACATATTATGGAACGAGGAGTAGGACAGGTTGCGGCTGGAAAACCAGTTGCCATGTATGTACAGGGTGAATATGGGATTGGCAAAAGCTCAATTGCCGGCTTTGTTCAGTGGCTTGCCGAACGTGAACACGGGCTGCATAGTATCTATGCAGCTCTTGGATCAGCAGAAACGCTGGAAGATGTTGGCGCTGCCATTTTAGAGGCTACATTGCGTTCAGGCGCATTTAATCCGACTCGTTCAGATAAAATTCGCAATTGGCTGGCTAAGTATGTTGGAGAGCAATCGGTATTAGGAGTAACAATTCACGCAGAAGCCTTGAAAAGGGATGCTCCGACGATTGCTACAGGCCCCATTCCTTTTTTGAAAGAAGTGGTGGAGAAGTTAAAAGAAACAGGCATCAAGGGAGTTTTCCTTGCTTTGGATGAAATCAACGGAATAGTGTCCAACCCCAAGTTCGCTCATTTCATCAAGGAGATAGTGGATACAAACGCCTTATCACGCGAACCCTTGCCATTACTCCTTATGCTGTGCGGCGTTGAAGAATGTCGTCGCGAGATGATTCGCCATCATCAACCAGTAGACCGCATCTTTGATGTAATTGATATTAAGCCTATGGATAATACCGAGATGAGATCGTTCTTTAATAAAGCATTCGAAAGTGTTCAAATTCAGGTTTATCCTGAAGCAATGAATATTATGACCCATTACTCTGCTGGTTTTCCTAAGATAATGCACTTGATTGGTGATGCTGCATATTGGCTTGACCAGGATGGCAAAATTACTAAACCTGATGCAATCCAGGCTGTTGTAGTGGCTGCTGATGAAGTGGGGAAGAAGTATGTAGACCAACAGGTTTACAAAGCGCTAAAGAGTGAGGATTATCGTTCTATCTTGGCAAAAATTGCAATGATGGGTCCCGATTCCGAGCGCTTCAAAAAAGCAGATGTCGCATCTGGACTTACAGATGCCGAAAAGAAGAAATTCCATAACTTTCTTCAGAAGATGAAAAAGCTGAAAGTCTTGCGAGCAGGTGATGTTCAGGGTGAATATATTTTCAATGTAAGAATGGTATGCATTTATATTTGGCTGCAAAGCAAATCAAAGACTTGATATTTTTGGCAGGTATAGGACCGATGTAACATAGCAAAAAAATGCAAAAATTTGAAAGGATAGAAAGACTTCCACCCTATACTTTTGCCGTAGTCAATGAACTTAAAGTCAAGGCACGGCATGCAGGGGAGGATATCATTGACCTCGGTATGGGAAATCCGGACCTCCCTACCCCCAAGCATATTGTTGATAAGCTCATAGAGGCTGCCCGCAATCCAAAAAACCATCGCTATTCTGCCTCAAGGGGGATCGTCAAGCTCAGGAAGGCCATCTGCGACTGGTATCAGAAAAAGTTCCGGGCCGAGCTTGATCCGGAGAGCGAGGCCATTGTGACAATGGGTGCCAAAGAGGGGCTTTCCCACCTTGTCCTCAGCACAATTGTCAGGGGGGATGTTGTCTTTGTTCCAACACCAACATACCCAATCCATACCTATTCGGTTCTTATTGCAGGGGGGGATGTGAGGAAAATCCCATTTTTCAACGGCATATTCAACGGAAGCGAGTTTCTTGATGAGCTGCAGGTCGCATGCAAACAAACATGGCCCAAGCCAAAGATGCTCATTATCTCCTTTCCCCACAATCCCACAACAGCCTGTGCGGAGCTTGGGTTTTTTGAAAAGATAGTAGCCTTTGCCAGAGAGCACAAGTTAATGGTGATTCACGATCTGGCTTATTGCGACCTTTGCTTTGACGGCTACCAGGCGCCAAGCATCATTCAGGTACCTGGGGCAAAGGAAGTCGCAGTGGAGTTAACCTCAATGTCAAAAAGCTACAACATGCCCGGCTGGAGGGTCGGCTTCGCCGTGGGAAACAAAGCGATGATCCATGCCCTTACAAGGCTCAAAAGCTATCTTGATTACGGGATGTTCCAGCCGATCCAGATCGCCTCTATAATCGCCTTGAATTCGTCCCAGGAGTGCGTGAAGGAGACCGTTAGAACCTATCAAGAGAGGAGGGACGCCCTCATAGGAGGGCTTGAGCGGGCCGGGTGGATCGTGGAACCGCCCCGAGCAACCATGTTTGTCTGGGCAAGGATCCCGGAGGAATGGAGAAGCATGGGATCCCTGGAGTTCTCCAAGCTTCTTTTGACAAAGGGGAAGGTCGTGGTATCGCCGGGCATTGGCTTCGGAGAGTATGGAGATGATTATGTGAGATTTGCCCTCGTTGAGAACAAGCACAGGATACTCCAGGCGACCAGGGGAATCCGAAATGTGCTGCGCCAGCCACCCAGAGAGGGCCGCAGATGATCCGTGCAGGACTCATTGGATTCGGCACTGTGGGAACTGGCGTCCTCAAGATCCTAAGGAGGAACAGGAGTATTATCACAGAGAGGATCGGAGAATCACTTGAGATCGTGAGGGTTGCAGATCAGGACCTGAGGCGCAAGAGGGGAATCTCGCTGAACAGGTCTATTCTCACGAAGAATCCTGACGAGATCATCAACGATCCCGGAATTGCAATAGTTATTGAGCTGATAGGGGGCATTGAACCGGCCAGGTCATATATCCTGAAGGCCATCAAGAACAGGAAGCATGTTGTGACAGCGAACAAGGCGCTTCTTGCAGAGCATGGAGCTGAGATCTTCTCTGCTGCGGCAAAGGCAGGCGTGGAGTTGGGATTTGAGGCAAGCGTAGCCGGCGGCATCCCAATTATCAAGGCAATCAGAGAAGGGCTTGTCGGCAACCAAATCCTGTCCATTTATGGTATCATCAACGGAACATCGAACTACATCCTGACCCAGATGTCCGAGAAGGGGCTCAGTTTCCAGGAGGCGCTTTCCCTTGCCAGAAAGAAGGGCTATGCTGAGGCTGACCCATCGCTGGATGTGGATGGGATTGATGCCGTCCACAAGCTCGTCATCCTGCTCCTCTTCTCCTTCGGGCGGATGGTCAGAATAAAAGATATTTATACAGAGGGCATCAGGAATCTTTCCTCTCTGGACATAGAGTATGCCAGGGAGTTCGGATACAGGGTAAAGCTCCTTGCCATAGCAAGAAGGCACAAGGGAAGACTTGAGGCCAGGGTCCATCCAACCATGGTTCCCTTGACTTCCCAGCTTGCCATGGTAGAGGGGGCTTACAACGCGGTCCATATATCAGGGGATGCCTCGGGACCCCTCGTATTCTCGGGACAGGGAGCGGGCATGATGCCGGCGGCAAGCGCGGTCGTTAGCGACCTGGCGGACATTGCTAAGTCTATCCGGACGGGGATTGCACCCGCACGCTCTTTTGCGTGGAGGGCAGGTTTGGTAAAGCCGACAGAACAGATTTCCGGCAGGTTTTATCTTAGATATACTGTTGTAGATAGGCCGGGCGTTCTTGCTCAGATCGCCAGGATCCTCGGCATGCATGGAATAAGCATTGCACAGGTGATACAGAAGGGCCAGGCAGGAGGTCGTGGAGTTCCTGTCGTAATCCTCACACATGACTCCCCGGAAAAAAACCTGATGTCTGCCCTGAAGATGACGGACAGGCTCGCTGTTGTGAGGGCACCGACTGTCCTCCTTAGGATTGAGGACAGGGTCCTGTGATGATACCGATGGAATGGCCAGGCGTCATCCGGAAATACAGGGAATACCTTCCCCCTGTCAGGGATGAGAACATCATAACGCTTCTGGAGGGGAATACCCCCCTCATCCCATCAAGGGGAATTTCGGCGCATTTCAAGCTTGAGTTCAACCTTTTTTTCAAATGGGAGGGCTTGAACCCCACTGACTCATTCAAGGACAGGGGGATGACCGTTGCAGCCTCAAAGGCAAAAGAGGACGGAGCCGAGGCTGTGATCTGCGCCTCTACAGGGAATACCTCGGCATCGGCAGCAGCATATGCAGCAAGGGGGAAGCTTAGATGCTATGTCCTTATCCCAGAGGGGAAGATTGCCATGGGCAAGCTTGCCCAGGCCATGGTGCACGGCGCTCATGTGATTCAGATCAAGGGTAACTTTGACGATGCCCTTGCCATCGTCCGGGAGATATCATCCAAGTATCCCATTACACTGGTCAACTCCCTCAATCCATACAGGCTGGAGGGTCAGAAGACATCTTCCTTTGAGATATGCGATGTCCTCGGGACATCACCAAACTATCATGTCCTTCCGGTTGGAAACGCAGGGAACATCGTGGCCTACTGGAAAGGATATAAGGAATATATGAGCAGGGGAAAGATCAAAAACCTGCCCAGGATGTTCGGATTCCAGGCAGAGGGCGCAGCTCCAATTGTCAAGGGTCATGTTATTAAAAAGCCCGAGACAATAGCAACAGCGATCAGGATCGGAAACCCGGCCAACTGGAAGCCTGCGGAACAGGCGAGAGACGAATCCGGCGGACAGATAGAGATCGTCACAGACAAAGAGATTCTCTCTGCCTATACCTACCTTGCCAGGCTGGAGGGGGTCTTCTGTGAGCCTGCCTCTGCTGCATCCGTAGCGGGCATGCTGAAACTCAACAACAGGGGTCTATTCAGGAAGGAGGATCGTGTGGTTTGCACGCTGACAGGACACGGCCTGAAGGACCCGGAGACAGCAATCGGTGTCTGTGAGAAACCGATCAGCGTCCCGCCAAAACTGGATAAGGTCCTGAAAGCCTTTGAGTTTGTGTAGGAAGAAATGAAATACATAATCCTTCAGGGAGACGGAATGCCTGATCATCGAGTGGATGAGCTTGGAGGAAAGACCCCGCTCAATGTCGCCCGAACCCCTAACATGGACTTCCTTGCGAGTCATGGGACAATGGGCCTCGTCAGGACCATACCCCAGGGAATGCATCCTGGCAGCGATGTTGGTAACCTGAGCCTGTTCGGTTACGACCCAAAAAAATATTCCACGGGGAGATCTCCACTTGAGGCAGCGAGCATAGGTGTAAAGCTCTCTCCAGACGATGTCGCCTTCAGAATAAATCTCGTTACCCTGCAGAAAAAGAACGAATCCTACTATATGGATGACTACAGCTCCGGGCATATTTCCACCCCCGAGGCAAAGAAGCTAATACGCGCCCTCAGAAGGGTTCTTGAAGACAAGGAGTTCATATTCTATGCAGGCCTGGGATTTCGTCATCTTATGGTCTGGAAGAAGGGCAAAGCAGGGATGACGACCACGCCCCCGCATGACATTATGGGCAAGGAGATCACGGTCCACCTCCCGCGAGGGGAGGGCGCAGAGGCTCTGATCGGGATCATGGAGGCATCCCGTGACATCCTCAAGGATAATCCTGTGAACAAATTGAGGGCCAGACGGGGCAAAAAGCCCGCCAACTCTGTCTGGCTCTGGGGCCAGGGTAGGCCGCCGAGGATGCCCAAGTTCAGGGAGCTTTATGGGGTGAAGGGAGCTGTGGTCGCCGCCGTGGACATAGTGAAGGGATTGGGGTTCTACGCAGGCCTCAGTGTTATCAATGTTTCGGGCGCCACTGGTTTCCTCGACACGAATTTCATTGGAAAAGCCAGGGCGGCATTGCGTTTGCTCAACAACCACGACCTTGTTTATGTCCATGTTGAGGCGCCTGACGAGGCATCTCATATGGGGGATGTAAAGGCAAAGATCAAGGCCATTGAGGACTTTGACGAGATGGTGGTCGGAACGATCATAAAAGGGACAAAAAAGTTCAAGGATTTCCGCATTCTGCTGTGTTCTGACCATCCCACTCCTCTTGATGTGAGGACCCATGTAAGCGAGCCTGTTCCGTTCGTAATATATCCCCCCTTGAAGGAGGCCCCCCCTCCGAGAAGGGAGGCAAGGTTTGACGAAATCTCTGCAAAGAAGTCAGGGATATTCATAGCCCAGGGGGACAGGATAATGGGAATCCTACTCGGGCGAATTCCCATTATTTAAGAAGTAACCTTCCATCCGTTCAATCGTCAAATTGAAAATAGTGATGAAAACCAGCCTGTTTCACTTGACATATCCCGGTTCGGGTGGTAAATAATTGACAATAAGAAGGGTAGATTTTACTTGACATATTCTGAGGCAGATGGTAAAAAGGGACAAAAAAGAAGGAGGGTATCATGAAAATGAAAATTAGGAAAGAGGTAAGTGTTTTGATATGGGCAATGGCCTTGGTTGTTGCCGGTGGCATGGGCCTCATATCAATGGGCTGCGGTTGTGGTGGTGATAATGAAGGTGGAAAACCACCAGAGATCGTTTTCGTATATCCGAGCCCGACTAACCCGCCTGAAGGAGACAAGCCAACCGGTATTCCGCTCAAGGACGCAACCGATGTTCCATTAAATGCCATGATCATCGGGACATCGTCCGATACAAATAAACTATTGCTTGACCTGGAAACATTTACAATGACCGTCAACGACGGGACATCCGATGTCCCGGGTAGGATTGAGATCTCCTTTGACCAGTCATCTGTGCTCTTCATACCGGATGTATATCTCAAGGAGGGCAGCATTCACACCATCACAGTGAGCCAGGCAAGCCCGAAATACGGGACCACGATTAGTTTTTCAACGGTCGCAAGCGCTGGGACATTCGCCGGAGAAGCCGGTAAAGGCTTGGCACTCAAAATCCCATCCGGCAGCGTGACACAGCCCCCTGGTATCGGCGGGATCGTTGAGCCATTCCTCTCGGATATCAACATCGTCCTTGCAACTACCGATGTTCAACCTGTTGATGCGGATACCGGTTTTGTTCAGATAACTGGCGGCGAAGGCAACGAGGCGCAGACCAAACTCAGTGCTGGGAGCTTTGTCCTCCCTCTCTCAGGATCATATAAGGGTGAGTATGTCAAGATGGTTGGGGTCCTGTCACTGGATATTGAGGGATTCATACTAACCATAGACAGCTTCAACATCAGCGGCAAGGTTACCGATTTTTCGGAATATGGTATTACCGGGATAGGGATCACAGAGGGAACCCTTGCAGCTATCGCTACCTGTTCCGAACTAACTCCAGATATTAAAGCCGTTGTCCAGCAGTTCTGCACGGAAACAGGGTATCTCATCCTTGTTGGAAGCTTCTATGCAAGTCCATTTGCCGTAACTGAGGTTACCGATCTATTGGGAAAGACATTGACAATGAGTGTCATTACCGAACCAGCCACAGCAACAGGTGTTCCTGTAGGAACGAAAGTCTCCGTTGACCTTTTGAATCAAAATGGAGAATATGCCTGCATTACGGTAGGTTCAACAAGCACATCAGTGACGCTGCGCGACTTTGTTGACGGGACTCTCGTAGCAGGGGATATTTTAACGGTGCCCAGTACTATCGTTCCTTTTAGCGGTTGTACAGCGACTGAATTGAAGGGAAATGGCCAGATTACTCAGATGACATTCACACCGAAGTCCAATCTTGCTGCTTCGCACGATTATAAGGCGCTGACCATCCTTGACCTCACCC
>Ga0315309_1000449_pt1 | contig 24914 bp, 27 predicted proteins | sample TDP4_MG_FD_203080 | JGI IMG/M metagenome (GOLD analysis project Ga0315309, IMG submission 203080) | Freshwater sediment microbial communities from Lake Towuti, South Sulawesi, Indonesia - TDP4 | ecosystem: Environmental > Aquatic > Freshwater > Lake > Sediment | place: Indonesia: South Sulawesi...
GGGGACTCGGCCAAAGGTGAGGCATAGTCAGGGGTTCATCTGAGATGGTATAGATCGGGAGGGATTTGCATGGAGATTAAGGCTAAGCTGGTTGACCTACTCCAGCGTGCACACGAAGAAGAGCAGACATTTTTCGCCAGCTTGAGCGACGACGAGCGCTCCGCCACAGGCACGCCAGAGCACTGGTCGGTCAAAGATGTCGCGGCCCATTTGGCAGAGTGGAAGGCACGTATGGGGCAAAGGCTCGCGGCTGCCAGGCGCAACGAGACGCCCCCAAAGTATGATGACATTGATCAAGCTAATGCCGAGATATTCGAGCAATACCGCGACCAGTCTTGGGCCGATGTGCTCAAAGCATTGGAACGCGCACATGTCGAGCTGGTGGAGCAGACTCGGGCCATGCCGGAGAGCGATCTCATTGACGCGGAGCGATTCCCCTGGCAAGAAGGCCGGCCCCTGTGGAGAAGAATTGTCGGTAGCGGCTACTCACATCCTGTGCAACATCTTGCTCAGCTCTACATCGAACGTGGCCAGCGAGATGATGCCACCCGGATTCAGGAGACCGCGGCAGAATGGCTCGCAGCGCTGGACGATTCACCTGACTGGCAGGGAGTCACCATCTACAATCTCGCTTGCCACTATGCTCTGTCCGGCGAGAAGGAGAAAGCCATAGCGAAACTGGGCGAGGCACTCCGGTTGAATCCCGATCTTATTGAATGGTCGAAGCAAGATTCCGATTTGGCTTCGATTCGTGAGGAACCGGCCTATCGGTCACTGTACGTGGCTTGAGTGTCCGGTGGCGCGGGCACGCTGCTTGTCCGTGAGATAAGTGAGAGCCTTGCGCAGCATCAACGCCCGATGAGGACGTCCGACCTGCCGAGCCAACCAGTCCGCCACCAGATCAGGATAGTGCCTGCCCAGCATCTTCAACCCCCAGCCCACGCCCTTGACGGCGTCCATGTCCCGCTCTCCAAACATCGGCTCCAGGAAGGCCAGCAGCGCTTCTGCCTGGGCAGCGTGTTGGCCGCGTGAGCGCTTGGCCCAGAAGTGAACGGCGACGCCAACCGTCCGGCGCACCCAGCGGTTGTCGTCCTCGCGCCAGGGAGCGAGCAAGTCCAAAGCTGGCTGCAAGTCGGCCACCAATGCCGGACCAGGCACCCGCTCGCCCAGGATGTCCGTGGCGTACCAGACGTCGGCGGCGATGATGTACTCCCGGCAACGAGCAAAAGCTCCGGCGGGATCGCGGTCCAGTTGTGCCCCCAGTGCGCTGGCGATGACCACCCAGCCGCCTTCGGTCTTGTCAGCCGCGACGTGCTCTAGAAAGACATTCACTGCCTCCAGCAGGCCAGCGCCGATGGCCTCACCGATGCGCCCCAACAAGGAAAACGGGGTGCGTTCGGCGAGAACCGGGGACAGCAAGGCGTAGGCTTGAGCGATCTGCCCGGCCTGAACTAACACGGCGATGCGCTCACCCAATTCTTTGGCTTCTTGAGTCTTCATCACGGTCCTTTTCTCTGCGTATCCTATCAGGGGTGTGTCTCAGTTTCGGGGCAAGCTCGCCCCTGTCATTGCGAGCCCCGCAGGGGCGAAGCAATCTCCGGCGAGTCGTGATGAGATTGCTTCGGGCTAACGCCCTCGCAATGACATGATTTGCCCCCAACGCGAAATGCGCCCTCCTAATTATCATTGCCACGAATTTGCTATCTCTCTCAAGCCACAGGCCCACCAGCCTCTTGAAGCTTCTCAACATGATCTGCGGGTACCCACCCACTTTGCCCTTCCTGGTTCGTACACCATATCCAACCACTTTCCTCTTTACCCATTATTAACTCTTCTCCGACACTGACCGAAAGCTCGGTTGCCTCGTAGTCGTAGCATGCTATGCCGGTGTCGCCTTTCCGTTCCACGTACTTTTCAGGTACCCATCTGCTTTTTCCGTCCTGGTTTGTGCACCATACCCAACCACTCCACTCGCTTTCTTTCTCACCCATCGTCAATTCTTCTCCAGCGCTGATAACGAGCGGATCAGGATAGGCTAACTGATACGCAAAGATTACTCGGCAGATTTGTTGCCTTTCCATTCTTGTTTCTGCTTCTGGTTTGAATTTGTTTTCCTTCACAGATCCCCTAGCCCGTGTTAAGAATTCGGCCCTATCACTGAGTAGTCCAGCCGCCATCAACCACCACCACTGAACCTGTCATATAGGACGATTCGTCGGAAGCCAAGAACAGAATCACATTCGCAATCTCCTCGGGCCGCGCCAAGCGCTTTAACAGCGTCTTCTCCACAATACTTCGTCGCTCCTCCTCAGGATTTGAAGAAGTCTCAATGATAGTCTCCAGCAGTGCAGTTGCAACCGGACCCGGAGCGACACAATTGACTCGGACCCCATCATCAACATGATCGATCGCCATCGCTTTGGTCAACTGCACAACGCCACCCTTCGAGGCACAATAGGCAGCAATCTCTGACCCCCCGACCAAACCCAATTCTGAGGCGACATTGACGATGACGCCCCCACCATTACGCTGCATCCTTGGAATCGCTGCTTTGGAACACAAGAAAACCCCCTTCAGGTTAACATTCATCAGGCGATCCCATTCGACTTCGGTAGTGTCCGTAACCTTCTTGGCCAGTTCTATGCCAGCGTTATTGACCAGCACATCTAGGTGGCCATAGGCAGCAACGGTTTTCTCAATCAAGGCGTTTACCTGAGGCTCGCTGCTGACGTCCACCTGGACAAAGAGTGCTTCTGCTCCCTGTTTGGTTATTTCTCTGACTTCTTGTGAGGCATCCTTGACATCAGCCATAACAACTTTGGCCCCTTCGGCAGCAAAGCGAAGCGCAGTGGCCAGGCCGATTCCCGACTTGGCGCCGGTTATAATCGCAACTTTCTCATTCAGTCTCATTGCGTTGAACCTCCTTTGGACTCGTTAAACAAGATTTTCCTCAACTCGGTCAAGCCACTCATTGACGAGCGCATTGAACAGGGTTTCCTGCTCTATTTGCAGATTGTGCCCTGCTCGGTCAAGCACGGCAAATGTACCGCGCGGATAATTCTCAAGGATCTTCCAGGCATCGCGGTAGCCCACCATCGCATCCTGGCGACCGACCAGTATCAACGTTGGCTTCTCAAAGGGTGAAGCGGCGTCAACATCAAAGGACATGGGGTAGCCGTGGGCCTGTAACCTGGTCAAAAAGTCTTCGTCTGCAATGCTGATTCCCGCGAGGACCTCATCTTTTGTTCGTTCCCATATTCTCTGGCTTTGAATAACAGCAAACGACTCAAACTCTTCCCTTTCGCTCGGTTCTAAATTTGACAGGAGTGCCGGGTCTTTCACCAGCGTGACGTGTGGAGGCACAGATCGCTCTGCATGCTCGGGAATGATCAAGGGACAAATCAAAAGCAGTCCATCCACAAGCGCAGGCCTGTGGTAAATGATCCCGCGCGCCAGGTAGCCCCCATATGAGTCGCCCGCCAATACAAAGCGCTGACCGGGAATAACCTGATCAATGAACTCCAGGACAACATCCAGCACCTGGTCCGAGTTGGTAATCCACTCCTTGCCTGGGGTCTTTCCCATGCCGGGTAAATCCGGGTAAATGCGCTGCCATCCGTTACGATGCTCGAAGATAGGCTCCAGGCACCCACTCATTGAGCGATGGTCGGGTGAAAACCCGTGCAACGAGATTAAGGGGGGGCCTTCACCATATATCTCGTAATGAACTCTGATATCTTTGAGTTGGCATTCCATTTACAATTCTCCTTCACTCGCGGTATAGAACTAATGTTCGACTAGCTAGATTGTATCACAACTTTCTCCACCTGTCAACTTCCCACTCATTTGGCAGGGGTATAGGTCAAAAGTTTGGGTGAATGGCTCAGACCTGCTACCTGTACTGCCCTGCTGGCGCCGGATCGCCAGATCCGGCGGATGGGCGGGGGATCTGGCGATCCCACCGGAGCAGGGTGCAACTAAGTTCTGAACTATACCCAGTGGTAGAAGAAACACAAACGCCGACGGTCCGCGCTCTGCGGATGGCGACCGTCGGCGATGGCTCTCCTATATGCCTCTGCGGATGGCTTGAGCCTATGTGGTTGTTTCTCTCCGCCTCAGAAACTCACCGTTCGATACCGCGCCCGGCAGGGATGGCCTTCCGCGATGTCCAACTGTCGCTCGCCTGGACGCCCCACGACCGACCACAGTGTCCCAAACTCGCGCTTGGGAAAGTGCGCCCCGTGTGAGCAGACCAACCCCTCGTGGTCACGCAGAGCCTGCTTCACAGCCTCAGCGTCTATCAACCTATCCCCCCCAAGCAACTCACGGAGACGGTTGTAGCGGGGATGAGAGTCCAGCGGCACAAAGGTCTCTTTCCCTGCCAGCGCCGGGCAGACTGCATGGTTGGTCATGATCAAAAGTCCGTCTTCTGGATACCGCAGCTCGATCCCTTCCACGGTCGTTTCCACAACCACGGCCTTGCCGGAACAGTCAGCCAGGAGGTAAGTCCAACTCCCAGCGTGAGGCACACTTCCAAGAAACTCCAGTCCCTCGTCTACCGTCGCGCAGCGATCGAGGAGGAAACGCACGATGAACCAAAAGGTCAGGCCTGGCTTCAAGCCCGGAAGGAAGGCGGAGGCAATCCCCACAAAGAGACCGGCTTCATTTAACCCATCTTCGCGCCCCACCCAGATGTCGCAGTTGCCTACGCTGGCATAGCGCCCCTCGGGATAGGTGCGATAGGTTGTGGCTCCCTCCTTCGACACGTCGTAGAAAAAGTCATAGTTTCGGCCAACGAGCGGGCGGCCATCTGCTGTCCGTTCGGGAGTTACGGCCACTACGCTGCAACTGGGCACATCTTGGGGTTCAAAGGGGGCGGTCAGAGTAAGCGTGGCAAGAGTCTCATAATCCAATCCAGCGGCCTCTGCCAGTCCCCGTATCTCATCTAACAACTCTGGTGCATACTGACCCACGATCCCTTCACACTGTTTGGCAAAGCGGAGCATCTTTTGATCCGGTGGGGGAAGGGTCAGGCCAATCTGCTTCAGGGGACGACCTTGTTGACGTCCCATCTGTTCATAACTACCACGAAGTGTAACGTGATACATTCGATTCTCCTTATCAAATTAACGGACTTGCCATACAAAGCACGGCCTAGTATAATACTGCTGCATTATAAATGTGACATTGTCAAGAATAGCGATCACAGCAGCCACTTCTCATCGCGCGGGAGAAGTTCCTCTGGCGGCGTTGTCTCTGGGGCCGGAGGCAGGACGAGCAGACGCAGGAGGGCTGCACGACGAGCGTCAGGCCAGCGTATACCACCGGCCTGCAGTCGCCTGCGGTCGGGCTTGAAGGCAGTGCAGAAGTCCGGAGGCAGGAAACTATCTATGATAGGCAACGGGGCACGAACGTGCTCGTAGCCACCGGCCTTCAATTGGCGGGCCATTTCCGGTGAGCAGGCCTGTTCCACCGGCTGCGATACCTGGTAGGGGTTACAGCGTCCGAAAGTCATGTCGCCGCTGCCCCAGCGGAACTGTCCCCACGCCTGGGGTGTGCCAGGGAGGAAATGGGCGCAGTGGCGGCATGAATCGAGCCGGAAGTCGCAGCGTGGACATTCGATGGGGCCTGGCCCGACGGTGGGGCGACCCTCGGAGGCGAGCGCCCAGGCGTGGGGTACCTCAGCGCCGCAGAGGGGACAGCGCAGGCTGTCGGCGCGACTCAACCCCAGCGCGGCGATCTCGCGGGCAAGCAGGCCGGCCTGCTCGTGAGGGGACAGCGCCTCAATCCGCACCCCCCACCAGTAACTGGAGGAGACCATGGTTCCGAGGAGCGTCCATCCGAGCCGACGCGCCAGCCCGAAGCCCCGCTGGCCCGTGTCTACCCAGATGCGCCCGGCGCGGCAGGCCAGGAAGCCCAATGCCGCCAGTCCGACTGCCAGCCAGAAGTAACCGTTCATCAGTGGGTAGTGTACCCAAGCGGGGGCTGATTGTCAAGTAGTCATGGTCGGTGATGCGGCCTCAGCGCGACCAGGCAGGCGGAGGAACGCTTGGCTCGCTTCCGCCAGACCCACCCGGAGTTGGGGTGAGGCAGGGTCCATCCGAACCCCGCCAGGCCGGGCAGAGTGGGAGCGCCGACATCCAGGGCCTGTGCCGGCAACGGTGGTAAATGACCGCCTCGACCTTGGCTTGCTATAAAAGGCATGGCCTAGTATAATACTGATTGCATTGTAAAAGTGAAGCACTGAGAGCCAGGCGAAATGATGGACAAGGCGGAACTTCGTCGGTGGATGTGGGACCTGTTGGAGAGGGAAGGCGTAGTCCGCTTCCCCGGTGCGCAGGGCCGTATTCCAAATTTCGACGGTGCCGAGGAGGCAGCACGGCGACTGGCAAGTCTGCCGGTCTGGCGAGCGGCGCGGGCGATCAAATGCAATCCTGATAGCCCTCAGAAGCCGGTGCGCTTGCGAGCCCTGCGAGAGGGCAAGGTGGTCTACATGGCCGTGCCCAGGCTGCGCGATGCCCGGCCCTTCATCGAGCTGGACCCGGCTCGTCTGCAGCGCAAGCTGGGGGACGACGGCTCGACTGAGCTCGCCGAAGTCCTGGGCAGGGCGTCTACGATCCGTGGAGCCTTTCGCTATGGTCGCTCTGTGCGGCTGGAGGAGATGCTGCCCATTGATCTGGTGGTCGCCGGTTCAGTGGGCGTGACGCGGGACGGCGCTCGTCTGGGCAAAGGGGGCGGCTACTCTGACCTGGAGTTTGCCCTGGCCCGCCAGACCGGGCTGATCGGCGAAACCATTCCGGTGGTGACTACCGTCCACGCGTTGCAGGTCATTAAGGGGCCGATTCCTATGACCCGCCACGACGTGGCCCTGGACTACATCGCGACTCCCCAGGAGGTGATCGCCACTGGGCAGCGCTACGGCCAGCCAGCCGGGATCTACTGGGATGAACTGCCGCCTGAGAAGCTGGCTGTTATCCCTGTCCTGCGCCAACAGTGCCAGGCCAAAGAAACCAAATGAACGGGGGAACGTGCCCTCCTGAGCACGTGGCCGGCCTGTTGTCCTGTCCCGATGTGCAAAGCCTGGGTGCGACGCGACGGGGTGTGACGCAGCGACCTTTACCGAGATTGTGCGGCAAATCGTGCACGAAATTCGCCTGTATCTCAACAGTGGTAAATGGTAAAAGGAGCGACCACAATCTTTATCGTCCACCTGCATGTGCGCGTCAAACCCGAATTTGTTGACGCCTTTCGCCAGGCGACGCTGGAGAGCGCTTATGGGTGATACCCCCTTCGCCAGGCTGGCCCACTTGGGCGAGCAACTGGAACGAACAACCAAGCGCCTGGAGCTGGCCGCGCTGCTGGCCGATTTCTTGCGGGGTCTCTCGCCGGGGGAGATCCCTCCTACCGTGCGCCTGATCATCGGCCAGATCTTCCCCGAGTGGGACGGGCGGGCGCTGAACGTGAGCTGGAAGGCGGTGATGGCGGTGATGGACGGGCTGACCGACGCGAGCCCAGCCGTCCGTGGCGAGATATCGGCCCAGGCAGTGGATGGTGGCGAGGCAGTGCGCATGCTGCTGGAGCGAGCTCGCCGCCAGCCACCCAGCCCGCCGCCGCTCACCATCCTGGAAGTCTTCCATACCTTCGAGGACATCGCCGGAACGGCGGGCAAAGGCTCCCGGGCCCGCAAGGAGGCGTTGCTGCGAGGGCTGCTGGTCCGAGCCACGCCGGTCGAGGCCAAATACCTGGTCAAGGTCATCTATCAGGAGATGCGCCATGGGGTGAGCGAGGGCATCATGCTGGATGCCATCGCCAAAGCGGCCGGGGTCAAGACCAGGCTGGTGCGCCGTGCCAACCAGTTGTGGGGCGACCTGGGCGAAGTAGCACTGGTGGCCCTGACTAAAGGGGAGGCCGGGCTGAAGAAAGCCACTGTCCGCCTGTTCCGGCCCCTCAAGCCGATGCTGGCCCAAACGGCCGGGGACCTCATCGAGGCGTTCGAGCACTACGAGGGGCGGGTGGCGCTGGAGTACAAGCTCGACGGGGCACGGGTGCAAATCCACCGGCGAGGCGACGAGGTGCGCATCTACTCGCGCCACCTGGCCGAGGTCACCACCAGCCTGCCGGACGTGGTGGCCGAGATCCAGGACAAGCTGGCGGCCGAGGAGGCGATCCTGGAAGGGGAGGCGGTCGCCGTGGACGCCCAGGGCCGGCCCCTGCCCTTCCAACACCTGATGCGCCGCTTCCGCCGCAAGCACGCTGTGGCAACCACGGTCGAGGAAATCCCGATCCAGCTTCACCTGTTCGATGCGCTTTATCTAAACGGGAAAACGCTGCTGGATGCACCCTGCCAGGAACGATGGGCAGCGCTGGAGAAGGCGGCTGGCAAGCTGAATCTGGTGCGGCGTCTGATCCCAAAGACCATTGAGGAGGGTGAGGCCTTTACCGAGGCTGCCTATCGCGACGGCCACGAAGGGGTGGTGGCCAAGGACTTGGGCAGCGCCTACACCCCCGGCGTGCGGGGCAAATCCTGGCTCAAGCTCAAGCACGTCCTCAGCCTCGACCTGGTTATTGTGGCCGCCGATTGGGGCTATGGGCGGCGGCACGGCTGGCTGTCCAATTACCACCTGGCTGCCCATGATGCAGACTCCGGCGAGTACCTGGTCGTGGGCAAGACCTTCAAGGGCCTGACCGACGGTGAGTTCCAGGATATGACTGAGCGGCTGCTGGCCCTGGAGCGGTCGCGCAAAGGAGGCACGGTCTTCGTCCAACCCCAGGTCGTAGTCGAGGTCCTGTTCAACGAGATCCAGGAGAGCAGCCAATACCGGTCAGGGCTGGCTCTGCGCTTTGCCCGCATCTTCCGCGTGCGCGAGGACAAGACCCCAGCCGAGGCCGACACCATCCAAACCCTGCACCAACTCTACGAAAAGCAGTTCCAGTACAAGGGGCGGTTGGAGTGAGGGGAAACGGTTTATTCGTCGGTGCGGATTAAGTGCGCAGCGCCGGGGGGGGCGGCTGCTTCTCTTTCGACCACTGCTCTGGCAGAAAGTGAGGCGGCCGCGCGCAGCGTGTGGGAAGGCACGTTGCGGGGGGCTGATGGGGACGTATCCACCTTTGGGCGAGGCCTGAGCGGTGGTCGAGGAGTTGGCGGGCGGGCTATTCTGCCTCTGCACAGCCTTCTTCAGGCATGGTGTCAATGGCACGTTTAAGACGCTCGCGGTAGTCGTCGAATGCGATGCGGCCGCTATCGGTCAGGCGACAGATGGTCCACGGCACCTTGCCGTGAAAGGTCTTCTCAATGTCAACGTAGCCGGCATCTTCGAGCCTAGACAAATGTGATGACAGGTTGCCTTTTGTCAGTCCCGTCTCGTGTAGCAGGTAGAGAAAGTCGGCGCTCTCCACGGCATAAAGAATGGCAACGATAATCAGGCGCGCTGGCTCGTGGATGATGCGGTCAACGTTGATCATGCTGCGGAAATCATCAGCCATGCTTATTCCTCTATCGGCGGCTGGGTCTGTCTGAGATAGGCCCGCAGGGTGAACAAGCCAGATACAGTCAGGACAAGGCCCATCTCGCCGAAGTAGGCCGCACTCCCGAGCGCGTCGCCGAAGCCGTTCAATGCGACTACCACACCAATTAGTGCGGAAAGGAAGGCCAGTACGTAGAAACGAGTGAGGCCCAGCCTGTTCCCTATATAAAGCAGAACGGCGCCGAGGATCAGTCCTTGCACCATGGACATTGAGCCCAGCCAGGTTGGTGCATGGGCTTTTGATAGGACGATACCCAGCACGGCTAGGGTAATCCCCACACCTGCCCCGATGATCCAAGGGCGGCCGCTGCTTCCAGGATAACGGTAGGAGACGTAGCCGGTGCGGGGGTAGGTGACGCGATTCTTGACGGCCTTCACGGCCCTGCTGACAAACAGGCCACCGAAGGCAACAAGGATAACAAAGCCGACTGCCAGGACAGGGGCTAGAAGCGATCCTGGTGGAATAGAGCCCATCACAAGCAAAAGGAGCCCGCATGATACAAACATGCAGCCTGTGGCGATTTCGGCGAGGCCGTCCTCGTACCAGTAGCGGTGCGTGCGCTGGATAACTTTGTCAATGTCATTCTTCATCACGTGTTGTCCTCCTGTGTGATATACTAGACTAGTCTGTATTACAAACCAGTTTGCCAGTATTGTACCACAAAAAACTGCAAATGTCAAGGGGTAGAACCTTAAAATTGTCGTGCAAGCGGCGCCAGCGCCCCAGAAGGTGAGCAGGTATAAGCGACGAACAAGTGTCGCTTGAATTTGATCACGCCTCCGGAACCCGGTCCAGGTCTTCCGGTCACCTTGGAGCACACCAGCAGTGGTTGAAGAATGGTAGGAAATGTGGAATCAGCACAGTGGTGGAAATTCACAGACAACAAGACAATGGTAGCGACGGGGCAAAGCCTTGACGAATACCTGGCCAGCCTCGGTGCCGAGTACATGCACATCATAGCACTGGCGACGCGTCCCCGTTTCGTGGCAGGATTCTGTACGACACTGGAACACGTCCACTTTCCCCCAGGCACTTCTGCCAACGAGCGCTTTCACATCACAGGTGTGCTCTGGGAAAATGTGGCCTGGCTTGTCGTCAGCATCCCTGGCGAGTACGATGAGGTGGCGAGAAAACTACTGCAACAGCATGGTCTCATTCTGGTCAGGGGGAGGCCAGCCATTACCGATACCGGAGTGATTATAACGATAGCTCCCGATGCTCGCAGGCTTCCCTCTGTCCCTCTTTTTGGGAACAGCCGATTGGAGGATTGCTCGCTGTTCCCGATCAACAGAGACAATGTGTTTACTGTGGAAAGTGCCACCGCTGTTGGCAGCGGCGGCATGGTCACAGGCATGATCGGGCAATTGCCAGATCGCAACAACTGAAGTTGAGTTTTCAAGGAGGTATGAGTCATGCGACGCAAACACGCGAGGTTTGGGTTTGGCTTCGCCTTCCCGCCCTTCGATGTGCGCTTTTGGGGGCCGTGGGGCTTCCGGGGCTGGGGTGGCTTCCCCCGCCGGGGCGAGTACCTGCAGATGCTGGAGGAGTACAGAGAGGCCCTGGAGGAGTACAAGGCCGAGTTGGAGGAAGAGCTGCGGGACGTGGAGCGAGAGATCGAAGCGCTGAAGCGGGAGCGGGAGTGAAAGAGGCCAACTTTGCTCAGTGGCTCCAGGAGCTAGGATTGCCCCCGCCTCCTCGGGCCACAGGTTCCCTATCCGCCGGGGAGCAGGCGCGCATGGCTGAGAGCCTGCAGCGCCGGCAGCGTTTCCTGATGCGGTTGGAATCCCTGGGAAGATACACCTTCCGTGGTGATGAGGATGTCCTGGATGTAGGCTGTGGACTCGGCGGCTCAACCGTCGCCCTGGCCTGGTGCTCACAGCGCGTCATCGGCATTGAGGCCACCTATTCACCGCAGCACGGCGCCCGGGCCCTGCGCACCTATGGGCTAACCAACGCGGCCATCTATCGCTATGGGCTGATCAATCGCCATCTGCCCGCGCCGGCCTTCTCTGTGCAGCAGGCGGCCTTTGACGTGGTCTTCAGCTATCGGGGGATGGGGCGTTTCGACCTATGGGACGGTGCGCCGACCCTTCGCCAGTTGCTCAAGCCCGGCGGGTGCGCCATCGTGCTCTATCCCCACTTCTGGTATCCGGTTGCCCCGCTGGGCCCCCTTGAGACACGACTCTGGCATTATGGCGCTCGGTCCAGCGCCGGGTGGGAGACCTATACCTTGGAGGCGCTCCAGGAACGCTGGCGTGCTGCCGGGTTTTCTGTGGAAGCTCTGTCTGACGCCGACTTCCCGCTGGTCCATGCCGCCAGCTACGTCCTGGAGTTAGCCGGATTCAACGATTCTCGTTGGACGGTGAGCCAACGGCTGGGTTTGACCTCGGCCAGCATGGTTCCGGCAGCCTTGCTGTGGGCAGAGTGATCAAGTGCCTGGCTGTCTGAGCGCCGCCGCTCTGACCACCAACACGCTTAGGGCGTGCCCCTCCCGCTGCAGCCGCCCTTCGACCAGCAGCAACAGTGCGCCTCGCAGCACACCCCGATACCGCTCGTATACATCGGGCTATACGATGAGGTCGACCAGTCCCTCCTCGTCTTCCAGGGTGATGAACACGTGCCCCTTAGCCCTTGGTGGCCGCTGACGGACGACGACTAACCCCGCCACGCGCACGGTCTGGCCATCCCGCTGCCCCTCCAGCTCGCCGCTGCTCAGCACGCCCTGCGCCCGCAACGCCTCCCGGTAGAGACTGGACCCGGCTCTCATTTGGCTTTTACGGCCTCTTGCCGCTGGTGTTAATGATCGCCTTTGATGAGGTTCATGAGGAAGGACCCTACATGGCCGTATTGTCGGTTATCTTGGCGATGGGTGCGCTGACCCACATGCGTAGTTCCAGGACGTCGTACCGCATGTTGGCTCTGGTGATCGGCATGACCCTAGCATGAGCAATGGCGACGGCGTTTTTGGTGATATACTGGCATGGACGGCAGGAATTCTGGATGCCGAGGCCGGGGCATTGGTATGAGACAACCCGATGGATGGTCAGAGACTAGGTGGTTCAGGTGACGCTGATCTTGGCGCCAGCACTCCTGGGCCTTCTTCGTCGCTCGGTTCAATCCTTACGGGCCGCATAATCTGTGGTTTGCGGTGAGGAATTGAGCGGTCCGCTACCGCTCCAACTCCAGGCGGTCTCCGATCTGCACCTTGTCCAAAATGCTGGGATGGCCCTCGACGTAGTATTGGGCGGGGCGTTGGGGGGCATAGTAGAGGCGGAAGGGGCGGGCTAATACCTTGTCTACCACCTTCTCCTCCGCATCCAGCCAGATGACGGCGATGGGGAAAAAGACGAAGAACATGTGGATGGAGGTCAGGCCGACGCTCTCTCTCGACTCGGAGAAGACGAGGGCTTCATCTTCTCCGATGGACCGGCGAAACATCAGGCCCCGGCCTTTGGAGAGGAAGGTGTCGCACCACTTGACCTCGATGGCGATGATTTGACCGCTGGTGAGGTTCTTGATCACTGTTCCAGAAGCATTCTCAGTTGCCGAGCCGTGCCCACCGCCTGACTCTGCCAGTGGTTGTTGGCGAAGACAAAAGTCTTTTCTGCCTGCCTGGCGAGGCCCTTGATCTTGGGCACCCACTCGGAGAGTTCCTCATCGCTGTAGGTATAGTCGTAGCGCTCCCAGGCCTCGTCGTGCCGCCACCACTTTTTGGCGTTGCGGCCGTGGAAACGTACGTAAGCTGTCTCGGCTGTGGCCTCGGCCACAGGAGGGATGAGCCCTTTGAGCCGGGGTTCATCTACGCAGCAGAAGCCCAGATGATTCTCCCGCAGGAGGGCGAAATTCTCAGGGGTGAGCCACCTGGCGTTGCGGAACTCGACCACCACGGGCAGATCCCCTAAATGCTCGCGCAGGAAGCGGAGGTAGTCGCGGTTGGCCTTGGTAGCGTGGAAGGAATAGGGAAACTGGGCCAGGACGCAGCCGAACTTGTCCGCTTCGATGAGAGGTGTCAGGGCCGCCACGAATTGGGCGAAAGCGGCTTTGTTGTCGGTCCGCTCGTGGGTTAGTTCGCCTGGGGCTTTCAGGGTAAAGAGAAAGTCAGCGGGTACCTTGGCCGCCATACGTTCCAGGGTCTGCGCATCAGGCAGACGGTAGTAGGTAAAATTGAGCTCGCAGGTTTTGAACTCGCGGGCGTAGAAAGCGAGCCAATCCTTTTGGGGCAGCTTCTCTGGGTAATAGGGGCCGACCCAATCTTTGTAGCTGAAACCGCTGGTACCGATCAGGATCATCTTGCTCCCTCCTGTGGCGCAACAGTGGCGCTATTCGCTCTCCACGTACTCCCCAAATTCCTCAGTGTCCTCGAAATCCCCTATCAACACCTCTCGCCAGCGCCCTCCGCTTTCGGGCGGTCCGATGATGCCTTGCTCCTCCATCATGTCAATGAGGCGGGCGGCGCGCGGATAGCCGATGCGCAGGCGGCGCTGCAAGAAGGAAGCTGAGGCCCGCTTGTGACGTTTCACTAACTCGATGGCTTCTTCCAGAAGCTCGTCGTGTTCATCCTCGGCAGCCAGGCCATGCCAGGGATAGCGGGGGCCCTCGGCGGGGGCCTGCGCCCAGGTTGTCTCCCGCCAGAATTTGACCAGCTTTTCCCTCTCATTGTCCGAGACGAAGCATCCCTGCAGCCGGACCAGCTTGCTGGAGTCGGGCAGCATCAACAGCATGTCGCCCCGGCCCAACAGCCTCTCCGCCCCGCCTGTGTCCAGAACCACCCGCGAGTCCACCTGTGAGGTCACGGCAAAGCTGATGCGGGCCGGGAAATTGGCCTTGATCAGGCCGGTGACCACGTCCACGCTGGGCCGCTGGGTGGCCATAACCAGGTGGATACCTGTAGCGCGAGCCATCTGGGCGATGCGGCAGATGGAACGCTCAACGGTATCCGGGGAGACCATCATCAGGTCGGCCAACTCGTCAATAACCACCACCATGTAGGGCAGGATTTCCTGTCCCCGGCGGGCTACCCGGCGGTTGTAGTCGTCAACGTTTCGGGCCCCTATCTCGGCGAAGAGCCGGTAGCGTTCGTCCATCTGCCGGGTGACCCAGGTCAGGGAGGTCACGATCTCCTCCAGTTCGACCACCACTGGGGCCAGGAGATGAGGGATGCCGTTGAAACTCACCAGTTCAACCATCTTGGGGTCTATCATGAGCAGGCGCAGGGTTTGGGGGGTGTTATGGAACAGGAGACAGGTCACGATAGAGTTGATGCAGACCGATTTGCCCGAACCGGTGGCCCCGGCGATGAGGAGGTGGGGCATAAGGGCCAGGTCGGCCACGATCGGCTGGCCGGAGACGTCTGCACCCAAAGCGATCTTTAGCTTTGATTTCAGGCGCTGGAACTCCCGTGACTCCACGACCTCTCGCAAGGAGACCAGGGAGACCTTTGAGTTAGGCACCTCGATGCCCACGATGGGCTGGCCCGGCACGGGAGCCTCGATGCGGATGGGGGCGGCCGCCAGGGCCAGAGCCAGGTCGTTGACCAGGGCCTGGATCCTGCTGACCCTCACCTTGCGCCGTTTGATGCGCCCATCGCGGTCTTGGCGCTCAATGTAGCCGGGCTCCACGCCGAACTGGGTGACGACGGGTCCCTGCTTGATCTCGACCACTCTGGCCGGCACGCCAAAGCTGGTCAGGGTTTCCTCGATCACCCTGGCTTTGTAGCGGGCGTCGGTGTCGCTGAAGGCCTGGGGGGAAAGGCTGTCGAGGATATCCAGAGGAGGAAGGCGGCTGTCTCGTTTCACCTTCGCCCTGGCCGTTGTCCGCTTCTGGCCCTCCGAGGCCCGTCTGGCCCGGGAGATCACGGGAGGAGGCGGTGGCTCCTTGGTCTTTGGTTTGGGAGCAGGGTGGGGCTTCTGAGGCTTTGCCACCGCCGGAGGCCTGAGACGGCGGTAGGAAGACAAACCCGCTTTCCAGGCAGAGGTCAGGCCATGCTGTATCTGGCTGAGGGAAAGATCAAAGGTCAGAATCAACCCAGCAATGGCTGTGGCCAAGAGAATCAGAAAGGCCGTCACCAGACCAAGGTGTTGGCTCAGGACGCTGCTGATGGCCCAGCCCATGTAGCCGCCGCCCCCACCGTCGTGGGCTAACTGAAGGGAATCGGGGTGGGGAGAGAGGAGGTGGACCAAAGCCAGACCGGCCAAGAAGACGAGCTCCAGCCCGATGACCATCTTCCAGCCGATGATGTTCCCAGGTTGGAGATTATGGGCCAGGAGGATGACCCCACTCGCTCCCAAGGCCAGGGCCACAGGATAAGCTCCCCAACCGAAGAGACGACACAGGAAGCCGGCCCACCAGCCGCTGACTGTGCCCGGGGTGATGTCGAGCAGACTGAAGAGGGTGAGGACTCCCAAAGCCAGCAGGAGAAGGCCCAAGATCTCTTGCTGGCGTGGGTCCAGGCTGATGTTCTGTCGTTTCAAGTGTGTCCTACTCTCCCTTCATGGCCCCTCCCATCCTGGCGGAGGGAGTTAGAAAGCAGGCCATAACTGATCGGAGTCGCTGACGTCTTCATTGGCCTTCCAGGCTCGCCTGAGGCTCAGCCGCAGACGGTGACGGGCGCTGTCAATGTCCAGGATACGCACGGTAACTCGGTCGCCTTCTTTGACCACATTGCGCGGATGCAGGAAGTCCCCCTCGGCCAACTCAGAGACGTGGATCAGCCCCTCCAAACCCTCTTCGATGCGGGCGAAGGCCCCAAAGCTGACCACATTGGTAATGGTGCCTTCGATCAACTGACCTACTTTGTAGCGTTCCTCTACCAGACTCCATGGGTCGGGCTGCAAGCGTTTCAGGCTGAGGGCGATCCTCTGCCGTTCTCTATCCACACCGAGCACATAGACTTCCACCTCATCACCACTCTGTAAAACGTCGCGAGGATGGGCCACCCGTCCCCACGACATTTCGGAGATGTGGATCAAACCCTCTATACCGCCCAGGTCAACGAAGGCGCCAAAGGAGCACAGGTTGGCCACCCGACCCCGGCAGACATCGCCCTCGCAGATTCTATCCCACACATCATCCGCTGACCGCCCCCTTGAGGCCACTTGGCGCTCTGAGAGTATCAGACGCTCTCTCTCTCGATCTACCTCGATGACCCTTAACGAAAGTTCTTCGCCTATCCGGCTGGCCAACTCTGCCTTTCTCTCCTCGGCATCTACATACCGAGGGAAATCAGCCAAGTGTGAGAGGGGCACAAATCCTTGCAGGTTATTCAGCTCAACCAACAACCCCCCGCGGTTGCAGCCTGTCACCTTCCCATCAATGACCTCGCCGCTAGCCAGGCTCTCTTGAATCCACTGCCAGTCTCGCTCCAATTGGTCTTCTTCGCTGGCATAAGCGCTCTCGCTATCCCCTGTTGCCTCCGGATCGCCTTTCACATCCGAGCGTGGGGGGCTCAGAACCTGGTCCTCGGGTTGAAGCAACTCGGCCCCAAGCCCTCGTAGAACCTCTGCTTCATCCACATGAGGAGATGTTGCGCGTGAATATTCCCCCTCGCGTAGTAATACCTCCCAATAACTTTCATCCAGTGGTTTTTCCCACTCGTTATCAATGGCATCCATTTCTCCTAGCCTCATTTCGCTCGTCTCGCCGAATCACTGACTTCCCCCAACTAACGTGCCAACAGCGCCACTATTGCGGCACAGGCGGCACTGTTGCGCCACAGGTGGGGTGGGGCCCGTAGCCTCAGTTTTCAGTTGTACGACCATGGTTCGCAACGAAAAAACTTAAACGTACCGACTTTTCTTCACCTCCTTTATGCCCATTATAATTTAAAAATCTCAGCCTGCACCCCTCTTACCAAGCACCTTCAAGGGCAGTAACCGAGATTTTCAATCCTTTCCACTCCACATCAAGAGGCTCACGATGTCTGCCTTATAGCCAATTTCTTCTAATACGCCTGTGTAGGAAGAATGCGGCGGTTATCTGGACTTTTGTCCCCCCCTGGTGCAAATCTCTCCAGAGCCCTCCCCGAAGGCCTCCTCGCTACAAAGGACCCAACCCCACTATGTCTAACTGCTGTTATTATATGTCACTTGGCGATGCTTGTCAAGAAAGTTTGAGAATTGACTTTTTGAGAGTTGTGTGTTACAATATCAATGTGGCGTTTGCAAGACGGTATATAAAAAAGTGACATATATTTCTAGGAGGGGGTCACCATGAGAGAGAAAAGCGAAAGGACAGGGGAAGTCAGGTGCTTAGCTTGTTTCGAGCGTTTCCAGGTTCCCAAGGGAGTGGAGAAAATGGCCTGTCCCCACTGCGGCGGGGAATGGTACATCTCCTGGTCGGGTCCGCTGGCCAAGATCAGAAAGCCGGTCTGGGAAAGCTGGGAGAGGCGAGGAACAGAGATGCAGCAGGAGGGGAGGTAGCGACAAAATGGCTCTCAACCGCAAGATAGCCTACATAAACCTTTCAAACGGGGAGATCGAGATCGCTCCCATCCCTCTTGAGATGCGCAAATTGTATCTTGGGGGGCGGGGGATGGATATGTACCTCCTGTACAATCACACCAAGCAGGGCATTGACCCGCTGGGGCCCGACAACGTGTTGCTGGTCAGCGCCGGAGTCCTGGTCGGTACCCTGGCCTCAGCCTCGGCCCGCACCCACGTGGCAGCTAAGTCCCCCCTGACGGGGTTTGTGGGGAGCACCAATATGGGGGGCTTTTTCGCTCCGGAACTGCGGTGGGCTGGTTTCGATCACCTGGTGATCAAGGGCAAGGCCAAGAAACCTGTCTACCTCTGGATCAACGATGGAGAAATTGAGATCCGGGACGCCTCCCACATTTGGGGACAGGGGGTCTTCGATACCCAGGAGAACATTCGCCAGGAATTGGGAGACGAAGAGGTCAAGGTCATGTGCTGCGGCCCGGCCGGCGAGAACTTGGTGCGTTTCGCCAACGTGATGACTGGCCTTAAAAACGCTGGCGGCCGATCGGGTCTGGGCGCGGTGATGGGCTCCAAGAACCTCAAGGCCATTGCCGTGCGCGGCACCATGGATATCGCGATCAAGCACCCTGAGCAGGCCCTGGAATACGATGAGCAAATGATCAATAAGGTGAACAGAACCAAGTTCGCTCAGATCATGCAAAAATGGGGCACCATGTTCATCTATGGGGTGACCAATAGTACGGGCCTCATCCGTTGCCAGAACTTTCAATTGAATCAGCTCGTGGGCGGGGACATCGAGTGCGAACACATCGAGGAGGTCTCCTTCGGCACCGAGGGGTGTTTCGGCTGCGTCATCCATTGCCGTCACAAATACATCATCAAGGAAGGACCCTATGCCGGGGTCTATGCCCAGGGACCGGAGTATACCAGCCAGGGCGCTTTCGGCATGGAGGTGGGCTGCAACAATTTCAACACCATCCTGGTCGGCAACCACCTCGTCAACACCTACGGCCTCGACACCCTGGAGACGGGTAGCATGATCGCCTGGGCCATGGAGTTGTACGAGAAGGGCATCCTGACCGACGAGGATACCGACGGCTTGAAGCTGGAATGGGGCAACGACGAGGCGGTGATAGAGATGGTCCACCGCATAGCGGAACGCAAGGGGTTGGGTGACATCCTGGCCGAAGGGCCCCTGCGGGCGGCTGAAAAGATCGGCAAGGACTCTCTTAAGTATAACATCCAGGTCAAAGGGATGAGCAACCTGCACTCAGATGAGCGACCCACCCCGGCACTGGCCCTGGGCATCGCCACCGGCTCCAGGGGTTCCGACCACCTGCGGAGCCGTCCGGCCATTGACCTCTATCACCTGCCTGAACCTGTACTGCGCAAAATTTACAGCAATCCCACCCCTTACGATGGCCCCCTTACGTCCAACTATACCGACTATGAGGGCAAGCCCCGCCAGGTGCAGTGGCATGAGATGGTCTACGAGGCTGTGGATTGCCTGGGCGTCTGCAAGTACCACACCATCTTTCTCAGCCCCAACTTGCTCAGCTTTGAAGAGTTCTGTAAACTCCTTTACTACAACACCGGCATTGAGATGTCTCCCCAGGAGATCTGGGAGGTGGCGGACCGGGCCTACACCGTGGAACGGCTGTTCAACATCCGCGAGGGACTGACCAGGGAGCACGACTGGCTGGTGGATCGCTACTTCGACGAGCCGACTCCAGTCGGCCTGCCGGTCGCCCGGGGCAAGAAGCTCGACCGCGAGAAGTTCAAGAAGATGATTGATGAATACTACGGGCTTCATGGCTGGGATGAGAACGGCGTGCCCCGGCCGGAGACGCTGGAGAAGCTGGGCCTGGACAAGGAGCCGTCCCACAAGCTCTAGTAAGAGCTATTCCTAAGGAGGCTTTACTCACCATGCAGAAGATATTACTCGTGGACTCTGAGAAATGCACCGGCTGCCGGGCGTGTGAAATGGTATGCTCGGTCAAGCACGAAGGCGTGAGCAATCCCACCCGTTCCAGGATTCACGTTATTAAATGGGAGGCAGAAGGCTTTGCGCTGCCCATGATCTGTCAGCAGTGCGAATCGCCGCCCTGTATGGCTGTCTGTCCCAAAGACGCTATCTCCCGCGACGAGGAGTTGGGCCGGGTAGCAGTAGACTATGATCTGTGCATCGGCTGCAAGATGTGCGTGGCCGCCTGTCCTTTCGGTGGCATGGGGATTGATACCGTGGCCAGAAGGGTGGTCAAGTGTGACCTGTGTGATGGTGATCCGACCTGCGTCCGTTTCTGCCAGATGGAGGCGCTACAGTACGTGCCAGCCAGCACTCTAAATCTGAGGAAGAAGCGGGATGCTGGCCGTAAGTTCGCCGAGCTGATGAGCCGGTTCGCCTGAGTAGGGGTGATGAAGAAGAAAGAAGCAGTTCTGGTCATCGGCGCTGGCATCGCTGGCATCCAGGCCTCCATTGACCTGGCCAACATGGGCTTTCGGGTCCATCTGGTGGAGAGGACGCCCAGCATCGGCGGGCGGATGGCTCAATTGGATAAGACCTTTCCCACCAACGATTGCTCCATCTGCATCCTGGCCCCCAAGATGATCGAATGTGCCGGACATGAGAACGTCAGCCTGCTTACTTACTCGGGGGTACTGGAGGTCAAGGGCCAGGCCGGTGATTTCAGGGTCAAGATTTTTAAGAAACCCCGCTACGTTGACATGGACAAATGTACCGGCTGCGGCGACTGTGTGGAGAAATGCCCGCGCCGCGTCCCCAATGAATTCAACGTGGGCCTCGACAGGCGAAAGGCCATCTATCTGCCTTTTCCACAGGCTGTACCGCGCAAGATGACCATTGACGAGGCGAACTGCCTCTATTTGACAGCCAGGGAGAAAGGGCGCTGCCGCCTGTGCGAGCAGGCCTGCCAGGCGGGGGCCATAGACTTTGAGCAGAAAAAGGAGACCGTGAGGCTGAAGGTGAGAGCCATTGTCCTGGCTACAGGGTTCGACCCCTACGATCCCACCCCACTGAAAGAGTACGGCTATGGCCAGATCACCAACGTCATCACCGGACTGGAGTACGAGCGGCTCATCTCGGCCTCCGGTCCCACCGCTGGGGAATTGCGACGTCCATCTGACGGCAAGGTTCCGGACACCCTGGCCTTCATCCAGTGCGTTGGCTCGCGGGACGTCCACTACAACCCTTACTGCTCCAGTGTGTGCTGCATGCACGCCACCAAAGAAGCCATCTTGGCCAACGAACACTATCCTGATCTAAAGTCCTCTATCTTCTATACGGATGTGAGGGCTGTGGGGAAGAGGTTTCAGGAGTACATCACCAGGGCCAAGCAGGAATACGGTGTGGCTTACATCAGAGGCCGGCCGGGGAAGATAACCGAGGATCCCGAAACTAAGAATCCTGTCATCTGGTACGACGAGACCATTCTCACAGAAGCAGAGGATCCGGTACGCAGGGCGACGAGCATGGAAGTGGGGCTGGTGGTGCTTTGCCAGGCACTGATTCCCCACAGCAGTCACCGGGAAATTGCTGAGAAGCTGGGCCTGGAGCTGGATGATGCAGGGTTCGTGGACATTCCAGACAAGTTGTCCCATCCGGTGGATACCAATGTACCTGGCATTTTCGCCTGCGGTTTCTGCCAGGCTCCCCAGGACATCCCCGATTCGGTCATCCAGGCTTCGGGGGTGGCGGCCAGGGTAGCTGAACTTTTGAGTGGAGGGGAGGTCTTTTCATGAGCGATGGTCAAAGCGTAGCGGAGAGAGCCCGTCACTATTTCGACTCTGGCTACAACTGAGCGGAGTCCGTCCTGCAGGTCATGCAGGAGGAGTTGGGGATGGAGAGCGACCTCATCCCCGGAATCGCCTCAGGCTTTGGCGGCGGCCTCGGTCGCCGGGGTTTGGTCTGTGGAGCGCTGAACGGTGGGGTGATGGCCATTGGCCTCCGTTATGGGCGGATGAGAGAGATGGAGGACAAAGACACAGCCTACTCCCTGGTGCTGGAACTCTGCCGCCGCTTTGAGGGGCAACACGGTAGCGCTCTATGCCGTGACCTGACAGGGTGTGATTTCACCACCTCCGAAGGCAGGCAGAAGTGGAGCGACTTCAACGGCCATGAGAAATGCCGCCAATACGTCAGCACGGCAGTGGAGATTCTGATGGACCTACTGGGAGAATGACGGCGTGGAAAAAGTCCGCATAGGCGTATTCGTCTGTCACTGCGGAAACAACATCGGCGGGGTAGTGTGCGTTCCGGAGGTGGTGGCATACATCCGCACCCTCCCCGATGTGGCCTACGCCGAGGACAACATGTACAGTTGCTCCGAAGAGGGGTTGTCCTCGATCAAAGAGAGAATCGCCGAGCACGATTTGAATCGGGTGATTGTGGCTTCCTGTACCCCACGTACCCACGAGCCTCTGTTCAAGCGCGCCTGCGAAGAAGCCGGTCTGAACAAGTACCTCTTCGAGTTCGTCAACATTCGCGAACACTGTTCCTGGATCCATATGCACGCCCCGGATGAGGCGACGGAGAAGGCCAAAACCCTCATCCGCATGGGGGTAGCCAAAGCCCGCTATCTGGAGCCCCAGGAAGAGTTCCAGAGTGACGTGTACCCGGCCGTCCTGGTGGTCGGCGGCGGTGTCGCGGGCATGACGGCAGCGCTGAATCTGGCCAATCAAGGCTTTGCGGTGCATCTGGTGGAGCGGGAGGCGGAACTGGGCGGTCTGCTACGAGGAGTGAACAAAGTGTTCCCCACCTACGAGGACACCAGCCAGTTTCTGGCTCCTCTGATCGCGCAAGTGGAGAACCACCCCCGCATCACGGCCTACCTGCGCAGTGAGGTGGAAAGCGTCGAAGGGTTCATCGGCCACTTCCAGGTCCGGGTGACGAAATCGGCGCAACAGTGCCTTGAGCACCAGGGAGCCGAGTTCGAGGTGGGGACGGTCATTGTGGCTACGGGCGCTCAGGAGTTCAAGCCCCACGGCTATTACGGCTACCCCATGCTGCCCAATGTGGTCACTCCGCTGGAGTTGGAGGAGATGCTGAAGAAGGGGTTCGAATTTCTGCAGAACGTGGTCATGATCCACTGCGTTGGAGCCAGGATCACCGAGCGACCATACTGCGGACGCTTCTGCTGCACCGCTGCCCTGAAAAACGCGGTGCTCATCAAAGAGCAAAACCCCCGGGCCAAAGTGTATCTTCTCCAACGCGACGTGATGGCCTACGGGGAGCACATTGAGAGGCATTATCGGCGGGCCATGGAACTGGGGGTCCGGTTCATCCGCTACGGCCTGGACAGGCCCCCTGAGGTCATTGGGGTGCGTCAGGCCAGGGAGGTCAAGGTCTTTCATCAGTTGATCGGCAAGGAACTCACCCTGCCGGCCGACCTGGTGGTCCTGGTCACTCCACTGGTCCCACAGCCCGATAGTGAACAGTTGTCCAAGATGCTGAAGGTGCCCCGGGGAAGCGAGGGCTTTTTCCTGGAGGCTCATCTCAAGCTGCGGCCCATCGAGTTCGCTACTGACGGCGTCTACCTGTGCGGCTCAGCCCGCTACCCTTCCAACATCACTGAGAGCGTGTCCCAGGCTTACGCTGCCTCGGCCAAGGCGGCCGCCCCGATGCGACAGGGCTTTGTGCAGGTGGAGGCCATCACCGCCTTCTGTGACGAGCGTCTCTGCACCGGGTGTGGCACCTGTGTCTTGGTGTGTCCTTTCAGCGCCATCGAGTTGCAGGCTGGCGAGGATGGCCAGAAATCGTGGGTCAACGCCACCCAGTGCAAGGGCTGTGGAAGCTGTGTGGCGGCCTGCCCTAACGGCGCTATGCAACAGCGGGGCTTCACCGACCGACAAGTGCTGAGCATGGTCAAAGCCCTGGTGAGTTAATGAAGCGACCTCGCCCTTATACAGAGAACAAAGCCAAGCTGGAACTCCACTGACTGAAATTGCACCATAAGCCGCTCCCTCTGCAATCGGTCGTAATGGACATGAGGTGAGGCTTCGACGGTGAGCCTGCCGAATCAGGCTTTGCCGTTTGATTCGCTGTGTGATATAATATCGTAAAGATTAACTGGTGTTTTGTACCTATGGTTTGGTGATCCGCATCGGTGCACACTTACCAACAACGAGGTGAGAGATGAGAGAGACTGCAATTGTCGAACTGGATAAAAGTGGAAGCGTGGTACTGCCAGAGGAGATACGGCGCGACCTGCCGGCCGGAACTTGTTTCCTCGTTCGCCGTCAGGATCAAAATATCATCCTCGTGGCACTGCCACCCCAACCGTCCACATCCTTTGACCTCTCGGCCGAGGCTTTTGATTTTGCCAACGAACTCACTGCCGAGGGGTATGACGACTACCTGGCTCAAGTGGCTCTGACAAACCCAGACTGGGCATCATAGCGAGATGGATGCACTTGCCTATGAGCATCCCAGACGGGGCGAAGTCTATCTGGCCAGTGTGCCTTTCACCGTGAAAAAGACGGCCCTGCGGATGGTGAATCGGACTGAGCAGACGGGTCACTTCAGCAAAGGAGAGGCGGGTTTCGTGGCTGAGATCCAATTCAAACTCCGGCCGGTTCTTGTGGTGCAAAGCGATGCCATTACCGCCCAACCCGGTTATGACTATGTGCTGGTTGCCCCCATTTACACCGTCAAGGAGCAGCATCGAGCCAGGGACGAGTTCGAGCTTCTTGTGACCCATCGCTTGCCTCAAGTGTTCTATCTCGACCGCCGGGAGCAAGGGGTGACGCGCCCATCGTACGTTGCCCTGGCCCAACTCCAATTGTTACACCGGTCTGTGTTGAAAGAGAAGCGCGGAGCGCTGACCGTTGCTGAGATGCAGCAGGTTGACGAGCGACTCAGATTTTGCCTGGGCCTGTGAGTTTGTTCAGCAGATGATAAGAGAAAGGTGAGGCAAAATGGCTTCCGCTGGAGACTTA